>Ga0209629_10004803_pt1 | contig 10090 bp, 1 predicted proteins | sample TergutCu122P5_FD_187286 | JGI IMG/M metagenome (GOLD analysis project Ga0209629, IMG submission 187286) | Cubitermes ugandensis P5 segment gut microbial communities from Kakamega Forest, Kenya - Cu122 P5 (SPAdes) (version 2) | ecosystem: Host-associated > Arthropoda: Insects > Digestive system >... | reverse complement strand
TCGTCGAGTTGATTTGTTTCGCTCACTTTTTGACCCTGCGCATTGAAGGTCGCCTTGATCACACTGCCGTCCGGGTTCGTCGTTTGCACGATGTTCCCGTAAGCGTCGTAAAGGTAAGAGGTCGTCCGTTTGTCGGTCGGGTTCGCCACGTCGGAAACCGTCACGCCGGCAACACGTCCCATGCTATCATAAGCCGTCACGGTTTGCAAGCTGTTGGTCAACGTTTTCGTCTGGCGACCGAGAGAATCGTACTCGTAACTGGTGGTGATCCCTTCCGGCGAAATCGTCTTGGCAACCTCGCAAGAAATCACAAAGAACCGCACATGAATAACGTGTGCGGTTCCATGATTCAAGTCAATGGATTAAAAGCCAATTTCGTTCAGTTGGGTATTTGATACTTTTTACCCTCTGAGGATAAACTTTCCGTTGGCTGTGTTTTTAAATATAGTTTTTCTTCATTTTTAATTTTTTGTCCAATACTTGGAATTATAAACGCAAGAAGTACCCCTAAAACAGCCGAAACTAGAATCACATACCAAAAAGCACTACTCTTTTTCTTTCTATCTGGCATTACTGAACACTTCCTGTGGAGTTGAGGTTAAATGAAAGTGATGTTCTGATGTTTCGAGCATCACCGAGAAAAATTTTCAAGCTACCGGAATAAGAAGTTGAATTTGGAGTGACATTTGGTAAAGCTGTTTCACAAGGAACTAAAATATCTCCTGAAGAACCGGCATTCCACCCTGAAACAGTCCAAGCAGTTCGTCCATTGATACCGCCTGTTCCAACTTGATCTGTGTAAAAGTTAAAACGATACATTCTAACCCAATTTTCCGCAGCGAATCTACTTGTCGTAGTTACATTAATCCCATCGTCATATGCAAGACGATTGATCAATCCCCATAAAAAGTAATTCACTTCGGGTGCAACATACGATTTTCCCGCAACTGTTACAGTTTTAGGGCAAAAAGGTAATGCGGGGTTTACTGTACCAATAGTTGTGTCTTGTGTTAATTCATTGATGTCCCAGGCATGCATAAATAACGCATTTTCCTTCCATGAATGATCTGGTGAAGGAGAATATAAAGTCGTAAATGTATTGATTAAATCGTGTTTTTCAGAGGAAGAAAGAGTATCCCACTTTTCTTTCAATACTACTTGCAATGTACGAAGGTGATTAATTATATCTTCACCCGCCAGTCCTTTTTGGTTTTCACGCCATGAACTATTGTCTGTTGTCAAATAATAATAACCCGCTCTTACACCTTGCGTGATTTCAGTCGCTGCAACTAACGTTGTTATACTGACAATGGAATAACCAAGAATTTTATATGAGAGAAAAGTTAAAGCGGATAAACCAGTGCCAGATGACAACCCACGCAAATACCCCATAATTGACATTGACAATGTTAATCCAGGAGATAAAAACATCCCACTCGGGTCGACGTTATTGACGGGGTCACCATGGCAGTAGGTGTACTTATGCAAGCTCTGCGGATCATTCAGATTCCCGAAGAAGGGATCAAGTCGATTGAATCTTCCGACCTTTGGATCGTAATATCTTGCTCGCAAGTAGTAGAATCCGGAATTCACGTCGAATGACTCGTTGCAGTAAAGCAGCTTCGTTTTTGTCGAACCTGACGGCGTGAAGCCGATGGCGTTGCCGAAGGCATCGTAATCGTAACGTTCCGAAACGGTGCCGGTTGACGACAGCATCGCCCGGGTGTTGTTCAAACCGTCTTTCAGGAAATACAAAACGCCGTTCGTTGGATTGTACTGCGACACAATATCCGTGCCGATTGCGTAGAAATTCACGAGCGTCGCACCTTGTTTTTCGGCGAAGACTTGCGAGTAACCGGTGAGATTCAAAACATCAAGCAGATAATCGGTGCGAGTGCCGCTGACGCTTTGCGAAACGCGGTTGCCGTTTGCGTCGTATTCAAACGCCAACGTTGCCGGGCCGGTCATGCCGGACATGCGGCCTTGCAAATTGAAGGTGTAATTCGTTGTAACACCCGAAACCGTTTTGCCGGTCAGTTGTGTACCTGTGAACGTGTACGTCGTTGTTACAGAGCCTGTCGTTTCCGAGGTCAAACGATCATTGGCATCGTAAACATACGTTGTGATTGTTGTCACACCGCCTTTGACACCTGTTTGTTTGCTCCGGTTTTCCGAACCTGTCACATATTCCCAGTTCAACTTCTGTGAAAGCGTTGACGTGTAATGAACCAGATTTTCTTCCGTCGCACGGCCACGGTCGTCATACTTCCAGGTCGTTGTGATCGTGTTTGTGCCGTGTTTTTCCGTCACCGAAGACTTTTGGCCGAGATTCGTGTATTGATACGTCATCTGCGAAATCAACGCACCTGCCGAAGTCTTGGTCTCCTGCACTTGCAAACGGTTCATCTTGTCATACGTGTATGTCGTCGTGAAACCGCTTGGCACCGTCTGCTTCGAACGATTGCCGAAGGCGTCATACTCATACGCCGTCGTCTTGCTCGAACGGGTGTCGGTCACGGTCTTGAGGCGACTCTGCTCGTCATACGTGTACGTTGTCTTCTCTGTCGCCGAAGACATTGCCGAACTCTGACGACCAAACTTGTCGTACTCGTAAGTCAATTTTCCAACACTTGTGGCGCCGTTGAACTGCTCCGAGGTCAGATTTCGGCCTTGTACATCATACGTTTTCACCGTCTTGATCACCCCCGCCAATGATTCCACTTCCCGACCAAAGACATCGAATTTGTATGTCCAGGTGTCGGTGGGTGTACCGGTGCCATTGTTGTAGGCGGTGGCAGTGGGGAAGAAACGTTTTTGCGACAAGCGACCAAACGAGTCGTAAACGAAATCGGTCACAACGCCTTCAAAACTGGTACACGTCTTTTGGCGGCCAAGATTATCGTAAGTACACGATTCGACTTGATTCATTGGCAGCGTTCGCGTGAGTTGGTTGCCGCGCGGATCGTAAGTGAAACTCGTGACGTGATTGAGCGGATCGGTAATCGACGTTTGGTTGCCATTCGCGTTGTAGGCGTAGGTGAAGGTTCGCTGGGCAAGCGTCTCCGTGCCACAGGCAGGCATGATCACTTTCGTGAGCCGGCCCTGGGCGTCGTACTCAAACGTTCGCGTCTGGTTAAGCTGGTTCGTCTCGCTCACTTTTTGACCCTGCGCGTTGAAGGTCGCCTTGATCGTCTTGGTGTCCGGGTTCGTCGTTTGCACGATGTTCCCGTAAGCGTCGTAAAGGTAAGAGGTCGTCCGCTTGTCGGTCGGGTTCGCCACATCGGAAACCGTCACGCCGGCAACACGCCCCATGCTATCATAAGCCGTCACGGTTTGCAAGCTGTTGGTCAACGTTTTCGTCTGGCGACCGAGAGAATCGTACTCGTAACTGGTGGTCATCCCTTCCGGCGAAATCGTCTTGGCGACCCGACCGGCACTGTCGTAACGGGTTTCCGACGTGTGAAGGGCGGTGCCTTCGGAGGTCAGCGTCGATTTCCCGTTGGTCACATCAATCGCCAGCTTGACGTTTTCGAGCCGGACGGTCTTGAGAACACGGCCTTTCTCATCGTAAACGGTTTTGGTGCCATAGATTAAGGCTGCGCCTTCGAGGAAGGTGTCGGTGGCGATCAGGACACGTCCGAGGTCGTCGTAGAGCGTCTGGCTGATCAGCCATTTTTTCGTACCGGTTTCATCAGGGGACTGGCGTTTCACCTGGGTCACGTTGCCGAGATTATCGTAAGTGTACTGCGTTTCCAACGTGTACGCGGCATCCGTTCCCGGCTGTTCGACAGTTCGCAAAACCCAACCGGCGGTGTTGTACGTGGTGGAATTGACGGCAAGCTGAGGCATTGTCCCTGTGGTGTTGAGAAACGATATCCAAACATTTCCATCGGTACCGACCGGCAGACGCATCCCTTTCCAGTGTTCGGTCCTGGTCACACGTCCGTCAGCGTCGTATGTGGTTCGCGTCCCAAAATACGGCATATTTTCAGGGGTATGGTTTTCCGTGGTGTGGGTGATCCGCCCGGCGGCGTCGTAGAGGTTTTCCGAAAAATAATCGACTTTGTTTCCGGCGGAATCCATCATCTGCGTGATTGTCTGGACCTTGCGACCGCATTTGTCGTACCTGTAGCGGGTCGTAAGTTTGTCGACCTCCGTTTGATACTGATTGGTTTCACTGGTGACCTGGCCTGCGGAATCATATCCGGTGTCGGATTGCCATTCCAGCACGTCGTTGACCTTGCGAGTCCGCTTGATGACACGTCTCATGGCGTCGTATTCGGTGGAATCGCTGATTTTCTTTCCCAGCTCCGTGTAGGACGTTTCAGTGCAGTTACCCGCAGCGTCATATTGGAACGATGTTTTGCGACCGTTGGCAATGGTCATTTCAATCTGCCCAGAGGAATTGTACCTGTTTTCCACAAGAGTCTGGTTTCCGGACTTGATTTCCGTAAGATTGTTTCCGTCGTAGCGATAATTTGTGGTGTTTCCGTTCGCATCGGTCGAAGTGATCGGCAGCCGTGTTTCCGGTGAGTATTGCGTGGAAGAAACCGTTATGCCGTTTCGCTTCGTCGCCGTGAGTTGCCCGAATTCGTTGTACGAATTTTTGGTGACGTTCCCTTGCGGATCAGTTTCCTTCGTCAAACGTCCGGAGCCATCATATTCGTACTTCGTCGTCAGCGAGATGTCGTTATTGTTGTTCTTCGTCTTCACGGTTTTCGTCGCCGGAAGATTGTTTTTGTAAGTGTAAAACGTTTTTGTGCCGCCGGGCGTCTCCTCATAAAGGATGTTGCCCTGGCCGTCCAGTTGTATCGTCGTCGTTCCCGTCGGGCCGATGACGGTCTGCTGGTTTTGAGTGACATCGAAATTATAGGTGGTGACATTGCCTGCCGCGTCGGTGACTTTCCAAATCCGGCCATTTAGGTACTCCGTCATGGCGACGACATGTCCGAGCGAATCTTTGACATCCTTGAGATAACGAACAGGATCGTATGTGAAAGTCGTTTCGGATTCGACTTTATTTTCGACTTTTGTAGCGACTTTGCTCAGGCACTTTTGAGCGTCGTACTCATACGAAATGATCTTGCCGTTGAAATCCTCAATCGACGTGACCAAACCATCGGGATTGCATGTGATCTGAATCGTCAGGCAAGAGCCAGACCCTGAGCTTGAACCAGGCCCCGTACCACTTCCCGTGTTATAGTACGTAATGGTGTATTTGTTTCCGTACTTGGTCAACTCGATATTTTTGCCGATTTTCACCATGCCTGTTGCCGGATTGAACTCCAGCATCACTCCGTCCCGGATGAGTTTGGGTGATTCGCCAGTCGGTAAATTCCAAGGAGTGTATTGTTTATTCTGATCGTAAAGATAGAGGAAAGGCGTGCTGTCCCCATCGATTAATACCGGTGAATTATCATAAACGAGTTGCGATTTCGTCCCGTCTATTGCGACAAATTTTGGATAATAAGCTCCGGAAGTCGCACCTTCCGTGTCAAGCCGGAATCGCTCACTTGTTCCATCGGGCATGTTGAAACAAAGGATACTCCCTTTTTTCATTCCCGGTATCGTTGATGGGCGAGTCAGGGTTCCATTTCCATCATAGTCCACTTTCAGTTCGTACCCGAAATAATCCTTCAGCCCCCCGATTCCACTGAGATCAAGAGTCCACCCGTATCCGAAATCCCCCTTGATATTGGAATTGAGCGTATCGAATACTCTCGTGACTTTGAAGGGAAAATTGGGTAATCGTGATTCGTAATCAACGAACGAAACACTGTAATTTCCGAGTTTGAGTCGGGCATCGACATTAAAGAGACGCATTGCTGTTACTGTTTGACTGCCGGTCACCGAGAGTTGAAGCTGATACCAGCCGTCTTTCAAAAGTGTGGTGTCAATTTGTCCGAGAATGCCGTTCTTTTCTTCGTTTCCTGATGCAATAACTGTTGCAAATGCACCATCCATCGGTGAACCTGCCTTCGTACCATCATCAACGGCTGGCACAAGACGGAGTGTCCAGCTAACATTCGGTCGCGGAATCAATTCATTTTGATTGCCGAGTACGATGCCGTAAACATCAATGATCCGATTCAGTATTTGTTTCTTACACGGCGTCTGAATGCTTGCAAATGGTGTTGTGGAGAGTGCCGTCGTATTGGCGATTCCGAGAACATAATCGGTCGAAGCAATCATAAGCGTTGTCCCTGATCCCGTTGTGGCGGTGGCACGGAACCGGATGGTTCCACCTTTCAGGTCCGCTTCCGTATATCCAGTTAATCCAAGATCAGAAGGCATGATTTTAACAGTGGCTGTCTTGAGAGTAGCTGTATTACCACTAAGGGTAAATGTTTTCGGCGCACTGTAGGTATGTTTTACACCGTCAATATTGGTAAATTCCACTGCCTCGAACGAAAGTGTCACCGTTCCAATATCGGCGCGGGCTTCGAGTGTAAATTCAGCATTCTGGTTCGTTTCCCGAATTTTCTGACCTTTCACTTCAATCACAGGTTTCGTATTTTGAAGTATCTGGAGACTGTAGGTTCTGGTATATTCTTCACGGACATCGCCGTATTCAATCTTAACGGTCACGGAAACGGTTTGTGTACTTGTCGGTTTCCAGGTGATTTTTCCCCAGGCATCAATAGTCATTCCGCGAGCCACGGATGCTGCATCAAGGCTATAGGCTGGAATATCATCATCGAACTCCGAGGCGACCACCTGATATTGATACAGTTCGCCGGTCACGGCTTTTTGGGCGGGAATGTCCGGGATAACCGGAGCCGGAATCACCGTTAGAGTAAATGTCTGTTTCAACGTGGCAATTTCGTTTTTGACTTCGATTTCCACTTCCGCTTGATATTCTTCATCGGGCACATTGCCTGCCGCCGGTGTCCATGTCAGTGTTTTGGTCATGTCGTTATAATTCATGCCGACCGGATTTTTCAGAACATTACACGCCGTCACACTCATATTCGGGGTAATGACGTAAGTCCAGGGTTTACCGACAACAAGAATATTGTCAGGATCAGTCGACAAATCCAGCGATGCCAGTGCGTTGTCGGAAATCGTGAAGGTTCGTTCGATACAAAGGCCGGTTTTCCCTGTCACGGCGATGCGCAAATTGTAAACCTTTCCCTTATCGTTGTTTTCCGGTGTCCATCGGATGTCACCTGTTTCCGAATCTATGGTCATTCCTTGCGGAGTAATGATATTTTCCTCCTGAACGTCCACGAGGCTGTAGGTGATCTTGCCATTCTCGTTGGGGTCTTTGGCCTTGATCGAGCAAAGATACTCCTCACCAACCGTAAATCGTTGCGGTTGATCGAAAAAGGTGATTTCAGGATAAGCACCGTATGATACGGAGAAGTTGAGTGTCGTTTCCTGAGCGAATGTTTGAGTACCGCTTTTATACGAAATCACCAATTTGACAGAAACCGGCCCTTCTTTTTGCGGAATCCAGACGATTTGTTGATTTGTGTTGATTGTCATTCCCGGCGGGGCATCGACCAATGAATAGGAAATGTCTGCATCCTGTTGCAGTTGATATGAGAAGTCGGACTGATTGACATAAACCGGGATTGTTTCGGAAAAAGTTTCGGTTTCCTGATGAATGATATCACCTTGCCCCGTCCCGGTGTACCCGTTTCCAGTGGATGTCCCCGAGAGGATTTCCTGAGTGATCACGATATAGAAAAGTTGTGAATCCGTCTGCGAACCGTCTCCTGTACTGGAGGAACCGTAGGTTTGCTCATTCACGGTGATTTTTATCAGGTATTTTCCAGGTGTCATGGTTTGGGCTTGTGCCGGGTCCCATTTCAAAATATTCCCTTGGAACGCCATCCCCGGAATTCTCAACGCGGGATCAAGTTCATATTGTACCAACTGTCTTTTGCTCTCCTGACACTGGATTTCCACCGGATATTCCCAAACAAAATTTGAAGCGATAGGGCCGACCACTGGATAGGAAATGATTTTAAGCGGGATATTGGGAAGGAGATAGATCCAGAAATCTCCACGACGTGAAAGTCCCTTGGAATCAGTGGCTTGAACAATGATATTGTACCACCCCTCGACGTCTTCGTAGTTTGGCGTCCAGGTCAATTCACCCGATTTTGCATTGATTTTCATTTTGTTGGGTGCGTCGATCAATTGATAGATCAACTCATCACCATCGGGGTCGGAAGCAACGACAAATTCCGAATATTTTTCATTTCGAATCGCATATTTCGTTGGAAATGATGAAAAACAGGGTGGATTGTTGTGTTGAACGATTTTACGCGCGACGTTGAAATCATAACGACCAACGCCAAAAGCCCCACTGGAATCCATGACCATGACATCGATGGTATTCGGCCCGAAATCTTCCAGTCGGATATCCCATGTGATTTCGCCCGTATTTTTATCAATGGACATTCCGATTGGCGGACGACACTGGTCGCGGAAATTATACATGAGATAATAACGCAACGTGTCACCGGTATCCGGATCATTTGCCACGGCATTGAATTTGTACAATTCACCGGCTGTAAAATTGAAGTGATAATTTCCTGTCACCGGGAAGGTTGGCTTGTGATTCTGGTTGGCAAGTTCCGTGACGACAACGGTCCATTCCTGAGTGGCCACACCACCTTGTCCGTCGGATACGGTCAATTTGAACGAATAGCTCCCTGCGGCGGCGGGAGTCCACAGCATATTCCCTGTCAACATATCGATTGTGGCACCATGAGTAGTGCCCTCAAGCTTATAAGTCAGCATATCCCCGTCGGGATCATAAGCTTCAACCTGATAATGGTAATCCGGATTGATCGCAAGTTGTACGGCACCATAGACCAGATAATCCCCAGTGAGAGTGATATCTTTATTCTCGACAAACATCAAGGTGAGCAGTTTGGCGGATAAATCCGGTGCATTGTTTTTCACTTTGATGGAAAACCTGATTTTCCCGTTGACTACCTTTCGATCAAGTATCTCGACGGTCACCTGTGGGTCGGTGGTGATAACTTGAACCGATTCCCTGATGATTTCCAAGGAGAGAATGTCGACAAACGCATTGGTGAACGATTTGACCATGTTGGAATCGTTTTTACGAAGAATCTCGACATTCCATGCCGTTCCCTTCTTCAGGATTCCGGAAAATACGAGATTGACGTAATCGGCAATCGTGTTTTCGAAACCACCGGAAAATGTCAGTCCGTTTTCTTCATGGTATTGTCCATACGGATCGGCGACAATAGCCGTTCCAATCTTTCTTCCTCCGAGTGCATCTTTGGAGTTGGCTTTGAAATTCGTATTGACCACACTGTGAAGCGTGATTTTTTTGCTGTCGATCAGCTGAATGATCGAATTGTAGGTTACCGTCTTATCATAGTCATCCCGATCTTCATCCGTGATCAGAATGAGATGTTTTGCGACATTTTCCCTGAATTCCAGATGCTGAATGGTATAACGAATTGCGGCATATCCGTCTTCCGTACCACCGGTAAGTTCCAGCTTGGAACAGTACCGGGCGATGGTTACCCCATCCCCCCAAGTCGGATCTTGCGGATTCATTTTCACGATTCTTCCAAGATTCACGCCTGCACCAGAACTTCCCGAGGAAGGTGCATTGGGATCAGCTTCATCACGTGCAAAACCGATCAGGGCAAATCTCGGCTGCACTCCGTTTTGAAGGAGTTTGTCTTCAAGATTCATGATCATTTTTGGAATCCAGGTTTGGCCTTTATCCATGGATCCGGATTCGTCCACAATGACGACAACATCCACGTCCGCTCTCGGTTCTTTGATTTCCGGCAATTCCACATCGAAAGTCGCCGATTCCCCCGGTATGATTTTAAGCGATTTTATCGTGGGATCGTTCAATATGGCAAGTGGTGCGATGGAATGTGTTTTTGAAGGTGTACTGGTGATAACTGGAGGGCGGTTTGGTCCGGAATAGGTACTGCTCGATTTCGTGCTACTCGGACTTGCACTGCTTGGACTGCTCGATTTCGTGCTGCTCGGACTTGCACTGCTTGGACTGCTCGATTTCGTGCTGCTCGGACTTGCACTGCTTGGACTGCTCGATTTCGTGCTGCTCGGACTTGCACTGCTT
>Ga0209629_10004802_pt1 | contig 10091 bp, 2 predicted proteins | sample TergutCu122P5_FD_187286 | JGI IMG/M metagenome (GOLD analysis project Ga0209629, IMG submission 187286) | Cubitermes ugandensis P5 segment gut microbial communities from Kakamega Forest, Kenya - Cu122 P5 (SPAdes) (version 2) | ecosystem: Host-associated > Arthropoda: Insects > Digestive system >... | reverse complement strand
CACGGTGTCGAAACCCCTGGCAGTCGTGCCCACCAGGCGGTTGAGCAAGTGCGCCCCGAAGGGGGGCACGGTGTCGAAACCCCTGGCAGTCGTGCCCACCAGGCGGTTGAGCAAGGCACCGCAGGTGCCGGTGTCGAAACCCCTGGCAGTCGTGCCCACCAGGCGGTTGAGCAAGTGCGCCCCGAAGGGGGGCACGGTGTCGAAACCCCTGGGAGTTGCACCAACTGTCATCCTGGCCCCTCCACCGTCATCCTGCCCGCGGCAAGATCTCCGCGCCTCGCACACTGCCGCTCCGCATACGGGGAGATCCTGATCCGGAAGAAACCCGGTCATGCCGGGTTTCCTCCTGCCCATCACGGAGGCGGAACGCCGCCCGAGCAGCTGCCTGACGGCAGGATGACGGGCTAGGTTGGGCTCCACCAGGCCGGTTGACCGGGCAGAGTCAGGTCACTCCACCGTCGGTACCTGGCGCAACGGGGTTCGTACCTGGTTCTGCACCCACTTCCGGCGATTTGGCCATCAAAGGCAGGGCCAAACCCGGAAAGAGGCGGGGGTCTGAGGGTAGTGTGCTGGATGCACCGGCGCCGAACCGCAGGCCACGTCGATGGCACACTCGGACACACGGAACCGTCCCCTTGTCAGCCCCGCCAGCCGGCGTCGACCCAAGGCTGGGCTCCACGACGCCGGTTGCCCGGGCAGAGTCAGGTCACTCCACCTCCCGTACCAGGCTCCCCAGGGTTCGTACCTGGTTCTGTACCCCATTCGAGCGATTCCGTCATCAGAGCCAGGGCCAAACCAAGAAAGCGACGGGAATCCGAGGGTAATGCGCTGGCTACACCGATGCCGAACCGGAGGCCCGTACGGCGGGACGCTTTCGTTGGTTCGGAGTGGTGCCGCGGGACGCTTCCGTTGGTCCGGACGTACGGCGGGACGCTTCCGTTGGTGCTGTACGGCGTGTCGACCAACGAAACCGTCCCGCGGTGGCCGCACACCAACGAAACCGTCCCGCGGGGTCGATCCCCACCAACGAAACCGTCCCGCCGTGCCCGCACCCGGGGGTCGCCGGGTTCGACACCGTGCCCCTGACAGGGCACTTGCTCAACCTGCTTCCGTACGCAGCAGCTCAGCCACCTGCTGTCCGGTACACCCGTACGTAGTCCACGACCAACCCGGCGGGGAAGGCGGAGTCGTCGACGCCGTGGGCGCCGCCCCACGTACCGCCCACCGCGACGTTCATGATCAGGTAGAAGTCCTGGTCAAAGGGCCATTCCTGGGTGGTGGCGCCGGGGGGCTTGTCGTACGTGAAGTACGGCTGCCCGTCCACCGACACCGTGATGCGGTCCGGCGCCCACTCCAGACCGTACGTGTGGAAGTCGTCCGACGCCCCGGGCACGACCACCGACGCTGTCTTCTGGGTGCCGGCCATGCCGTTGTACGCGCCCGTGTGCACCGCCGCCACGATAGTGTCCTGATCGAACCCGACATGCTCCATGATGTCGATCTCCCCGCTGAGCGGCCACTGCCCGTACACCGCTCCGGCCGGCATCATCCAGATCGCCGGCCACGTACCCACCCCGCGCGGCACCTTCGCCCGTACCTCCACCACCCCGTACCGCCACGCCGCCAACCCCTCGGTGACGACCCGCGCCGAGGTGTACGCCGCGCCGCCGACAGCCTCCCGCCGCGCCGTGATCGTGAGTACGCCGCCCGCCACCGTCGCGTTCGCTCCGCCGGTGTAGTACTGCAACTCCTGGTTCCCCCACCCGCCGGCGCCGGTCTGGTAGGTCCACCGCGCCGGGTCGAGCACCCCGGTCCCGTCGAACTCGTCGTGCCACACCAGCGCGTACGTCTGCCCCAACACCCCGGTCGTCGTCGCGGGTACGGTCGGCTCCGGCGTAGCCGATGGTACGGTGGGCGGCGGTACGGTCGCGCCCGGAGCGGATGATGGTTCCGATGCCGTGGGAGCGGAGGACGGTACGCTGACCGGTTCAGTGGTCCCCGCACCGTCCGTTATGGCCGGCCGGTCGTACACACCTATCTCACAAGCAGTCAGGCACATCACCACGAGCCCGATCACCACGCCGAACCGTACACCCGTCAGGACCCGCCCTGTCATACCCCCAGTATCGCACCGCACGAACACCCCTCTCCCGCCCCCTCCGTCCGGCCACAACGTCGCACTCGCGCCCCACCCCACCCACCACGCACGTCGACTGCGGTGGTTCCGACGCGTTTCCCCCTGTTCGGCCGCCACAACTTCGCACTCGCGCACCACTCGCGCCCCAGTATCCCGTCGCCCCGGCATCGCGACAGGTGCCGAGTGTTGCCATACCCAACGTGGGGTGCCGAATACGGAGCCGGAGGCCCTTTCCCGCCCGGTTCCGGAGCGGTTCCCCCGTACTTCACACCCCAAGATCAAGATACTAGTATATTATGACATCTGGGAGCGCGGACGCAGGGGGTACGGGGGTAGGGGGAGACGGGCGATCCGGGGAGACGGGGTGTACTGGGTGACCGGCGGTACGGGGAGACCGGCGGTACGGAGTGACGGGCGCTCCGGGAAGACGACGGAAAGCACGGAGTGACGGGCGCTCCGGGAAGACGACGGAAAGCACGGGGTGACCGACCGGTACGGGGTGACCGACCGGTACGGGGTGACCGACGGTACGGGGAGCACCGGGAAGCACGGGGTGACCGACGGTATGGGATGACCCACAGTACGGGATGACAGGCCGTACGGGGCGCGGGACGAGCGGTACGCGCCTTCGACGGTTCAGGCGTACCACCGGTACCCGCCATCGACGGTTCCCGGTACGCGGGGACGGTTCCGGCGTACCACCACTCACGCCCGGGCGGTCCGCCGTGGTACCCGCCATCGGGTACGCGGATCTGGTACGCGCCTTCAACGGTTCCGGCGTACCACCGGTACCCGCCCTCGACGGTTCCCGGTACGCGGGGACAGTCCCGGCGTACCACTCACGCCCGCGCGGCCCGCCGTGGTACCCACCATCTGGTACGCGGGTCCGGTACACCGGGACGGTTCCGGCGTACCACCACTCACGCCCGCGCAGCCCGCCGGAGGGCGGCCACGGCGGCGGCGATGCTGGGGACCTGGTCGGCGCCCTGGCGGTGGTACGCGATGATGGCCCGGTCCACCAGTTCGGGGAAGCCCCGGGAGACCACGCCCGGACTGGGGAAGGCGTCGAAGGCGGTCAACGGCAGGATCGAACACGCCAGCCCCTGGGCCACGAAGGCCTGGGCGACCATGTGGTCGTACGGATGGCGCAGGATCACCGGTGTGAAACCGGCGGTGCGCGCGGCGTCGATCAGGTGACGCCGGCAGTGCTCGCACCCCACGACCCAGGGCTCCGCCGCGAGGTCGGCCAGCGTCGCGTCGCCCCGGAGGGCCACCGGGTGGTCGGCGCGCAAGATGACATGGTACGGCTCGCGCCCGATCTCCACCGGTTTCAGCGCCGCACCGGGCCTGGCGTCCCCGCCGAAGCGGAACACCACGGCCACGTCCACCTCGCCGGAGCGCAGCATCTCCAGAGCGGGCGCCGGGTCGGCGGTGATCAGGTCCACGTCGATGGCCGGGCCGAGGTTGGCCAGGGTACGCGGGATGAGCGACGCCATCGCCGACCAGTACGCGGCCAGCCGTACCGTACCCCGCCGCGCCAAGGCGTACGACTCCATCTCCACCCGGGCCGCCTCCAGGTGCTCGGCGATGGTCTCCGCGTGGGCCACCAGCGCCCGGCCCGCGTCCGTCGGCCGTACCCCGCGGTTGTGGCGCATCAGCAGCGGCGCGCCCACCTGCTGCTCGAGTTCGCGCATGTGCTGCGACAGCGCCTGCTCCGACCAGCCCAGGAGGCGCGACCCCGCCGAGATCGACCCCGCCCGCACCACCGCCATCAGGAATAACAGCCGGTTCGGATCCAGGTCCTTCACAGGGCACATCATAGCGGCGTACGCACCTCCATGAGTGCCACTTCCGGGGGTTTCGACTCCGCAGGCTCCGCCTGCTTGCTCACCCACCTGCACACGACCCAGACCCCAACGTACGCGGTAGCCAACCCCACCAAGACGACCCTACTAGACGCATTGCAAACGGAGCATAATTCGTTGTGGTGGACGGGATCACAGCCGGATGACCGTACACCGAGACTGAGGGTCCGAACAAAGAGGTGTCTCATGAGTATGTCGCCGGTCTTCCGCCACGCAACTGTGCTCGCCGCCGCAACTATGCTTGCCATCACCGGGTCCGCCCAGGCGTTCGCCGGGGCGCCGGCCCCGATCGACGTCGGGTCCGTGTACACGGCGGTGAAGGCGTCCCAGGCCGCCCAGTCGGTCGTGGTCACCTTCGGTGCGCCGGCCGGCGCCCCGGTTGCCACCGACTCCGCCCCGGCGATCACCGTACCGGCGACGCAGTACGCCTGCGCCGGTGACTGGACCATCGGGGGCGAGCCCTTCCCGGCCGGCCCGTTGGGGACGCTCTCACCGGGGTACAACGCCGTCGACTGGCTGACTGTCACGCCCACCTCGGGCCATGGCTCACCGTTCACGGTGACCTTCACGTACGCCGCCAACCCGTCGAACCAGACCCGGAGCGCCGTGTTCGACTTCACCTGTGACGGGGTACGCAGTACCACGGTCACGCCGGCCAAGGCGTTCCTGGCGACCCAGGACGCCACCCCGTCTCTCTCGGTCACCCCGGCGGCCGTGACCGTACCCGCCGACGGCGGTCCCGTCGCGCTGAACGTCACGGGTACGAGCTGGAAGGTCGCGGGCAACCCGGACTGGCTCGCCATCGCCGCGTCCCCCACGTGGGGTATGACGACGGCCAACTACACCGCCGCCGCGAACACCGGCCCGGCCCGGAGCGCCACGCTCACTTTCACCACGACCTCCGGTTCGGGCAGTACGGAGGGCCAGCTCACGCAAGCCGTCACCGTCGCCCAGGCCGCGGCACCCACGGCGGCGACCGCCGCGGCCGGCACCGGTGCGGCCACCCAGGGCGCCAAGGCCACCGTCACCGGTACGGGGTTCCTGCCCGGTGAGAACGTCACCGCGACGATGTACTCCGACCCGTACACGATCGGGACGCAGCCCGCCGACCCCAACGGCGCGGTCACCTTCACCTGGACCGTCCCGTCCAGCACCCCGGCCGGCGCCCACACGGTACAGCTCGTCGGCGCCGACTCCGGTACCACCGCCAGCGCCCCACTCACCGTCCAGGCTGCCCCGGTGGCCGGGGTCACGTACAGCCTCGTGCCCGACTTCTCGTGGCCGGCGCAGACCATGGCCATCGACCTGGCGCGACCCAGCGCCGTCCAGCCGCCGCTGCCCTTCGACGGCAAGTGCCCCGCGCTCTGGAACGGCCACGACACCTGGATCGACGGCGCCACAGTGACGTCCACACCCGACGGGAACGGTCAGTACAACCTGACTCTCATCGTCCAACTGCCCGAGAACACGAGGGCGGATACCGTGTACTTCGTGACCTCGTGGTCGAGCATCCTGTGCAACGGGGCGCTCCCGCCGGGTATCACCGCAGCCGACATGCTGCTGTTCACGCAGGCGCCCGTTCCCGCGATGACGTTGTCGCCGACGACGTGGACGGCACCCGCGTCCGGTGGCACCCAGACGTTCCAGCTCCAGACCACCACGGGCTATGCGACGAGCGGGCGCCCCACCTGGCTGGTGTGGGCCTATGACAGCACCGCCCGCGGCTATGTCGCGACGGCCGCACCGAACACCGGTGCCGCGCGCAGCGCCACGATCACGTTCCGGACCGTGTCGCAGGGCGCGTCCATCACTGAGGCCACCGCGACCCTCAAGGTCACCCAAGCCGCTGCCGCGGGCGCGGCCACGGCGACGGCGGGCACCGGCAGTACGACGCAGGGCGGCCAGGCCACGATCACGGGTACGGGCTTCCTGCCTGGCGAGGACGTCACCGCGACGCTGTACTCCGATCCGGTGGTCATCGGTACGCAGCCCGCCGACCCCAACGGCGACGTCACCTTCACCTGGACCGTGCCTCCCACCACGCCCGCCGGTGATCACACGGTGCAATTGGTCGGCGCCGATTCCGGCACCACCACCGCCGCCCCGCTCACCGTCCAGGCGGCGGCCGCCGCGCCAACCATCCAGTTGGTCCGCCAGGACGCCCAGATCCGCGGCAACATACTCGTCCAGGGGCAGGGCTTCCAGCCCAATGAGAACGTGACGGTCACGCTGACACCCGGCAATCGCACCCTTGGCTCCGCTCCGGCCGACAACGGGGGCAACCTCTTCTACATGTTCACGGTGCCCCAGGATCTCGCTGCCGGCTCGTACTCGGTCACCGCCCAAGGCTCGTCCTCCGGCCTGTCGGCCTCGGCACTCCTGCTCATCCAGGGGGCCTGGTCGCCGGGGTGCGCCCCCGGCATCTACGCGAACCTGGACGGCGGCTGGCAGAAGGTCACCAGCATCACCATCCCGAAGGACGGCCAGGAGATCGTGCCGTGGTCGATCGCCGGGCTCATCGTCGTCCCGGCCGCCGGCACGGGCGCCGGGATGATGCCGCAGCCGACCGAGTACGCCGGGGTCAGCTCCTACAAGTGGATCCGTACCCCGGCGGACAGCCCGGGCTCGTCCGCCGAAGCGAACACCGGTTGTACGGCCGCCTACTCGCCGCGCCTCATCGCGACCGCCAACACCGGCGCGAACCGCTCGCTGATACTGCACTTCGGGTCGGGCGGCCCGGCGCTGACGATCTACCAGCTCGGTACGGGTAGCACGGCCACCATGGCCGCGGCGTCCGTCACCGCGGGCGGGTCGGCCGGCGTCACGGGTACGGGCTTCCTGCCAGGGGAGGACGTCACCGCGACCATGCACTCCGATCCGGTGGTCATCGGTACGCAGCCCGCCGACGAGAACGGCGACGTCAGCTTCACGTGGACCGTACCTCCCACCACCGACCCCGGCAACCACACCGTGGACCTGGTCGGGGCGACGTCGGCGGCGAGCGCCACGGCCACACTCGCGGTCGCGGCGGTCGCCCCGGGCGACCCGCTGGACGCCCAGCTCGTGTCGGTGTCCGTGAACGGCACCGCGTACAACGCCGCCGGCGCCCCCATCAGCGTCGCCGCCGACCACGTCTTCACCGTCGACATCGCGATGAAGAACACCGGGACACTGACGTGGGGCGCGGACCGGGGAGCGGGCCAGCACGGCTACACGCTGCTCACCCGGAACCCCGACTACAACGCCACGTTCGGCACGCGCCTGATCGCCGGCGGCGGCGGCGGTGCACCCGGCACCACGGCGACGTACCACAGCGGACTGCGCGCGCCGTCCACCCCGGGCGACTACACCCTGACCTTGCAGCCCGCCGACTGGTGGCCGAACGAGATGTCGTACGGCGGTCTGTCGTACGACGGCGCCGCGTTCTTCGGCGACCAGGTGATCCTCCACGTCACCGTCACCGCACCCACTCCCGCTCCGGTCGTCCAGCCCGTCCCGGCGGGCGTGGTGAGCGTGGCCGACTTCGAGTACCAGGGCAGCTTCGCGTTGCCGGCCGTGCCCGGTGCGGCGTACGGCGACACCAAGTACTACACCGAGTCCGGCATCGCGCTGCGTACCGTCGGCGGCGAGCAGCGGCTGCTCGCGCTGACCGGCACCTACGACCAGGCGCTGTACGAGGTGGCGATCCCCGACCAGCTCGGCAAGATCACCGGCGCGGACACCTCCGTCGTCCCGACTGCCACCCTGCGGACCAACTTCGGCGGCCTGCCGGTCACCTCCTTGCTGAGCAACGGCACCATCTGGTACGACCAGTCGAGCGGTCTGTTGTACTGGTCGAGCTACTACAACGGCTACGGCTCCAGCACCGGGCAACTGGTGCTGCGCGCGGCGAACCTGGACGCGGGCACCCTCGATCAGGTGCAGCAGTGGACGCAGCCGGCCCCGGTCGGCACCGTGAGCCCCGCCTGGTTCTCCTACGGCGTCACCGGCATCCCGGCCGGCTTCGCCACGGCCTACACCGGCGGGAAGACCCTCGCCATGGGGTTCGCCTCCCCGTACGGCACGTCCCTGGCGGCCGTGTCGGCCCCATCGTCCGGCGGTGACGTGACGTACCTGCCGATCATGTACACCGCCTCGGATGCCCGCACCGTGCGCGACGGCAACTACTTCGTGACGTCGCCGTACGACGTCCAGCCGACCGATCCGTGGACCGGCTGGTGGACGTACTCCGCACCCGTCCGCGCGGGCGTGTTCATCGACCTGCCGGACAAGAAGGGCTACCTGACGTTCGCCCATCAGCCGACCAACCGGGTGTCCAGTGACGGCTTCGATTCGGGCAGCCAGAACGTGTGGTACGTCTACGACTACGCCACGCTCGGTGCGGCGGCGGCCGGCGGGGCCGCGAGCCTCGCCCCGGCGCCGTCCAACTACGCGACGGTCGCCCTGCCCGGCTCCGGTACGCCGAACCAGCAGTACGTGACCGGCGCGGTGTTCGACCCCACCACCCGGTTACTCTACGTCTACGTGAGGGGGGCCCTCTCCGGGGAGCAGCCGCTGGTCGACGTGTACAAGGTCCGCGAGAGCGCGACCAGCGGTCTCTCCGGCGTGCCCACGACCGCGACCGCCGGGGTGCCCCTGACGCTGACGGCAAGCGGGACCACCGCCGGCCAGACGGTGACCTGGAGCGTCAGCCCCACCGACGACGGCTCGACGGGCGCGGCGGTCACCGGCTCGACGCTCACGACGCTGCGCGCCGGGACGGCCACCGTCCGGGCGAGCGTCTACGAAGGCACGGCGCTGATCACCACGCAGGACTTCCCGATCACCGTGAACCCGGCGAGCTACGCCGACAAGCAGATCACCCGCTTCACCGTCAACGGCGTGGACGGCGTGATCAACCAGGCCACGCACCAGATCTGGGTGACGCTGCCGCCCGGCTACGTCTACCTCGGCTCGATGACCCCGACCATCGAGTTCACCGGCGTCTCGGTCACGCCCGCCTCGGGCACGGCGCAGAACTTCGCCGGCGGCTACGGTTCATCGGGTGTGGTCACCTACACCGTGACCGCCCGGGACGGCACCACCCAGCCCTACCAGGTGGTCGTGGGCACCGATGACGCGCGCATCAGCGTCAGCCTGTCCGGCCCGTACTCGGGTGTGGGCCAGAACACGGTGACACCGGGGGCGACCGGCACGATGGGCTTCTCGGCCCTCAACTACGGCCTGGCCCCCGCCGACGACGTCGCGCTCGTGCTGACGCTCCCGGACGGTATCACGCCGGGCGACCTGTCCGTGTCGTACACCGGTGTGCCGTCCACGTACGACACGGCCACCGGCTGGTGGCGCATCCCGCACCTGGATGCGGCCACCCTCCACAATGGCGTGCTCAACGGCGGCGGCGCGCGCCTGGACATCATCTTCGCCGTGCCGTCCGATGCGAAGAACGGCGCCCACTACGTGTTCACCGGTCAGCTCATCAACGTGAACGGCCAGCCCCTGGTCCCCGGCCAGGTCGGCTACAGCGGCCCCTCGAGTGCCGACTTCCTGGTGGTGGCAGCAGACCAGGCCTGGCCCCTGCCGCAGATCGACACGGCCAACTGGAACACCCCGGGCGGGAACACCCACCAGTACGACGCGGTGTTGCGCGTCTTCGGTACGGGCGACCTGACCGGCGTCACGGCGTCCGTCCCGGTCCCGGACGGGTACACCCTGGTCAGCGCCACCCCGACGGTGGGCACGTACGACGTGGCCACCGGCGTGTGGACGCTCGGCTCGTTCACCCCGGACGGCATCGTCGCCCACTACCCGCGCCTGACGATGGTGATCGCGGCGGCGGGGACGCCGCCCGCGTCCACGGCGCTGTCGCTGCAGATCAGCACCGTGTACGGCGTCGCTCCCGACCCGGCCCTGGGTACCACCGCGTACATGGGCCTCTCCGTGACGCCGGCGCTCAGCCTGACCGCCCGGGCCGACAAGACGACGGCCGCCCCCGGCGACACCGTCGTCCACACCCTGACCTTCGGCACCAACACCCCGGCCGGCGTGTACGGCGCGAAGGTCGCGGTCACGCTGCCCGCGCACGTCACCCT
>Ga0209629_10004800_pt1 | contig 10094 bp, 8 predicted proteins | sample TergutCu122P5_FD_187286 | JGI IMG/M metagenome (GOLD analysis project Ga0209629, IMG submission 187286) | Cubitermes ugandensis P5 segment gut microbial communities from Kakamega Forest, Kenya - Cu122 P5 (SPAdes) (version 2) | ecosystem: Host-associated > Arthropoda: Insects > Digestive system >... | reverse complement strand
AGAAAATATCCAGTTAAAGTTACCCCTGCAACAGACCACAAGGCCCCAGAAGCGGAGTAGAGGTACAGCTCTACTCTTTCTTGAACCCCAACACTAGATCAGGTGGGTTGTCAACACCACGCCTCAGCCACTTTACCCCAGGAAGAGACCCAGCCCCTACTGTACGAGAGGCTGGGTGGGCCCCACGGCCACTCTGGACAGGTGTGAAAAATCTTGCCCCCAGGATTCGATCCCCAGAATACAAAATGAGATTATATTTGATAACTGATACATATTGTGACTAGATGTTTCAGCTCATAAACAGCCAAAAACTCACTTCCAGACATTTATCAATATAATATCTATGTACAAGTGTCTGGAATTGACTTGAAAATGGCTACTTACTAGCCAAAACCAGCAGTCACAGCACATGTATCAGTTATCAAATATGATTTAAATATTCCCAGCTTGGAATTGGTACTGTTCTGTCTGAAACTTAATGTTTCAGCTAAACAGCTGTCAATTACAGATTTCTTGTTAATTAATTGATTGGCACACAGGAGTTAAAACATAAATTACTATATTGCATGCCTAAGTGGAAAATGAACCCTTTTCAAATTCTACTGTTATTTGCTTCATGTTTCTCACACATTTAATGCTTGCCTGCAACGTCATTTACCATATTCATCCACCTTCCCCATTTCCCCACCAGAAAAACTGGATACAGATATTTCACTTTACACTAATACTGCAATGAATGACACATATTTCTTTCATGATATTATAAGAACTGCTGTTACACTGTATGTCCAGTCCTGTTCCAGTGGAAGTGATAAAGAAGCTTCCTTCCTTGTAATGTTCTTCAAAAAATCTCAACGTCCAATTCACATACATCTTATTATATGACACTGCCTCATACCTAAATGTGAAGCAGGACATGCCAGTTTATAGTCATATGAACATAAAACGTCACATAAACAAACTGGTTTAATAATAATGCTGCGACATTGGTGGCTGCATGCAAACAGATATTGGTACACAATTTACGAGCACATAAATAAGAAGCTGCTTACTGAAGCAGTGCTTCTAGAGTGAAGGGAAAGCTACCCACCTTCTCCTGCAATCGTGTGCACACCTCCTTCAGCATGTTCTTCAATATTGCAGGCTGGTTGTCCTGGTTCTGCAACACAAACAACCTCATTAGCCTTTAGGCTACTAATGGGTACTTTTGGTCGAGTGGCCAGTTCATTTGAATTCTGCCAATGTGTACTTTTAGTAGAGGTAAAAGTGTCAACACTGAAGGCCCAATTTGTGTCTCTGTCTTTACATTGTGGCAACACTGAAAACACTTTTCAACATCTGTGGACTAATATCTTTCTAAGAATACTTTGTCAACCCAACCTTAGGCCCTTATTAGCCTTCAGTGCCTAAGTGCCATAAGCTCTTAAGATTCTCTGCACAGGTATGTTATTCTTGCATTTAGCAAGTGGAATGTTTAGGTCATAAAACCTCTTGGGTTCACCTAGCACCCGGACAGAGGCTGTAAAAGGGACAGGCAAGTTTTCCATTCACTGACTTGCAGATAATCGTTTGAATACAGTTGAGAGTTTGCTGTTGAAGGTGGTGGCTGTGTTTTTCTTGTTTACAAAATGGAACGTAGTGAGTCTTCATGTGCTAAACGGCCTCGTCAGCTGTCTCTGAACCAAATATGGGAAGTCGTTATGGATTCCGACAGCAACGAGGAATAGTACGACACATCTGGTACGGAAGATGAAGAAATGGAGCCACGCCCGTCGCGAAAATCTCACCTTTCACAGGCTGTGTCCAGCTCAGACTTTTCCGCGAGCACTTCTGAGGACGACGATGTTGTTGAGAATGTGGCATGTCAACAGCCACAATCCATGCAGTGGACACTGTCCCCTTACCCCCCCCGAATGCATGTATTGCACCCATTTAATGGGACCCCCAAAGGGAAAAGCAGTGAGGCAGCACGTCACTGCGCAGTCCACTCCACTGAGCGTTTTGATGCTGTTCTTCACAGAAATTATTACTTTGCTGGTTGTGGAGACGAATCGGTACTACCACGACTGCTTGGTCAATACTGACGAGAAACATCATCCCCAGTGTGACGTGACCGAGGCCGAAATGTTCGTGTTTCTGGCTCTGACGCTACAGATGGGACATACAATTCAAGGCAGATTAGAGGACGAAATTGGAGCAGCTTTCCTGTGCATTCTACAGACAAATAATGGCACGTTCTAGATTTTACCACATACTATGGTTTCTGCATTTCATGGACAATAACAGGACGGTTGACATTCATGACAGACTATGGAAAATAAGGGGCTTATTTGAAATTCTGAGGACAAACTTTGCAAAATTTTACAATCCTTCCGAACATTTGGTTGTAGACAAAGTCACAGTGAAATTCAAGGGAAGGGTCATTTTCAAACAATACATTCCTAAAAAAAGCAAACATTTCGGCATCAAACTGTACAAACTCTGTGACTCCAACGGTTACACCTATGACATGGATGTGTATCTGGGTAAAGACAGACAGAGGGTGACACAACACCCAACAGCAACCCATGCCACAGTGACAAATCTGACAAGAAGAGTAGAAGGAGTTGGTCATAAGTTGTACATGGACAACTTTTTCTCCTCCCCTGATCTATATGATGACCTGATCCAGAAAAAAATTTACTGCTGCGGGACCGTGAGACTAAACAGATGGAGGGTGCCAAAGGACCTAAAACACAAGACACTGAGACTCAAACGGGGTGATATTCAGTTAAGGACCAGGGGTGAATTGACAGCTGTGGTGTGGAGGGACAAGAGAGACATGGGCATGTTGACAAACATTCATGATCCACCCAGCAAAGGCAATTTTTGGGATGAACACGGAAACGCAATAAAGCCAGCAATTGTAGCCGATTACAATCGCCACATGGGCTATGTCGACAAGGCCGACAGGATGGCCAACAACTATACTGCCAGCCATCGAACATGGAAGTGGACTAAGAAACTCTTTTTCCACTTGTTAGACATGACCATTCTCAACAGTTACATCTTGCTGTCTACATGTGGTGGGAAGAAAATCTCACAGAGAGATTTTCGACTCACCCTTGTCAGGGAGATACTGGCAAGGACTGGGCATGAACCCCGACCATCCAGGGCTGTAGGGAGACCTGCCCTTGCATCTGCGAACATTAGCAGATTAGATACACGCCACAACAAGCACTGGTCAGGCCGCAACCCAACCAAGAGGTGATGTCGCGTGTGTTCAGAGTGAGCTGTAACGCGAACGGTGAGGTCTAAGTGTGTGAAATGTGATGTCGCATTGTGCGTCAACAGAGCATGTTTCACAGACTATCACACAAAGAACATACTGTAACAATTATTTCAGCCCATCCTCTGTAGAAATAGCTGAAGCCTCGACCAAAATGCATATTCACTAATTTCTAGAAATCTATCTTCTGTAAAATGCAGTAAGTATATTTATGGCACTTTTAAGGCATTCTGACCAATGTGTGTACCTTTTTCAACAAAATGTCATTTATTTCGCAAATTTATGTCACTTGGTTCGCGAAATAAATATGTTTTTCGAAAAGCATGCAAAAAATTTAAATGCCCACTCAGAAAAATTCGGCGAGCTGGGACTTACAGCTGGGATTTAACTTGGCATTTAAAAGGTTAATGTATGCTAACAACAAGACACGCAACATACGAACAACGTAACAATGAGGTGCATTCACATAACCCTGTCTCTTATGTCTATACAGCACAAACATTGCACCATATACCATTTCATCTAATTACACGTCATTTCCAACACAATGGCTGCTACACTTTGAATACCATGGACCTCACACATCAAAATGGTAATCAGCTTCATGGGTGACAGATTTTGTCCAACCTTGCATTTTTATGGTGACCGTGACTGACAGCATTCTGAGGGCTGCCATTGAATTCCGGTTCACAGACCCTTTCTCACATTTCACTGATCAGAATGCTATGTTTTAACATGTCCCCTTATGAAAAAACCGTTCCAAATGAATACAACATTCCTCATAGTGCATCCACTGTTGCATCTCATCTAAATGATGTGACTCCCATTTTGCAGCAATCTTTCAGATTTTAAGTTATGTCATAAAATTTGAAGCACCACAGACTATTGGAAATCCCCGTATGCTTGGCTAATTCCTACATAGTCCAGTGCCTATCTTCATCCATGCACTGTCCAATTATGGCTACTGACATGTCTGTTTGAACAGATGCACAATGTCCACCGCAGGGCATGTTGGCAGTTGACACTCTTCTGCTTTTGAATACCTGTACCCACTTTGCAAGGCTTCAATATAGAATAGCACAATGACCTAGTGCTTACCATAGCTCTGCATGACACTACTGTGCATTTCTGCAACAGGTAACTGCCATTTTCTCTGCTCACTTTACGGACCTCCCATCACCAAACAAGGTCACCACACAATGATGCTTGTGCACAAAATGCATGGGCACTCATGCAGATATTCTAGCTGATAGGAAAATTTATGAGTACCTGTCATGCACTTTCAAATATGTGCACAAGTACTACATTTCTCCACTTCTCACACTGCCACATACCTGGTCATAAAAAAAAAAAGTTGCCATGACTAATGGAAGGACCCATGTAAAAGAAGTGGTATTTTGGCATAGGAAAACATCACTTGCCAAAGTATTACCTGATCCAGTAAGACAGTTGGAATGAAGCTCACTCTTGGATGTAATGCATTAGTTGCCTCACCATGAAGTTTCAACAGCTCATCTCCTTCCATACCTGCTGCACACTCTGCTACTAACTTCCACCTCACACCATGCTCCTGGGCACACTGGAATCACAGGAAGAAAACTGCCTCTACACATGGAGTTGGGGTACAATTTCCCTATACCACAAACATGAGATCTGGTACAATGGTGTTTAAAAGTATTAAATGTGATATTTGTTAACAAAGGTTAAATATTCATTTGTTTGACAATTCCAAGACATTACACCAAATAAATACGACACTACGCCTTACTGTAAATTATAAATACTTCCTGAAGGGCTCACATCATACACTTTTACTTACAAAAGGCTCATTTTTAAATAGATGTATATGAGATTTCTGGACCACCTATCACTGGCATGGTCTAACCTCTTCTCCAATCTTCTCTGGGTTCATGTTATCACTGATCATGCAGGTTGTGTACTTGAGCAGTATGTCAGGCTGTGTCACCTTGGCAATGGCACATGCATGTATCTTGTTTGCTTGGCACTCCAATGGGCCATGTTGACAAGTGAAAATGTAGCTGCCCCCCACTGTCTCTGTCTGCAACAAGTGAAATTCTCTTGTTCATATCCTTAGTTTTATAACAGCTATAATTTGTAGAAGTGCAGTTATTAAAGTACATACAATACATCTCAGGACGATACAGACATGACCCATTTCATTACAGTATTCCAAGATTAAGCTCAAGGGTAACACAACACTCTTAGTAGCAAACAATACTGGTACAAGTATTGCACCTTCAGACTACATCCTTGCTTGGGACTGCAGCCAGGCTATCCAAAGTACCACAGTTCACATCATTGAAATTATATCATTCACTTTAACTTATACCCTACCTGACAAACTTTAGCAGTGAAATTCTACCAGTTTTAATGTGTATCAGAATAACCACAGTATATAACAAATCAAAAGTAAAAGACTATATCCAAAAAAACTCACCTTAGCTTTCCCATATGGAACCAAATTAATCTGTATCAAATGTGGAAGTTTCTCAAAAGTGGGCAGTAACTGTTTTGTAAAAAAACTTCTTGAATCTGGACAAAGAGCTTCATAGAACACGGATATCACTACTGGTGGAACCAATGTTGATGGCACCACAGCGTCCCAGTGACGACTCAAACCCTACAACATATTGTAAGTACCATCATTTAAAATTTCTTACAAAACATCACGTTGCCATAAACCAACCTGCACCCTGTTACCACTAGTATTAAAAAAGGTCTCTTCCGTACAAGGCTGGCAATATCACACCACGCCAAATGGTTCATTCGAAATGTCGGAAAAATACAATTAAGACAGCACGTCCATCGAGAATAAATATCATTTCGGTGAAGATATAACCCTGCATCGACGAGTAGGATGTCAAGAAATCTTACGTGGCAACAACACAATTTTATACGCATTTTACATGACTACGCAATGCTTAAGTCACGAACATCCAACACCACGAACAAAACTCCTTACCACAATATCGTATTCGACGAACTCACCTGATTCGAGAACTCAGAAAAAGATGATAAATGTCGCACTATTTGCCAAATCAGAAAACAAACAACTATAGAAGCAACAATTTTTATGCGCTTCATATATGAAACTGACATCTTAAAACAACATTAATTTAGGAACTCTGACGCCGTAAACTATACCCACACAAAGGACAAACTTCTAAAAACAAGCACCCACAAGTACCCTTCGAACTTCAAAACATATTGTTGTAGCAGAAATACCTATCCAGACCTCACGGATGATTTCTGATAACACCGTCAGGGTGTAACTCCATGTTAGACGGTACCACAGATTATATATATAGTACAGACGGTACAGATGAGTACTGTGTGCATCATCTGTGGCTTTTAATACCCCTCCCGCCGGCCGCAGTGTCCATATGAATGGCATGTTAGTTTCTCTGATACATGGTTACTTATATGTGTGGATCCCCGTGTCCATAGGTCTGTCTGATACAAGAGGATATAGTAACGGTTGATGTTTGCTTAAATATCGCAGCCATGTTATTATTTCATTATATTATTGTGTCAGAAATATCCTTGAAGACTACTGCGCAAATGCGACTGGTTGCTAACTGGGTGTGATGGACAGTAATGTAATGCTTGCTTACTTGCTTTATAGAGCAATCCTTGAGAAGCTAACCGATTCTTAGCTAGTAAGGAAATTCCCCACATTTCATGGAACCAAAAAGTTCATTACCGCGTTTACAAATGCCCATCACCTGGCCCTATCCTGAGCCAGATCAAACCAGTCCATGCCCCCCATCCTATTTCCAGAAGATACATTTTATATTATCATCCCATCAACGACTGGGTCTTCAAAGTGGTCTCATTCCTTCACGTTTCCCCACCAAACCCTATATACACCTCTCTCTACATACATGCTATATGCCCCGCCTATCACATTCTTCTTGATGAGATCACCCCAGTAATATTTGGTGAGCAGTTCACATCATTAAGTTCCCCATTACATAGTCTTCTCCACTCCCCTGTTACATCATCCCTCTTAGACCCAAATATTCTCCTCAGCACCCTATTCTCAAACATCCTCAGCCTACGTACCCCCATTAATGTGAGCAAGTTTCACCCCATGCAAAACAACAGGCAAAATGATAGTTCTATATATCTTAATCTATATATTTTTAGATAGCAAACTGGAAGGCAAAAAAGATTCTGCACCGAATGATAGCAAGCATTCCATGACTTCAGTCTGCTCTTCATTTTTTCCTGAATGGAATTTTGATTTTTTAAGGTTGTACCCAAATATATGAACTCTTCCACCCTTGCAAAGGAGCTATTGTCAACCTTTATATTTTGACTTCATCCTGCATTATGATCTCATGAAATGACCATGTACTTAGTTTTATCAGCATTTACTTCTAGTCCAGTCTCCTTACTAGCAACTACTAAAGCTTCTGTGTATTTCTTTATAGTATGTATGCTTCTGCCCAATCTATTAACATCATCAGCATAAACTAGAAGCTAATGTGTACCATTTAATTTCAAGCCATCCTGGTTTACCTGAACTCTCCTGGTGGCATACTCAAAAGCAATGGTGATAAAGCATTTCCTTGTTTAAAACCATTTATAATAGGAAATATATTAGACAAATGTTTGCACTCCTGGACTGTGCTATAGGTTTCATCTAGACATGATTTTACTAGCTGTAGCAGTTTCATGGAGATACGCAACTCAATGAGAACATCATACAAGACCTCCCTCTGAACTGAATCATAGGCTGTCTTGAAGTCGTTGATGCACTGCTTCATTGTATTCACTGTATTCCATTTTTTTTTTCTTAAATAGTTGACAAATGCAGAATATACAATCAGGGTTGACTTGTTGCCTAGAAATCAGCACTTATGATTCCCAGTAATTTCCTCTGCATATGGAGTTAACCTTGACAGCAGCATGTTGGTTAAAATTCTGTATGTAGTTGACAAAAGTAGTATGCCTCTATAATGACTACAGTCTGTGTCATCATCCTTCTTATAGACAGGTAAAATGATTGACACCTTCCACTCCTCATGCAATTCCTCCTTATTCCAAATAAAATTAATAAGTTAATGGATCTCAGAACACATGCTAATTAGTATTGTAAGTTCTGAAAAATTATTCTTTAATGTGAATGAGGTTTTCTCACAAACCAAGGATTACAACACCATGACCTATTCTGAGACAGAGTAGGTCACATCATGTCTTCAGTTTTTTGCATTTGTTCCTTGGTGCAAAAATTACTAGAGTTTAATAAGCACCACTTACCAAAGAACTGTGGTTGAATTTCCTGTAGGGGAAAGAATTTTCTTAATTTCAAAATGGCCCACACACCCTCTTATCCAGTGGGTACAGGAAACTTTTTCAACAGTCTGAACTAGCTGGGGCAGGGGAGCTGATTACTCTCCTCCAACTCATATAGAGGTTAAGAATACATGCAGCGCTACCTCCACCCCAAAATGTATTAACCCTTAGGCTACCGGATTAAATTTCAGTTGCCATTTAATAATATTAAATGGCTGAACGACTATAGTCGTCGTTGGCAGGTTAAGGGTTAATCACATGGAAAGATACCATAAGTTATTGATAGTTTAGAGCTAACAGCAGTGGAAAGTAACATTCTTCCAAATTATTTCTGATTTGTCATAAATATTTATTGTATATAGGCAGTATTGGCAATATCATGGCCACAGAGCTGTAATGGCATGCAGATTATAACAAATCTACCCACAATACATGATTAAAAATGTCAACAACTTAGTTGCATGTAACTGAGAAAATATGCTGGATAAGTAAAGTAGATATTTACCAGTTTGCTATCCAAAAATTTAAAGAATAAAAGATACAGAACTAAAATTTTGCCTGTTGTTTTTTATGGGTGTGAAACTTGGTCACTCAAGTTGAGGGAGGTACATAGGCTGAGGGTGTTTGAGAATAGGGAATTGAGGAGAATATTTGGGCCTATGAGGGAAGAGGTAACAGGGGAGTGGAGAAAACTACATAATGATGAGCTTAATGATCTGCATTCCCCACCCAATATTCTTCAGGTGATAAAATCAAGTAGAATCAGATGAGCGGGGCATATAGCACGCATGCAGGAGAGGAGAGGCATATACAAGGTTTTGGCGGGGAAATCCGAGGGTAAGGGACCACTTGGAAGACCCAGGCATAGGTGGGAGGATAATATTAAGGTGCATCTTCAGGAAGTGGGGGCATGGACTGGATCAAGCTGGCTCAGGATAGGGACAGGTGGCAGGCACGTATGAATGTGGTAATGAGCCCTCGGGTTCCACAAAATGCTGGGAATTTCTTGACTAGCAGAGAACTGGTTAGCTTCTCAAGAAGGACTCTGCTCCATGGAGTAAGTAAGTGGGATATTTACCTCAATATAATGATGGGAACAGTACTATCAGTATTGACCACATGAAAGATAATTGGTGTATTCCTGAATTAACTGTCCTTCCCACATATTCTCTAATTAATCTACATATTTAACAGTGTATCCACTACACCTTTGCAACTCCCATTTATTCCCTAATTGTTTCATTAACCCTTTGCCGGCCCTAACGCACCAAAGCGTTCTGGATTTAAATGCCGCCTGCCGGTCTAAACGCACTAAAGCGTACTGGCTGTTCTCTTAGTAAATATATTGCGTTGTGCGAACAAAATGGTAGCTCTCTGTTGCCTAACGTGATGAAATCACTTAGTCCTCATATCTGCACGTGTATAACCACGATCCAAGCATAGGTCATGGAGATTCAAGTTGGAATGTTAGTCTCTTGCTGAGGGCTCAGTCGAGGTTGAAATA
>Ga0209629_10004799_pt1 | contig 10095 bp, 6 predicted proteins | sample TergutCu122P5_FD_187286 | JGI IMG/M metagenome (GOLD analysis project Ga0209629, IMG submission 187286) | Cubitermes ugandensis P5 segment gut microbial communities from Kakamega Forest, Kenya - Cu122 P5 (SPAdes) (version 2) | ecosystem: Host-associated > Arthropoda: Insects > Digestive system >... | reverse complement strand
CTGTGAGGTGTTCCTCAACTGAATGTTTATATATTGTTCAGATGAACTTTGGCTTCAAAAGGTCAAAACTTTGGATGCTTTATCATTATATATAGTGCCAGATTGTCACCAAAATGCATCTGTCATATAAGCTTACTCACAGCTTTCTAAGTATCACCTTGTAATCCCAGTATGCAAATTAACTGATAGACCTCATTTATAAGTAATGTCAAGTGCACACTTTGTACAGTCCTAATATGTAGTTAAGTGATAAACCTTCATATTAAGGTGTTATATCAAGTGCTAATTCCCATACATATAAATAACATATAGTAAATTATATGTTGTCCATAGAATTTGTAAGGAGACTATGCAATAGGTGTGGTGATATTTGGGGACGAGATCTCGTCTTACATAACAATTTGTGGGGTTAGTATAGGCTGTCAGCATTTACATTGGTGTGTAATCTGTCATGTGAAGTGCATTGGTAATCATTTTCTAACGTTAGCATGCAGGTGGCCAACAATTATCACCATATATAAGGTAACATCAAGTTCATATGTACAAATTCATGGGGTAGAGTAAGTTACATGTGATACAATATTTCTACTGATGTGTAGTCAATCATGTGGATTGCATAGGTAATCACCTTGTAATCCTAGTATGCAAATTAACTGATAGACCTCATTTATAAGTAATGTCATATCCACACTTTGTACAGTCCTAATATGTAGTTAAGTGATAAACCTTCATATTAAGGTGTTACATCAAGTGCTAATTCCCATATATATAAATAACATATAGTAAATTATATGTGTTATGGATGGAGCAATGTAGCAGTTTTGTAATAATATTTCAGAATTGTGGGGTGCGTAGTTCTTTGTCTGGGCGGGTTATTGTTCCCTGTGTTCTTGTCTTCATGGTCATGTAGTGTGGCGGGGCCTATAGTAGTTCTGTAATAAATAATTTCCAAATTGTGTGGTGTGTAGATCTTTGCCTGGCAGGCTATTGTTCCCTGCGTTCTTGTCTTCGTGGTTGTGTAGTATCGTCTGTGTGGATGGGTATGACACGAGATCTTTTGTCTTTTTCTTCGCATAGGAGGGGTCTGCCAGATTGTGGGTTCGCTACCTGTGAATATATATGCGGTAAGTGATGTTGAAAAAAGTGTGTGGTACATAGAATCTTATGGGGTTAGGTGGTATGTACTCACATTTGTCAGGCTGCCATAGCTGGAAGGGAGCTGTTGTGTAAAATATATCCTTCCTCGTTGTGAATCTTCTTGGTGGAAATTATTTATTACAGAACTACTATAGCCCCCTCCACACTACACGACCACGAAGACAAGAACACAGGGAACAATAACCCGCCCAGACAAAGAACTACGCACCCCACAATTCTGAAATATTATTACAAAACTACTACATTGCTCCATCCATAACACATATAATTTACTATATGTTATTTATATATATGGAAATTAGCACTTGATATAACACCTTAATATGAAGGTTTATCACTTAACCACATATTAAGACTGTACAAAGTGTGGACATGACATTACTTATAAATGAGGTCTATCAGTTAATTTGCATACTAGGATTACAAGGTGATTACCTATGCAATCCACATGATTGACTACACATCAGTGGAAATATTATATCATATGTAACTTACTCTACCCCATGAATTTGTACATATGAACTTGATATTACCTTATATATGGTGATAATTGTTGGCCACCTGCATGCTAACGTTAGAAAATGATTACCGATGCACTTCACATGACAGATTACACACCAATGTAAATGCTGACAGCCTATACTAACCCCACAAATTGTAATGTAAGATGAGATCTCATCCCCAAATATCACCACACCTATTGCATAGTCTCCTCTTACAAGTTCTATGGACAACCTGATGATGGCTCACTTACAAGGCCGAAACATGCAGTTGTATCTTACGTATTGCTCCTATCTGATGTATTGTTGTGTTTATTGACTGTATATATATATATATATACACACACTATATGCTTTGTGTTATTGCCCTAACACAAGGGGGATGATGCACCTTAAGACAATGAAACTTATTTCCTTTGATTATTTTTATTTAAACAGCGGCACAACTTACACACCCACACAAAAGATTGTGTGACCAGTGTTACACAAACTATTGGGGGCAAAAAAGAGCAGTTCATAACTGGTGTTTTTATTTTTTATAGGATCCATTTTTAAGCACATTTGCATCATTGCATAATGCAACTGTTAGATTCATGTGTGTCTGTCCGTCTGTATCAAACTATTTGGCTCCCAATGGATGGATTTTCATGAAATTTGATATGTGAGGATTTCTCAAAAATCTGCCAAGAAAAATAAAATTTCATGAAAACCTGCCAGGAATAGCAGGCAGTTTACATGAAGACCTATGTACATTCATGATAATCTCTCAATTAATTCTTCTCAGAATGAGAAAGGTTTAGGACAAAAAGTTGTAGAGAAAAAACACACACTTTATGTTCAATGCATTTCTTCAGAAAATCATGCCATTTGTGAGATAATATGGAAAAATATGGTACAGCGAGACAGGTGAAAGATAACAATATAATGCAGTGCAGAAAAGATGTGATCTGCATGCTGTATAACTAAGACCAGGATAAACATATACATACATTCATAATATTTAATAAGTATCACTTCTTAATCATTTAGTTCCAGCTGATCTCATAAAATATCTTATGGTAACACTCACAAAAACTGAGGAACTATGTAACAACTTATCAGTCATTACTATCTGTTTAGCCAAACTGTAGGTTTAAAGGCAGCCATGAGCAAAAGAACATTCTTTTACTTAAATGCGGGATTTATTTATAATGTGTGAAGACAGTGTAATAGTTGGCTGTACAGTTTCTTTTAAAACTGGTACAAGTAATTTGCATAATTCTGTTGACCACTAATTGAAATTGAGTTAACAGAGATACTAGGTAAAACTTATACAAGCCTGTAACTGTGGTTAGGGTATGTAATTTCATTCATCATCCTGATGTTATGAGGAAGTCAATAAGGAATTACTGAGCTTCGACTGCAACAATGGTTATGTAAATGTGCCACAATGTTATGTACATTGCCTGTCTCGTAATTAAGTAACACTTTAACAGATATCAACTAACAATAATTATCTCCATTTTGAAAGTTCCCATTAATGTCTGTCATGGGTTTATTTATTATATACAGTACTTTTCCTACACAAAGAAGAGTACTGGTACTCAAATTTGACATAGAGAAGGAGTAGTACCTTTAAAGTTTTTTAAAATAAACCATTGGTAGTAAAAAACACATACAAACATTTTTAAAAGTGAGAAACAGAAATCTGTGTAAGGTAACACATTGAAACCATCAGCAGGGTAGCTGAAATACAATAATGCCCAACACTGCAGAGTAATCCTTGTCATGTGTTTCAGACACTGAAAAACGCTGAATACTCTATGTCAAAAGTCAGTATTTATTTGAAAAAACACTCACACTCAGAGGCAATTTTAAAGCCACACTTTCCTCAGTACTCTAACTCAGTGTTTATAAAAAAAGCCCAGAAAGAACCATGATTTTGGAAGGCGAATAATTGTTTTTTTTAACCATGTAAACCAACCCAGACAGTTGGCAACATACATAAGAGCAAAAATAAAATTTGTTCATTGTAAATAATGAAGATCGCAACACCGGTAATGCCTGTCATTCCTGGTCAGGTGATAACCCATCTCCCTCTACAGGTCTGTGCTCCCTCTGCATCACCAGGTCTCCAAACACAGCAGTTCCAGCATTACCCAGCTTGCGAGACACAGGTCAAGACCCTGAAGGCAACAAACACATGACAGCAACCTTTGACAGTGGAGGAGGTGGCCGTGTATGGACCTGGCTGACTACACGTCGCACCACTACTGGACCGGCACAGCTCCGCTCCACCACACAGACCACACCTGCTGAAAACCACTACACGCTGGATGAGGCTTACACAGCTGTTGGGGAAGCACTGTATGCAGAACTAGACCGGGAATTAAGTAACAGTCCAGCATACCAGAATGCAGCCTACAATGGCTCAGACACAGACCCTGATGCCCCAGCCTCCTCTGCGCCCAGCAGTGCGTATTACTCTGACCTTTCCTGTGCCACAGGACCTGACCGAACCTATGAAGCTGTGGGACTTACTTTAGGTACAGCAAACCCATCCAGTAGCAACTGGGATGGAGGAGACATTGCATTCAGACGGCATCCCATGTCTCGCCTTTCTGCTATTACAGAAACCATTACAGTGCCTTCAGACTATGTATAGTCTGGCTCTTTGAGGATGCACATTTGAACTGTAAGCTTCAAACCAGTATGGTGCTACTAATGAACTGCATGGGGCATTTCTACCTCCATGCTTGGCAGAAGCCTATTTACTAGTCAAGCTGTAAACATTTGGGAACAACAGTGCAATTTCATACTGTTCCTAATTCTGAGCTGCAGGTATCAGAGGCTCGAAATAAACAAGTGACAGTGTATATTAATTTTCCTAAACAGTGTTTTATGAACAAATGAACTCTTCAGGTTGTCTGCAACAGACATTGCACACTGTGTTGAATACTATAACAATAATAATTAAATTGATGAACAATGATTCAAAAAAGGTGGCATGTACATGCTTTCTGAATTCTGAAAAAATAAATCCTTTTTGTACATGATTACAGTGAATGTTTTGTGTTTTACTAATCTGTTACACATTGTATTGTGGGACTCAACAGGAAGACTGTTACAATGCTTACAACTGTGAAAGCAATACTGAGATATGCAAAGAACATCAGATGAGATGCATGATACATTATGTAGCACTCCTGGTGCAGATGCTTGTTGACAATCACATTTGCAATAAAGGTGGAAGAAAGATTCATTTCTGGTTCATAAATATGACCAGCATTGTTGATGACTGAAGGAATTGTGAGCAACTGAATGCTATAATAAAGCCTGTCAAGCTATCGCATATGTAACCTCTCATGTTACCTTCATTCTGTCTTATTTATGAATACTAATGTGTGTATGTGCATCACCTTAACAACAACATAATAGTTGCAGGATTTGAGGTTCTCACGTTATGTCACTGGGGATATTATAATGTGCCAAGAGGTAAAGAGTTGCCAAATATTACTTCCCAATATGGATGAGCTCATTCAACAAAAGTGAAGTAATGTACCTTTCCCACTATTTACAGTATACAGCCATCATTTACAGAACTCAGCTGTATAATTCTGAAGTAAAAAATCTCTCCTCTTGCAGAAAAATTTCAAACACATTTTTAAAAAAGTGCTGTGTTTATAGTAAGTGTGATGGGCCTTATCTGAAATATGTGTGATGAACTGTGGCATCCACATTTCACAAGACATACAGCAAAATACAATTAAGGCATTTTCCTGCCTATGGGATTGGAATATATGACTACCAAAATTACCCCACGTAAATAACATAGGCAATGCCCTTTCCACATGTTTCCCACTGAAAAGCATTTCTAACCTAAGAAACACAAAAAATGCACAACATGATGACTTTTTCATCATTTTAATCTGTTTCTAGCAACAAAATCTTGAACAATTTCCCCATAGTCTCCATTCATTTAATTGTTTTTCATCATTCAGTGATGAAATAACACTCTCAACTGGTAAGGTTTTAATCTTCAAGGTTGCTTCCACCACAGGCCAAATGTACAAATTAGCAACTCTGTGTTACTCCATGGAACTGTATGGTGGAAAAGTCACATTCTGCCTATGCTGCTTTCTATTACACATACATTTTATGAAGCAAACACATCATGGCATATGTGTAAATACAAGGGTTGTTCAGAAAGTAAAGAACGTTTGTGCATACAACCCGCGCAGTTGTTTCATTGTACCAGATCAGTCATGTGGTGTGTTCAGTAGAGTGTACATAGTTACCTGGTGCAGTGAGCTTTTTCACGTTGTAAGTGTAACGGGTTGTGACAATGAACGCGCCGATATCAAATCCCGCCGACTGTGAGGCGCGAGGCGTGATTCGGTTTTTGCAGGCGGAAAACATTAGACCCTGTGAAATTCACCGAAGACTTGTTGCAGTCTATGGCGAACATGTTATGAACGTGGCCAGTGTCCGAAAATGATGCACAATGTTTAGGAATGGGCGAACGGATGTTCATGACACTGAGAGATCAGGGTAACCCTCTGTCATCACAGACACACTGAAGCAAAAGGTGAACTGCATCATTCGAGAGAATCAACATTTCACAATTAGTGACGTGTATGAACAATGTCCGGAAATGTCTCATACAGTTGTGTACGAAATTGTCACCGAACTTTTGCAATACCGCAAAATTTGTGCAGGCGGCCTTCTGGTACAAGGAGGGAATAAGTAAACTGGTGTCACGGTCCAAGTGCCTCAATGTCCAGGGTGACTACGTGGAGAAGTAGGTGAAGGTTTGTGATAAAACCTACATACTCTGTTTCTTTCCTATTATAAATAAATATCTTTGTATGGCAAAACGTTCTTTACTTTCCGAACGACCTTTGTACACTGTGACAAAGCACGGGTTTGACTGCAGCATACTGTGACTGGAACTGTTTTACTGTAATTTCAATTAACATGAAGTATCCTGTGTGCAAAATTTACATACAATTTGCACTCACTTCACACTGTGCGTGTACAACTTTCATCCTGTCAAGTGATTAATCACTGAATGTGACCATCATGGCTACTAAATAAAAAATTAGCGTGAAACATAAGCTCCTGTGAATTGAAGAAGAGGCATCATGAGCAAGGAGGATTCTACTTAAAACGTTCCTTGTAGAAGAAAGTGATCATGAACTTGGCATTTCTGTGTGGACTTTAGACACACAGCACTTGAACAGTGTATATGTGAACACATCAGCCTGAAAAAGATAACAGTAGAGTACAGGAAGGCAAAATCAGTATTTATGGAATGGTTCTGGCAAAAACAGGCTCTATATCTACCAGCTGTGTTTGTAAAAGAATATGTCATCCTGCATTCAAGAAATGTGTCAAGGTCAATAATAAATGTCAAGACTTGCAGTGTGGTTTGATGGTAAAATGTATCACTTAATACAGAATTTATATGGGATAATATACCAGTATAGCAAATTTCAGTTTCAACACAGAATTACAAATTGCAAATTTACTTTTTAATATGTTTTCCTGCTTAATGTGCCTAATTTGTTGAACTTTTCTGAAAAAATTTTATGAGGGGTTTACTGTATTTTATAAGCACTTATTTGAATTCTTATATAAAATCAATTTGAACTTGTAATCCACATGTGAAATGAGCATGCTTCCTTTATTATTCACAATAAATATGTTGATAACACAAGTTCAACCCTCTTACAATGACAATTTGGTGATGACAAGCTGTGCAGAGATACCGGAATTGTGAAAGAACAAAATTGCAAGGGCCTGGCGCAGTAAAATACAAATTAAGGGTCAACAAAGTGGTAAGCAGAAGCAATTCAAAAACTGATGGGTATTATTAACTGCTTACAATGCTCAAATACAAGCACCCTTACTTTTAAGATGCCACTTGATTCAGAAATTAAGGCATTTTACACAGATAGAGGCATTTGTTGGGGGCACATCTTTTTAGCCAGACCAGTATAATTTCCAATTATGCTTCAATTATGCTTCTAATTCCAAACTTCAAAACAGTTATTTCATTTATAAACGATACTGCACAACCTGACTGTATGCCAAGCAGATCTTCAGTCATACACAATCTACAACATACACAAATTGTCACCACAACTGTATGCAGTACATATTACATTACATTCAACATTACCTTTCTTGCATGCCTGAGTTCTACAATACCTTGCTGCGATTAAACTCCACCTGAACAAAATAAAAACTGAAATCATGTTGCAGCAAAGTCTTATAACAACTGAAGGCACACTGGGTACCCAAAAATGAAGCCACTGGTATCAGAGCATTATGGACACACCTAAGAATTAAAGCTGTACACAGTATCATAAAGTCCTTACTCACTCTGGAAGTCACTATTTGCAACGTGCCAGAAAACCAATTACCATCACATTTGACTGTACCTGCCAGTGAGAATATGATAAAATCAGAGACAAGAAGTTGCCATTTTCAGTGCTACACAGTATCAACATAGCAGTGTTATGCAATAAATAAAGTACTGGTAAAGACTGCAGCTGCAGAAGGTCTGAATCCAAAAAGAATGCCACCCTGCCAACAGTCAAGGTTATACATTGCAGATTTCATTAGCACACAAATGCATTGGTGACCGCCGATACACTGTCACCATGCCACAAACTTGTAATGATATTTTAATATGCAATGTCAGCTTAAAATTATGTTACAATGCAAAACTTCATTCACTTCAAATTTCAAATCACATTTCAGTCAACCTCTGCATCATCATTTCTTCTGGGTGATGTATCTACATATATTTTTAGTGCACGCTCCTTACGTGGTGAGTAAGTGGACACAGTGGTACCAAGTCTGTTCACACGCGAACCTTCCTTATTAGCAATTTCTTTACGTTCTTCATTCGAAAGTTGTTTCACTTCTTCTCTCGAGTCCCTGAAATAGAAAATCAAAACGTACAAGTGCCAAAATCACAGGTATAATTGTACTACCGCACTTCGTGCCATTAACTTTAGGTATGTTTCATGAAGACTCCTTTGTTCTTACACACAATTAGTCAGATATATTTACAATTACCAATTTCAAATTAAACCCTCAAAGCCAGTACCAATGTTAATAAAATCCAAGACCATTTCACAAGTTTGCATGGCACTAAAACTTGCTTACTCAGTCACAGCCAAAATTTGTGCCAGTATTATTCAAGCATATTACAGAATACAACAAAGCAAGTGCTCTTAAAAAAAGATGGCATTATGACTTTTGGAATATCTCATACTCTCACATGTTCAGCTATGTATAAGTTAACTCCTTAAAAAGGTAGGTTGATACAGCAATCTGGTCACCAGAAAATCATCAGTTTTCTTTTATTACTTCTTGCCAATGGGTAAAGGGTATTTTTAGCCAAATATTTTTCTAGTGGTTTACTTTACAATGCTGTTATTATCACAGACTGTACTAGCTTACATGTCAGGATGACTGGTGAATAATGAATTAGAAGGGATTTGGAAGAAATCAGGTATGGCCTAATCAATGTCACTGCCTACCTGTACAATATAACATGTCCATCTTCAAAGATGTTAAGTGGCCAACTATCGAGTGTTGTTGTTTGACAATTCCAGTCCAGTTCAGTGTGTATACCAAGAACTGACATTTCACAGGGGAATGAACCTTGTCCCTTGGCAAATTCCACATATTCAACTGGGATGCCACTAAGACTGGACAACTGAAACATAAAGTGCTCTCACGGTACAACATACAGTCAAATACAACACAGTGTAATTCTGCAAAACTGTAACAATTAAAGGCAATTTAGAAAACACAAAAAATAACAATGTGAGGAAGTCCATGAAAATGATAATTGTAAAACAACTAGCTCACTGGTCCATTTTCATTCATTGTCCTCAAAATAATGTTCTCAAATATTAAAGGTGTTCCTTTCTTATGACTATCTCAGATCTTACAAAGATCTATTTAGGGGTGTATTTTAACAACCCTATGAACAATCCCTTATGAATAAACATTCCCAATGAGCAATAGAAACAAACGGAATATATTCCTGTAGATAAAGGAAAACACAACAGAATATAACACTGGTGCTGCATGTAACCACTGGCAATTGAAATCTCACCAACATTTACAACAAAACATGTGCTGCAACAATATACAGGGTTATTCATAAGTCCCTCCGGAACTTCCGAACTCGACTGCGCAAAAACCAAGAAAGACACGGCAGAAAGGAGCATATCAATAGGTAGAGAATCTCTCAAAGTTTTTTTTGTACTAGGGGCCTTGGGGTACTTGCAGGTTCCACCGCTAGGGAGTAGTCGTGACGAAAAATGGCGTGCACAGTGAATAAGAAAGCGTTCTGTGTCTTGGAATTTGCCAAAACTGAGTCAATTGTGACGGTGCAACGGAGGTTTCGGACCATGTACCGCACAGAACCACC
>Ga0209629_10004796_pt1 | contig 10097 bp, 6 predicted proteins | sample TergutCu122P5_FD_187286 | JGI IMG/M metagenome (GOLD analysis project Ga0209629, IMG submission 187286) | Cubitermes ugandensis P5 segment gut microbial communities from Kakamega Forest, Kenya - Cu122 P5 (SPAdes) (version 2) | ecosystem: Host-associated > Arthropoda: Insects > Digestive system >... | reverse complement strand
ACGAGTTGGCTTATGATTATGTCAAAACGGTTATCGAGTTGCAAATGGCGGATTTATCGCCACGCATTGTTCTCCACGAGAAAACAGACCAATTCCTTCATTTCTTGCGGGAACTCAGAGAAGTCTTTCAACTATGCAGTTCCTTAAGCAACGATGAACCGCATCCTTAAGCAGCGAAGAATAGATGTTTAAGTTGCCGCCTTTATAAAGGCAATAGTCCTCCCTTTATAAACCCAATACATCTCCCTTTATAAAGGCAGACCTCTTCCCTTTATAAAGGGAGTAACTTAACCTCCTATTCTTCAGACCTCGAAGAACTATTTTTTGATGCATTGTCGTCTATTTGTTCTTTTCTGAAAAACAAGGATTTCAATCGTGGCAAACTATATGTCGACTTATGGAATATTTGTTTGGAGTGTTATATTGATCCCAGTCCTTTTTCCTCGCAATATTCACGAATAATTTCAATAATGTCTGAACCGAATTGGTTGATTTTCTTTTGTCCGATTCCGTTTATTTTTAATAATGATTTTTTATTGACAGGTAAATAATTCACCAATTCGTATAACGTTTTTTGAGAAAAAACGCCATAAGCCGGCAAGCCCAATTCGGTAGCTTTTGCCATCCTCCACGAGCGTAATTGATTAAATAAATCAGGATGGGGAATATTTTCAGAATCTATAGTCGCTATTTTTTGAGATTCTTTAGGTTTGGCTTTTTCAATTGCCGCCACTGCTCTGGCTTGAAGTAAATCTTTCAAACAAAATCCGTTAAGACAGGCAATGAGGCTCGCCCGCTTTATTTGCGCATCATTTTCAAAGCGGTTTACGGCATCGTTCAATTGTTTTTTAACGGTTTTATTATCAATATCAAGGTCGGCTTTGTTCAACGCGTCTACAATAATCTTTTTGATTTTTTCGGAAAAGTAACCGGCCGCTTTCCCAATACGATCTTGCAAGGCTGTGTTTTTCTCCACATCGGGCTGTTGAGTTAAAAGCTGCCGGATTTGAGATTGAAATTTATCGGCAACCTCCCATATCTCAGTCTGCATAACAGGAAACATATTACGGAATAAATCTTGCGTAGGCTCCGGAATACTCCCTTTATTCTCATTGATAATTTTTTCAATGTAAAGAATGCGATTACGAAAAGACGTAAAACGAAACAAGTCCGTTAACAATTCATGTTGGTATGCGATGCGCGCCGAATTGAACTGGGTTTCGCCGGGTTGATTTTGTTCGATGTGTTCTGTAAAACCTTTTACGGTATGGTCGTTAATAATGCTTCGGGGGTTGATGCGCGTGCTAAGCGCCATTCCTTCAAGCGTTTTGCAACGGCTCAGGGCGACATATACCTGTCCGTGCGCAAAGGCGGCTTGGGCGTCGATGATAGCTCGTTCGAAAGTTAATCCCTGGCTTTTATGAATCGTTATCGCCCAAGCCAACCGGAGCGGGTATTGGGTGAATGTACCTTCCGTGTCTTCTATGATTTCATCTGTATCGGCTTTGAGCGAATACTTTACGTTTTCCCATGTTACCGGAGAGACAAGTATTTCATTTTCATCATTGGGACAAAGTACAAAAATCAGGTTGTCTTCAATGCGGGTGATGGTTCCGATTTTCCCATTGTAAAACAATTTTTCCTGAGAGGAATCGTTTTTCACAAACATCACTTGAGCGCCTTCTTTTACAAGGAGTTCAAATTCGGTAGGATAAGAATATTCAGGGAAATTTCCTATGATTTGAGCTTCAAAACGATATTCTTTTCCGGGCAATGATTCTAATTTATTTTCATTGATGCGTTTTGCCTGAGCATTATGGGTGCAAAGCGTGATGTATCCTTCAGCCTCATCCGGTTGAAAATTGGGAAAATAACGTTGATTCAACAACTCCAGAGAAGATTTACTGAGCCGGTTTTCACGCACTTGATTTAGAATGGAAATAAAATGATCGTCTTGTTGACGAAATACCTGAGTCAGTTCAATACTTACAAAAGAAGTTTCACGTAAAGCCTTACTGCTGAAAAAATAAGGCGTATCGTAATGCTCCTGTAAAAGCGCCCATTCATCTTCTTTCACGACGGGCGATAATTGCTGCAAATCACCGATCATCAACAACTGCACTCCTCCAAAAGGTTTGTTGTGCGAGCGGAAACGGCGCAATACAGAGTCGATCGCATCTAACAGATCGGCGCGCACCATACTGATTTCGTCAATCACCAGCAAATCAAGGCTACGGATAATATTAACTTTCTCCTTGTTGAATTTCATTTGTTCCGATTTCATCCTGTCAATACTCAACAAAGGACCGAAAGGCAATTGAAAGAAAGAATGAATTGTCACGCCTCGCGCATTAATTGCGGCTACACCCGTCGGAGCGACAACAACCATCCGTTTCAACTGATGTTCCCGTAAGTTGTGAAGAAATGTTGTTTTACCTGTACCGGCTTTTCCGGTGAGAAAAATGTGTTGTCCCGTGTATTGCACATAGTTTGAGACAAGTTCTAATTGAGGATTTGTTTGCATATTGGGTTTTGTATATTAATTCCGAACGCTGAATTCGCAACCGCAGTAGTTTTGATTGTAGAATTCGTTATCTTTGAGGAGAATACGGCGGCGATCGCTGAGGCCTTCCTTTCGCCAATTTTTATCCCAAAAGGTGATATTGGGATAAGGAACGACCGCTTGTTTTCCGGCATCCGAAATTTGCTCAAGGCTTTTCCAGCGGGAAGATGCCAATGTTGTGGCAATCGTATCAAATCCCTTTTCATTTGCCAACCAAGCCGTTACCGACAATCTCAACAGAAAACATTCCAAACAACGTTTCCCGCGTTCCGGTTCTCGTTCAAGACCTTTTATTTTTTCCAACCATAATTTGTGGTCATAATCTCCGTCGATAATCTCCAGACCCGATTGGCGAGCAAAACGGCTACATTCGTTTTTCCTAATCTCATATTCTTCAAGCGGATAAATATTCGGATTATAATAAAACAATACCGGGCGGATTTCCCTTTGCAGCAAGTATTCGATAATAGCTGTCGAACATGGGGCGCAACAAGTATGGAGGAGCAGTTTCATTCGCTTTTATTAATAATTATTCTAAAAGAATGCAAATGTACGGAATTTGACGGGAATGTGAAAATTATAAAGCTATCCCCACCGCCGCCTCTTCCAGCTCCCCATAAACCGGAGGCCGCAATTTTGCCAGCCGGATTTGAATTTTTTCTATTTGAGGAAAAGTTTGTTTAATTGCTTGAATTATTCTGTTGGCAACATGTTCTAATAAGTTGGACGGGATAGTCATTTCTTTTTTAACTATTTCAAAAACTTCGGCATAGTTAATAGTATCTTCGAGCCGGTCGGATTGTCCGGCAGCGTTCAAATCCAAGTACAATTTCAAACTCACGGTAAATGTGGCGCCCGTTTTTTTCTCTTGTTCCAAGACGCCATGTCGAGCGTTAAACGCCATGTTTTTCAGTTCAATATAATCCATTTCAAACTTATTTTTTTACAAAAATAAGTTTTAGTTTGCTTTTTAGCAAATATATTGTATTTTTGCACAAATAATTAGTGAAGTATGAAAAATTGGAACAAAGAAACCGTCTCTTCCGGAATAGCCCATAATGCTTTGGCGGTTGGCACTTATGTGAAGGGAAACATTAAAGCGGAAGAAGACTTTCGCATCGACGGAAAATTGGAGGGAAATATTGAATGTACCGGCAAGGTTGTAGTAGGACCTCAGGCCGAAATTAACGGAAATATCCAGTGCCAAAATACCGACTTGTTGGGAACTATTGTAGGAAATATTACCATTTACGAAACAGCCAGCTTGAAATCTTCCGTCCGGTTTACCGGAGAAATAGAAGCCAAATACATTGATATTGAAGCTGGCGCTATATTCAACGGTACTTGTAAGATGTTGAACTGATTAAGATTTATCTTCCGGTATTCTGAATCAAGTCTTTAATACGGAAATTCAATTCTCTTGCATTCAATAAATCCTCTACAAAGAGATGCATCCTGTATCTCCAATAATGATGCGGATTAGCGGGTATGTTAATCCTTTCTTCGCTTGCATTTGTCCTGCGAATTTGTTCATCGATGGAAAGCCAGTCCTGCAACGGAATGATTGTCAGCATAGAACGGGTACTCAAATGATGGTAAAGGATTCGATTGCAAATTTCCGGCGAACAGTCGAATGGAGCAGCTCCCCATAAACGCAGGACTTGATTGTAATATCTTTGCGTCCTTTCCCGGTTCTCTTTCCACCACATCCGGATTGTATCCATATCGTGTGTAGAAGTTGTGCAGACTGAATGGTAAGGTAAATTCCACAAATCGGCAAATTCCACCTTCGGGTCTTTGGGCATTCTCTCTATTTCCAAACTAAAAATCTGCAACCTGTTCATCACTTCGGGAACACATTCGGGGATCATTCCCAAATCTTCGCCGCAAGTAAGCATATCTGTGGATGAAGCGAGCGTCAATAACTTGTTATAGCCTTGTTCTCCCCAAAAAATATTATGACGCCGGTAAAAATATTCCCAGTACAGGTTGTCGAAGGCCTGTTTGTCGCTGCCGGTCAATTCTCTGTAAACATAAGAAGAGGATGCTGAAATGCGGGGATGAAAACGATCGAAATGGCGCTTGTCCTGGATAAACAAAACTTCATTGCAAATGGCATAAAGCCCGTCGCGAATAATCCGGCTTTTTTCATCTTCTTTACCGGAAAACGTCGTTTTTATTTTCAATTGCGTATTAAATGGTTCTTTCAGAGCGAAATGTTTTGAAGAAGATCTACAAAGATATACTTGGCAAACTTCTTGCGTGTAATCGCCAAACAGTTCAGGTAAAAAAGATTCATTGATATAGGCTATTGTATAACGTCCATATTGGAAGTTGAATCCGGCGAATTGTATTTCTTCGACAGACAATGGCAAGGCAGGACTAAAATAGCCTAAAAGACCTTGCACGGAATCTTCGGGAATTTCCCAAATCCTGAAAAAACCTAAGATATGATCGATGCGGTAAGCGTCGAAATAATCCGACATTTTTCCAAAACGTTTTTTCCACCAGCCAAAATGGTCGGCTTCCATGGCTTTCCAATTATAAGTCGGGAAACCCCAATTTTGTCCGGTTTGAGAAAAATCGTCGGGAGGAGCGCCGGTTTGATATTGCATGTTAAAAAATTCAGGCTCTGTCCACGCTTCAATGCTCGTTTTACTGATGCCGATAGGTATGTCTCCTTTCAGCACAATTCCTTTGGAATGAGCGTATTTCTTTACTTCAGACAGTTGTTTATACAAATGAAATTGCAGGTAGTAATACAATGCAATTTTTTTATACTGCGGCAAACTCGGTCGAAGCATTTTTTCGATTTTGCGTTTGTCATACCGGCTATAATCTCCCCATGAATTGAAATCCGACGAATGATATTTATCCCGAAGATAGGAATAGGCAGCATAAGGAACGAGCCAGTTTTCATTGTCTTTGAAAAACTCGGCAAAAGCTGTGGAACTTAAAACTTTTTCTCCCTCCTGATTGAAAATCTCCCTGAAAAACGACCATTTATGTTGTTCCACCTGTTCGTAGTCCACAACATCCAAACTGTTTAATTCTTCTTGCTTCTTTTTGTAAAATTCATTTCGCTCAGGATCATTCAATTCACCCATTAAATCGAGGCGAAGATAAATCGGATGCAAGGCGAAAATTGAAATAGCATTGTAAGGATACGAATCCATCCAAGTATGTGTTTGAGTTGTATCGTTAATTGGTAAAACTTGTAGAATTTTTTGGGAAGTCATACTCAACCAATCGATAAAAAGTTTTAAGTCGGCAAAATCTCCAATGCCGAAACTTTGTCTCGACCGGAGCGAAAAAACCGGAACGACAGTTCCTGCGCATCGCCACTCAAATCCTTCGTCTCGAAACTGCAATCCTGAAAAAATAACCGTTTCGTTTTTCTTCAAACCGGGGATGGATAATATCCTGTTTTCACCTGTTTCCCAACGAATAACAGATTTATCTTTCCGGTTGATGATGCAAAACTTATATTCAAACTGTTGGTATAACGAAGTCGAATCCAATTCGATAGACCATTCGGGAAAATTATAGTCAGCCAAAACGAGAGCATTCATGGGATTCCAGTCGCCTAATTGCGGTTGATTCCCAACGATTGCGAGCGCTTGATTGTCGTTTACTTCGGGAGCGAAAACGCTAATTTGAATTTTCTGTTTGAAATTGTTTTTGGGTTTTTCTTCCTGAATCGAGCGAGGTAACCAACTTTTTGCAAAAGCGGAGGAATAAAAAGCCATGTTCTGAGGACGACTAAACCAATTATCCATCAACAGATAATTTTTCGTCAAATCGTCAATGGACTGTTTATGGCTTTTCTGCCATTCTTCAAAAAGCACATTGGTATTATTAGACAGGAAATATTTATACTCAAATACAAATGGCCGGTTGTATGAAGCCGAATCCAAGTCGATTTCCAACGTCCAACTCCCGTTTCCTGCATAACGCATTGCTTTGGCGCTATCTTTGTTCCATTCTCCCAATTCGGGCAATGAACCGACTACATGGAGGGTTTGCCCCCATATTGTATAATACTGAATATTGAAATTTATTTTCATATTGAAATTGTTTGTATATTCGTCATTGCGACTGCGAGGAACGAAGCAGGAAGCAATCCAGATTGTTAATTTTACTGGATTGCTTCGGGCTTCGCCCTCGCAATGACGCACTGAGATATTTATTTAACAACTATTTTCCGAGTAATCACCTGCGTATCTTTCTTAATTTGTAAAATATAAATCCCCGGAGCGAAACTGATTTTCTGACGATAAACCGGTTCTGTAACGGTTGCTTCCTGCAGCAACTGTCCGGAAACGGAATAAAAAGAAAACTTGGCAGTGGTGAAATCAATGCCTGCCTCTATCGTAATAAAATCACCTTGCTTGATGGGATTCGGATAAACTTTTATTGTTTCGCGGGGATTTATTCCGGCAATCCCCATACCGCCGCCAACAGTGGTTTGAACAGAAGTCCATTCCGATTCATGACCGCCATACACCGCCGAAACGCTATATATTTGATTCCCGTTTTGACTTCCGGCGGGAACTATATCCTGATAAGAATTGGTTGTAACATCGTTTAACCAGATATTATTGCGATAGACGGAATAATTGTCAAGTGCGCCAGTCTCTCCTCCGCCAAGACCGGCGCCGGAAGGAGGATCCCAAGATAAATTAACGGTATTGCCGTTTACTGTCGCCTTGAGATTGTTGATAACCGGATATATGGTATCGCCGGTAATGCTAATGCTCCGGCAAATAGGAGTCGATTCTTCGTTTTGAGCATAAAATGCGGTAGCGCAATAATTATGATTCCCCGAACCGACATTTTTTTGTGTATAGGAAGTATTATTGGCTCCCAGCAGTTTGATTATCAATCGGTCATCTCGATAAATATTGTAACCGGAGACATTTGCATTGGGTTTATCCCAAGTCAGATTCACATTATTCCCGTCTTTTGTCAAATTAAAATTCAATACAGCTTCGGCGCCGGGCATCATAAATTGAAACGAAATTATTCCGTCTGTTGATTCACTGATATCCGTAATTGGTTTTTTGATTGTATATGCATCCTGTTTCCACCAAATTGACGAAGGTGTTGTATAGTCCGTGAAAGAAGTCTTTTTCGATGTTCCGGGGAAAGTACAACCGGCGGAGTTTATCGCTCCATAAGAAGCAGGTGTCATATCCGGCGTTACATACGTAGAAGAAGCGCAAACCGGATACACTTTTTGGGGATACGCGGTATTGACCTGATTATTCGAAATATCTCGGTTTGTGATGCTTACGTGATATATCAACAAACCGGTTCCGGGAACATAGCTGTCAAATCCTGTCTTTTGACGATTTTCAAGCACATAATATTCTCCCGCATCGGAAGGATTATCAATTTTATATGCAACCGCATTGTTTGCCGAATTCGGCATGTTCGCAACGGCTTGGGGAACGGAGAGCGTGATTGGAGTAATCCATCCGTTTTTAATTTTTTGATACATATTTGTATGCGCCGGAGAAGACCCGCCGTTGCTCGGACCATTCCACATTCCGCCGGCCATTAAATCCCATTTGCCCGTACCTAAAAAACTACCGCCTGTTGCATCGTCCACATCGTAAAAATCGGGCGAACCAAACAAATGTCCCATTTCATGACAAATTACGCCGATGTTTGTAATATTCGTACCGGACGTACCTCTAAGCTCCGGAGAACAAGAATAAGCATATAATTTTTTACTTCCGTAGGAACGGGTTGTATAAAATCCGGATTTGTGCGCCCATATAGTATTAGCAGGGGCTCCTGCTTCTTCTCCGTAACCCGCATAAATAAAATGAAAAACATCAATAGAACCGTCGTTGTCATTATCGAATTTCTCTATATCCGCAGGCTTAAAGTATTGTGAAAAAGTATAATCTGCAACTTCTACCGCTAATTCCTGCGCTTTGGAATCGATATCTGTTGCACTGTTGTTTGTTCCATAATAACTGAAACCATTCTTTGCAGTAAAGCCATCAACCACTGTGACCTCTATATCCAATTTTCCATAAGAATCTTCAAGAAAAAAATCATGAACACTACCTCTCGCTCCGTTCAAACTATATCCGGATTGATTCAGTAAGTTCTCAAAGTCTGCTTTTGTTTTCGTCAACGGTTTATCGGGAAATGCAACCAATGTACAGACAGAGCGGATGATTGTTCCCGTTGCAGCCCTAAGAGCAGCCCTTTCTGTTGCAGCGTTGGTAACATTCCGGATTTCTCTCAACGCACTGATTTGAGAAGCGCTATACCTTAGATTTTTAGGAATATTTTCCAATTCTTTATTGGTGTCGGAGGAACGTAATTGGTTGTTTTGGAAAACAATGGAAGAAGGAACCATATTTCCCGCTTCATCAGTCGTGGCAAAAACAATATATTTATCTTTGTCATACATAAGCGAATATCCTTCCGGCGATTCCATCCAATGAATTTTCTCATCCCCTCTTAAATAGATCGAGATTTCTTTTCCGTCGGGCTGTGTCATTGTAACTAAACCGGGGAAGGCCGGCGCTGCATAAACAAAAACAGAGAAAAGTAAAAAGATTACTATAATAATTAAATCATACCATCTCTTCATAAATCAAAAAATTTGCATCCATAGGGCTTGCAAAGTTAGCATTTTTTTAATACAAATAAAATTTTGCTGTTTTAAGTAAAATATCTACCTTTAACGCCATAAATGACAAAATCATTGAGAAAAATTTTGTCCATAATCTTAAAGGTAATTCTCTTCATTTTCGGATTGCTGTTACTGATTTATCTTCTGTTGTGGATCCCGCCGGTACAACAAAAGATAAAAGATTTCGCCTTGCAGAAAATTTTGGAAAGAACTAACAACCAAATACAAATTGGTAACCTCCGGTTTACTCCCTTTAACAAACTTCAATTAGAAGACGTTTTTGTTTCCGGTTTACAAGAAGACACTTTATTTTACGCCGAAAAAATAGGGGCCAACTTTGATTTATTTCAATTACTGAATGATAAATTGATAATCAGTTCCGTCGCTGTGGATAATTTTGCTATCCATATTTCTAAAGACAGCTTGGATTCTCCTTATAATTTTCAATTTCTAATAGATGCTTTCGCTTCCGATTCGAAACCGTCTGACAGTTCTGTTTTGCAGATTCAATTAAATCAAGTAATTTTGAAAAGCGGGAATTTGTCGTATAATATCTTATCTGAACCGTATTTAGCCGATAGCCTGTTTGATTATAATCACATGTCAATTCAAAATCTCCAAGCGAAAATTCATTTGCAATTCACAGATTTAGAGAATCTAAAAACAAATGTCTCTACTCTTTCGTTTACAGAGAAAAGCGGTTTTAGAGTAGATGATTTGTATTTCGATTTGGAAACAAAACAAAAAATCATTTCTTTGAATAATTTTGCCGTCAAATTGCCTCATTCGGAGTTAGAAATTGATCAAGCAAAAATAGATTATACAGGCTTGGACATCTCAGATATTTTATCAAAAGCCGGTTATGCTTTTCAGAAC
>Ga0209629_10004795_pt1 | contig 10098 bp, 5 predicted proteins | sample TergutCu122P5_FD_187286 | JGI IMG/M metagenome (GOLD analysis project Ga0209629, IMG submission 187286) | Cubitermes ugandensis P5 segment gut microbial communities from Kakamega Forest, Kenya - Cu122 P5 (SPAdes) (version 2) | ecosystem: Host-associated > Arthropoda: Insects > Digestive system >... | reverse complement strand
CTTGTTGCTCGAAACATGTAGAGGAGAATATTTAACGAATAAATAATATTAAGTGCATCACGTTGGTATTTTGTGTGATCAATTCATGATGCACGGTCGGAGAAACATTAAGTTACTCGTCTCCATGATAACTTTTTCCACTTCGCCATGCAAGATGTCAGACCTGTCTGGTCTCTACATCTACTTCCCCTTCGGGTTCAACTTTCAGGTTTTCCGGTCGATTAGCTGGATCATTGCCTCATTTTCATCAGAGATATCGATATACAAACATATTACTTAATTAGCTCTACAAATGTTCCGATAGCAGCTCCAAACTTTCTACCACAATTCAAACAGACGCTATCACAATAAGAGCCGGGATACTTCAGTATAATGTGGACCTACAGCGGCACATTTTCCTTTCTCCACAGTCTAGACCTGCCTGGGGTCCACCCAGCCATCTGTCCAATGCATAATGGGGGCTTTTGCCAGGGGGACTGAACGGCCTAAGCGTGAATCTGACCTCTGACGTTCAACTAATGCCGAAGTTAAGAATGCTTTCCAACTCCTGTAAGTATCTGTAGTAAGGTGAAATCTTTAAAGCCCAGTGGTCACTATATGTACCATCAGGTTTAATACTGAAAACTTCTACGTTCAGCCCACACAGTGTATTTATGTGTTTTGTGTGGATCTCAGAACAAACAGCCATTATTTCCCTATACAACATTAACTGACTGGTTTGTATAACAGAGATGGAGTGTGTTTACTGCGCGGTACGGACTGAATCTTTAAATATAATTCCAGTTAATCTTGGGCTTTAAATGGTTCAATAAACACTGGGGTCACCCCGCTGCTTACATCATCACGTTAAGCAAGAAAATACGTCAAACCGGCTGGTCTAATAGTGTGAATGAATGAATGGTGTTGGCAATCCTGTTTCATCTTCGCTGTGTTTAAGAGTCACAAGAGATGAACTGTCATTTCTAAACAACGAAGCTTTAAAACAAAAGACACTTGGATGTACTTACAGCGGCTCCGGGGTCTGTCAGATAAGAGGTTAGGTAAGTCTCCTTCATAATGCCAACAGCGCTCAAACAATGGTTGCTATTTACATTCTCCGTTATCAGTACGGTAGATATCACACGCATTTGGGAATATCCAGCATTGCATCCAGAGGTAATCTACAGACGTTCTTACAAGTCTTCAACAAAATCTTCACTTAAACTTATCCTCTTGCAGTTCGGTTAGTTCCGAACCCCACAGTATATTAAGAGTGACTGGATGAACGCAAGAACGACCGAATTATTGGCTGCATAAATGAACGCCAGAGCGAGAGAATATATGAATGATTGAATGAGTGGAGGAATGTATGTATGAAGTGACAAATTGGTGGACATGTGACTGGCTGCACTAACAAATAGGTGAATTAATGCTTATTGCAGAATATTCATAACAACTTTTGTTAAAGGAAATGATGTCTCTTTGTTGTGAGAACCATACTGTGCAGGCAAAATGCTGTCTCCATTGTTAAGTCAGATGGTACATATAGTTACCACAGTCTTTTAAACGGATAATTAATCGCGTACACTTTTCCGAACTCCTTGTGGTGTAAGGCCACGCAGTTCTACCGTCTGCCCGGTACACAATTAGCACCTGAGCGCCGAACATCCTAATGCTAACTACACAGAGTGCTACATGCAGCAGTGGCGTTAGGAACCATGAACCGTTTCGACTTAACGCGGACAGACTTCCCTCTGAGGCAGGGGCTACCAGTGAAGAGTTCATAAAGCGTGACGTGCGTTACGTGGCAGCTCGGAATTGTGCCATATGAAGGACAAAGATGGAATTTAAACAGTGGCGGTTTAATGTATTTCGGAGCCCAGTGCATACATTTGTGTGCCCTGCCTACACCCATCCTTAAACTGACAACACAGATACAGCAACGTAACAATTTACACACAAAATGGTTGACACAAACACTGAATTGTAACCAGCCTCCCGTCCCCCCTCCGAATGCTGGGGCCCCATAGGGGCGCATACGAGTACATTGGGATACTTTAAAAGGACGCTGCATGTAATGCAACGTTTTACTGGCTACAGAAAACGATATAAAGGCAAGAAAGAGATAAAGAAAGGACGGAAGGAGATTAAGAATGAAGATGTGGAAAAATGTACTCCCCGCCTTTTCCAGCAGTTCCGTCCGACTTGCACACTGCACTGCTAACATAAATGTTCTCACATCAAGGCGTTCTTTCCAAAAAAATTGCTGCGATACAAGGTGTTACGCAAGAACATCACAAGTCATTCTCTTGCACCGTGTCATTATTACCGGGGTGCTGATAAGTTCTTAGCCCGACCTACTTCCCAATTTATTTTGTTTGATGGTGAGAATATTTAGTTTGATGCTAGTCTTGTTATATATATAAATAGTATTAATATTCCTCCAATTATAATTATAAATAGGATATGTGAACATCAAAATCTTCTGTCGCTGTAGCTTGTTTCCTTCCTGGTCGGGCTAAGGACTTATCAGCATCCCTGTATTAACATCCGGCACAGCTCAGTCGGTACAGTGACGGTCCGGGTTTTTATTTCCGGCAATGGCAACAGGTTCTCTCTTCTGCAGCTCTGGGGCCAACCAACCCTCCTATTCAAATGTGCCAGCGGCTTTTGCAGCGTGGCATCACGTAAGGTTGAAGTTGAAGGTCACGTGGTCCTCGCACATCATACAGTGCTGTGTCGTGCTCTAACGTGCACAAACACCAATCGGAACTCCATTCAGCAAGTTTCTTTCCTCAGTGTGCCTTTGGACTGTCTAGTGTACGTTCATGAATACTATGCTCGTCGTGGGCAAGACAGAGTGTAGGGTCTGCCCCCCAGATGTTCGGAAATGTGCAGTACTTTGCTATCCAGCCCTAACACAAACACATTGCTGTTTGGAAGGTTCCTGCTTGTCTTTTTGGAATAGCAACACGTAGATGAAGATGAGTGTGGAGCACTGGTGGAATGAAACTGACAGAGAGAAATTGACGTACGTCGAGAAAAGCCTGTCCAACACAAATCTCACGTATACTGGCCTGGGATTCCCGTACAAACTGCCTGTGCCATGGCTCGGCCAAAAACCTGGAGTCGAACTAACGTGGATTATATATAAAGCTCCAGTCCGTACCGCGCAGTAAACACACTCCGTCTCTGTTATACAAACCAGTCAGTTAATGTTGTATAGGGAAATAATGGCTGTTTGTTCTGAGAGCCACACAAAACACATAAATACAGAGTGTGGACAGAACGTCGAATTGGTGAATGTTAAACTAGTGGTACATATAGTGACCACTGGGTTTTACAGGGTTAAGCCTAAACCCACACAACAAAAGCATAATTTTGGATAGTCCTGTTATAATCTCTGCCCTGTAGTGATCGATACGGATCGGTATAATTCGTGCACGTACGTGAAGACGAGTGACACTGAGTTACACTGCGTAAGAAACCATTCAGTGTAGTGAGGGACAAAAACCCAGCGCGTGCGCTTGAGCCCTTTTTGTCGCCATAACTGTAGGCCGTATTGACGTAAGCCTAATCAGCAAGTCATTCAACCAAGCTCACAAGTTTTGACATATTTATGCAAAATGGCCCTCTACAACCAAACCTAGCACAGTCCCTAAGTTCAAACAAACTCCCCCACAGCCTGTTCAGAAAATTTCGCAGAATTGCACCTGTAGCTCTCTCTGCCTGCCCATTCAATGCAAGTCCGTCCGTCTGTCCACAGGGCCGCGGTTTGGTGTAGCGGCATTCGGAAGATGTTTGGTTTGAATATCGGCCGGACCATAGTAAACCGTGATGGCTGCTTCACTGTTGTATCCGTATTAGGCAACGAGACTTCCCTTCCATATCCTTGCCAATTCATCAGTCATCAGTCATACTAGCATTCGATGCCACTTACTCCCTAGCTTCTGACGGCGTGAAAGAATAAATTACAACAACAGAGAATCGCTGGAGTAATTTAACTTAACGACGCTAGAGACACCTGCACGTCAGTGCCTTAATTTCCTGCAGCCGGTAATAGCAAAATGCCAGACACACAAATTCGGGAAGATGCAGTGAAGCCAGCATGACTGCCAACATGTGGTACCCACATTAACCAAACTATGGTAGCGCACGAATCTGCTGCCTCCATCTTCTACCTTGAAGATGGGGGCAGCAGATTGCTCAAAACGTTCATATATTTCTACCAGGTTAGACGGCGTCATCTTCATGGCTGCCGCAGTAAGAAGCTGTTATTTGCCTGTAAACAATATGCAGGAACTCAAGACACCTGCTATTTGCGTCAGGATTAGAGTCCATGTCTGTCCGATTTCAGTGCCTGACGGCACGCAGCACAACTAAATTCTCCTTACCTGAATATGGAGATGCAAGACGCCTCCGAAACGCCGGCACCCACGGACAAGACTGCTCTGTCTCGACCCCCGATATCATTGCTGTTCCTCGCGATGCAACATGACAATAGTCCGGCTCCTTCCCAGTTCTACGCAATTTGCTGTTCACCTAGAAGCACAATAAACCAGGTTTTGCTTATATAAAGCAGTACGAATTTTATACATCATTCCTGATACGCTGATTCCGAAACTGGACGTAGCTGTCACTGCCGTCGTGTTCCTTATTGCTTGGAATGTTTGTCATTTGGTCACAGTCACAAACGCCGCGCTGCCTTAGTCACTGTGTCTTGCAGTAACAAGACTGCGAATTGGCCGCTCAGCAGCCGCGCACAGACTGCACCAAGGCGCGCGGTCTGTACATGCAAAACATCGCGCGGGTTTAAGCTACACGCGCCCAAAATGTGACTCAATTTTCGCCCACTACAAAAGTGCGGCCTCTCTGCGCCACAGTCAGTCGGTTATTTTTATTGGCATCTCTTATACCGAGTTCCATCTGAATGGCACGCAACATGTACACATTACGACCAAAATTCCATTTGCGCCCGCCGGTAAACTCTCACTTACATTGCACCGTTGTCTTGAAACCCACTGCGTGGAGACTTCTTGTGCCGCATTTCACCCAAATCGGTCAATAGATACATAAACACGGATAACAATTCATTGACGTCACTGAACAACTACTGCTGCCAGTAAGGCGACTTTCATCGAACTCCTGATTGCCTGGCAAATTCTTGTACAAAATGCTACACCGAATTTCACGAAAACCCTACAAACAGCTTAGGCGCTGACACGAGGTCACAAAACGATGCAAGTCATCTTCATAAAGAACGCCTAGGAGCAGATAAAAAGCAATGCGTGTTACAACTTTTTTAACCAGCTGACTGACTTAGTGAGAACAGGGAATTGTTGTCTGTCTGTCTGTCTGTCTGTCTGTCTGTCCAGTGAAATGTCAACTTTGTGCTGCACCTTCACTGTAATTCGAACCGCTACACTGCGGCTGTCACACAAGAAGAAAGACAGAGCTCGCAATGTTCCAACAACCACGAATCGTTAGAACCGTAACATTAGTCTAATGACTTCATATTTCAGTTCGTACCTCACAGAGATCAAATCCCGTCTGCATTTCAATGACCAACGGGTTAATGAGATTCACGGAAATTATCACTGTTTACTATTTAATAATCGTGCAGACATTTTGAATATCACAGCAGCTGGTACACATAGTTACCATTGTGACCCAAATGTTTAAAGGCTTTCAGAAATGCATAACTATACCAAGTATAATCTAGAAATGATGAAAGCGAGAGAATGGACCGGCAAAATCGTTCTGATATATCATGACACTGCGTACAGTCGGCAGGTACATCACTACACTGCGTACAGTCGGCAGGTACATCACTACACTGCGTACAGTCGGCAGGTACATTATGAAACTGCGTACAGTCGGCAGATAAAATGTTTATCTCTCGGGCTCAATCCAAGGATATCGTTAATACAGGTGACCCACGGGAACTTGACATCTTTTGAATGGGTAGTACTCAGTTGGTAGGCCGAGGGGGGAGACAAGGTGGTCGACATTCTTTTCCTCTGGGTTGGCAATGGAGACTTGGTCAGTGACCATTGTTCGAAACGTGTTTCCCGGGCACCTCATTTCCCGTTTCGGAGACGTGCCGTGGCCCCCTCGCTCTCCCGATCTTTCAACGTGTGATTTTTTCCTTTGGGGTTATTTGAAATGCGTGTTTACACTCACAAACCGGTACGTTGAATGATTTGAAGGAAGCCATCCGTCTGGAAATTTGTCCGATCGATCGTCAGTTGTTGGCCCGTGTCATGGACGATTTTAAAAAAAAGGCTTGAAAACTGCATCCAAGAAGACGGTCGTCATCTTACTGGTAATCATTTTAAAACTTAACCATCCGGTATGGCAAGTTTTAAGCTTTAATTTTGTATAAATAAATGTGAATTTACTTGAAAAACAACTGAGTACTGTTTATTTTAAAGATGTCAGGTTACCGTGGGTCACCCTGTATAAATAGGTAGGTAGGTTTCACCCTTTCACAGGCCACGAAGGCCCTTAGGGAGAGTAGAGGTATAGCTCTACTCTATTTTAGACCTCTGCACTAGAAGGGGGTGAGGGGTCAGCGTCACGCCCCGGCACCACCTTACCCCCGGGAAAGACCCGGTACCCATTGTACAGGAGGCTGGGTGGGCCTCAGGGCTCGTTAATATAAGTAATAGTATTAAAAGACGGAGCCTTTAAAAATGTAAAATACTGAAAACTCCAACATATGACTTAACAAAACTGTTCTCCCTAGTAAGGAAATGGTGCTCACAAAGCTTAGTGTAAGGTCCAGCAGAATGCTGCTAATCGAGATGTTGAGGGCATGGGAGGACGTGAAGGGAAAACCAACGGCGAGAGCTAGATGTAGATGGTGACACTCTACTCGTGTTAAATTTATCACAGATGTATTTAATGCTCCTCAGATGTGACGTCAGGACCGGACCTGGAGCCCACCCAACCTCCTGAATAAGTACTGGGCCCTTCCCGGGGGTAACGAGGCCGGAGCGTGGTGCTGACCATCTAGTGCCTTCATAGCCTGTTCTAGGATGAAGTTTACCTTTGAATTTGCCTCGGATGTGACGCAATGCCGTTTGTAGACCGCTTGACCCTGGATATGGAGGCACTACGACCCTTAGAAACATCGGGAACAATACGCAATGACATGGAGTCACATTCATCAGCACACCGACTGTATTCGTACTGTCTCGGTGTTCGTGATTCAATGGACCAATCACGAACATCTGAATACGTTTTCAACGTAAACCGCCAATTCGATTTCCAAGAACTTGCGTAATGCCAGTTACAGAAAATAAATCCGCATCACGTATGACAGAGGAACGTTTATTGTAATAAGATACAAACACTTGCTTAAAGCATCAAGTGTGAATACATTACATGGGTGAAGTACAGTCTCGTCTTGTAAAGCACGAAAACAATCAGCGTGCTGACAGCGATCTACGGTTGAGGAGGAGAGGGAGGAAACCGACTTGCCAGCAATGCGGTCTCCTCCCCGATTCGTCGGAGCTATTCACGACAGGTCGAAACATTAATATTACATGGGTGATCACAAAACGTCGAAATCCCTGACATCGAGATTCGACTGTATTTGTATATTCCGAGATACGAACGTCTTTCAATACATAAACAAACAAACAAACAAACACCAGGACTCTGCCCAGTGCAGTCCCCCGCACTGCAGGACTCACAGGGTGTACCAAGGCACCGGCTGGGCCAAGCTGCGTCTCATCGTCCCGTGCTGTTACCTTCAGCAACGACCTAGACCTCCCTACAGTTTTGTAGTCTCCTTTTTGCTCGGCGTCACGTCAGACTGTCACGACTGTAGCGTGCTGCAGGCACAACCGTATTTGCTGTGTCCAGTTCGCATCGCACACCGCAAATGACCAAAATGAAACATTTTTAAACCTGTCCCTGTACACAACGTGAAACCATAGACATCGGCACTTCATAGAGGTGAGCGGTCAACTGCGCTGCCCGGCCACTTTACCCCTCTGCCCATTGAATAAGGGGCTGAGTGGATCCCAAAGCCGGTCTGGGCGTTTCTTGTTCCTGCCAGGATTCGGGCCCCAGATCGGACGGTTCGAATTCCCGTGAGGTATTACATCTGCAATCCAAACGGTGATGTTTTTACAAGCACTCGTTTAACGGTAGAGACGGACTGTCCTTGTACTCTACTCTTAACCAGAGACACCGACTACGCTGGCTCAAACCGTAAGGTTTCTCCCTTGTATTCAAGGAGTGCTGGGTTGAATCCCTACCGAGGTGACCTTCTAGACTGGGGTACAATGAAGTCCTGCAGCACGTCTACAGAAATTCTGGCAGAGAACCTGAAAGCAGAACACAACCGCGTCCGCCTTTGTCATGTCGATACTCAAACTGCACCCTGCACAGTCGGAGCCCCTAGTAGCGCCGTTACATCAAATATATTTATTAAGACAGACGGTTCTGTTTGGCTCCGGCACCATATGGTGACGTAATGTTCCGAACATACTGCCTCCAGTTTCGGTGCAACTGACTTGCTATAACAAGGGTTAAGTCTGCTTACGCTCCCTCACACCTTATGATTTATACGCTACAGTTTTTTCCTCCGTACCGCTTCATCATCAGTATGGAACAATTCAGCCACCTCTCACATCCCAGAGAAGACCGCCGTGAGAACCTGCTATGGCAGTGACAGTCCTACGAACAGCCACATGAATTTCGGAGAAAGTTGTGCTTGGATATTAGCTAAGGCAGCATGTTTAGATTTATATTAGTAAGCAAACTCTCAAGTAATTATTCACGCTAGCTCGATATGGCTGTCATTAATTTGTTGCTGTGTTCGTCTTCAGGCGGGAAGGAGGTCACAGGCAGCAGCAGCAACAGCAGCAGCAACAGCCACAGACCGCAGAGTTGCCTAATTGCCTCTTTCAAAACGATTTCAGTATCGAGGATGAAAGTTACAGTCCGTACCGCGCAGTAAACACACTCCGTCTCTGTTATACAAACCAGTCAGTTAATGTTGTATAGGGAAATAATGGCTGTTTGTTCTGAGATCCACACAAAACAAATAAATACACTGTGTGGGCAGAACGTAGAACTCCTGAGGGTTAAACCTGGTGTGATCACTGCAGGTAGCTGTATATCATTCATGAAGTCATATTTCTTCGGCAGCCCTGGAGCAGCGCCACACACTCTGCCTCAGCATTAGATAGAAGTGAGTGGTAAGCTTCACGTCCCGGCCGCATTACCACACTGGTGGAGCCCCGGCAGCCACCGAATAGCAGGCTGGCTGCGCCCCACGACCGGTATGGACGCTGACGAGGACAGTCTCCTGACCCCATTGGGAACCGACTTCCGATTCTCCGTGCCTCCAAATCGCAGTTTTATCACACAAACTTCCGGTCCGTGGTGCATTATCTGGGCAGTTGCAGTATTGTCGTTAAAGGAAAGCAGATCTTAAAAAGTAGCGGCATGAATTGTGTGCCGGGATAGCGTACTTGATATAGCGACCAGCTACGGGCTGGACGGCCCTGGGATCGAATCTCGGTGAGGGCGAGATTTTCTGCACCCGTCCAGACCGGTCCTGGGGCCCACCAGGCCTCCTATACAATGGTTAACGGGTCTCTTTCCAGGGGGTAAAGCGGTCGGGGCGTGGAGTTGACCACCTACCCCAATGTAGCGCCAAAGTTAAAGAAAGAAAAGAGCTCTACTGCCACTCCGAGACTTCATGGCCGGTTATAGGGTGCACTTTACCTTTAACCTTTGACAGCATGAACCGTTTTTTGCTTCTTCCTTCACTTTTTAATGACGCCCTACAAACAGCACGAAGGTACAGAGTGATTCAAGAGGACTTTCCAGACTTCGAGGGTACGTTATCAAGTGCCATTACGTGGATTCCAGTTTAATTCTCGTCTGTATTAAGTAGCAGAGGGACAGGTTTTTCTCCCAGCACTTCAGTATTCCCCCGTCAGTATCATTCCACCAATGCTCCGTACTGATCTTCATCTTAATACTGCGCGTAAAATCGAGGAACTGGAAAGTAACAGTAAGATCAACAATATCAGGGACTTGTATAGGGGCATTAATGACTTTAAGAAGGGTTACCAGCCGAGACCTATTATAGTG
>Ga0209629_10004792_pt1 | contig 10102 bp, 4 predicted proteins | sample TergutCu122P5_FD_187286 | JGI IMG/M metagenome (GOLD analysis project Ga0209629, IMG submission 187286) | Cubitermes ugandensis P5 segment gut microbial communities from Kakamega Forest, Kenya - Cu122 P5 (SPAdes) (version 2) | ecosystem: Host-associated > Arthropoda: Insects > Digestive system >... | reverse complement strand
CTCATCAATGAATCGTTAGCCGAATTGCAAGCCAAAAAGAAAGAATTGGATAAACCGCGTATGCCCATAGGATTTCATGCTATCAAAGAAAGAAGGGAAGCTGAAAAATAGTTTTGTAAAATATGGAGAACATATTTATACCCACATCAACTTTCCCTCAACCCCGAAGCGGGTTGAACTCCTACGGAGTTCTCGGCAGGGGTGGGGCATTTTCTACCCCGAGCTGCGCTTCGCTTGCACGGGGCTATTCAGATGCGAATCCTTCGGATTCCTAATTCCTAATTCCTAATTCCTAATTCCTAATTCCTAATTCCTAACTCCTTTTCGTCCTCAAAACCCACGCTTTTGTACAAAAATCACCCCTGTTGGTTAAGATGTCGCAAATAAAAAGACTGCCGGAGTTATTAGGTAAATAAATCTGTTTATATTTGCATACCCAATTGTGTCGAGACGCAGAAAGGGACGAAAAAAAACAAATACAAAGAAAAAATGTGTCCTTTTACTTGTATATTAGTAAAAAAAGCAGTTAATTTGCAAGCTTGTTTCGGCTTTTTCCCGCCTGAAAAACGGGATATGTCAGAGGCAATATTTTATGTATGAATAAATTATGAGAGAATTATATATACTTTTATTTATTATTAATTTAAATTTTTTTGTATGAAAAGAAAATTATTTTTTGTGCTATTTGCTCTTGTGGCTTTAGCTTCTTTTCAGGTATCTGCTCAAACCCACTGGTGGATTAAGGCGGATACTACAGGCTTAAACCCTGACAAGCCCTACAGCGGGAATAAAACCGCATTGGTGGATTGGCTGATTAAGGGGAATGCCGCTGACAAAGCAGCTATTGACGGGCCAAAGAACAGTCTTCTTGATCCAGGTCAATGCGACAAGAATCAATGGATTGTTACTCCGGTTGAGGCAAGTAACCGTATGGTTAACATTACACATGTGACAAACAACGGTACGAAGGACTCGCCGCTGAGTTATCCCTACACCTACCAAGGTGCAACGAACTATTGGAAACAATTTGAGGTTGTTCAGTTTACGGATGCTACGGGCGCTCTTACAGGTACTGTAGGCGCACCATCCACCGGATGGCTGACTTCGCCGTATATGGGATTTACCCGTACGGTTCAAGTGTTTAACAATAGCGAAGCTTATGAAGGTTACCTGATGCCGGCGCAAGGCGGTGATGGCATTTCGCGCCAAGACACAACCTCCAGTATGTTAATGGTGGTTTCGGATAAAGATGGCAATTTGTTGATCAAACGCTTCGACGACGTGTTTAAAGCTACGGCTACAATACCTGCGATACCTGCAGGTCTCAATTCGCCAACTGTAAAGGTGGACAGTTTCACCGTGTTTAATTTTGGCGCTAATAATGCAGCTGTAGACCCGAACTATGTTGCAACTTTACAGGCTATGAATTGGTTTAGTACTCCTGTGATTAATCCTACAGTACTTACTAATATGGGGATTACTGAAGGTGCGGGCGATATGCATGCTATTGCTGTAATGCAAGCAGGTTATTCTATTAAGGAAGGAACAAACGCCCTCGATCCAACCACCACAGCATTTTTATCAGCGATAAATGGTGGAGGTACATTGAAAGTGTTGTATTTTAGCAGTAACAGTACTCTTAATCTTCTAAGTGTTACTGCAGAAGATATGAAAAATCCTGCGTTTGTTGCTGCTAATTTTACGGAATATATAGGAGACCCTTACTCTAAGGATTGTGATTTAGCTCGTTTCCAAGCGGAAGCATTGGATGGTACCAAATATTCAAATGGTCTTCCTTACTCTGAGAATACTACAGGTACGCCTTATTATTTCATGTTTGTTCAGTCTGCTACAAAAGGAACTGTTCCCAATGATGGTTCAATAGTTCCAATAGTTGTTGATGGAACTCCTGCAGTTCCTGCAGTTCCCGCAACCCTTAGCTATAAACTGTATCGTGTTAATGGTCAGGATGTTCAATTATACTGGCCCGTTTATGTTAAATTGCAAAAACCGGCAGGCCGTTGGGCTACCGCAGGTGATTTTACCAAATGCGATTATTTTCAATTCACTGGCTCGGATGGAAACAAATTGAGCGTACCTGCAGCGACGGTTAACAACACTACCGGTATACGTACTGCAGATAAGGCGTATGATACTTTTGTTGTAAAACAGGTTGACTGGGTTGGTATGAACACGCAATCAAATGCCAACATGTTTGGCACTGGCGGATACCCCGGCGGAATGAATTATTATAATACTAAGTTTGATCCTGCTAATGGTGGTGGAGGCACTGTCGGATTACAAACGGGAACCGCTCAGGATGCAACGGGAATCATTCCTTTGTTCACCCTTTCGTCTCCTCAAGCCGGTTGCGGCGTAGTATCCGTAAGTCGCGTGAATTATCTGGATTTCCAAAGCCAAAAGGATGCTACTTATGCCAATCAATTGGAAATCAGAAATTATGGTCAATATTTTGATCAATTCGGAACTGCCGGCGACAAATGGCAATCTCATGATGCCGTAGCGGGCGCTGAATGGGATGCTCACCGTGCTGATGCAACAAAAGCAGGATGGCCCCTTTTGGATGAAAAACGCGTAGCTACCAGTTTGCAGAAATTTGCTATCTGGATCGATGTATGCGGAAACAAGACCCTTTATCCGGCTGCTTCTTATACATGGGAATACGGATATAATAAAAACACGCAAGTGAGCAAAGTATTGCCAAACTCAGTATTATTGTATAACAATACAGAGATTACCACAACCACCGGCGCTACCAGCGACGGAGATAAAGGCTGGGGTACTCAGATTGCTTTGTGGAGTGGCAGAACTACGAATGATAACACTTATCATTGGCAAACAACAACTGCTCCGAATATCATTCAGTGGGAAGACAACAAGACAGAATACGTAAAAAATACTTATAGCGAAACCTGTCCGCCGGTTGGAAGTAATCCAATCGATGGTAAATTCTACTTCCTGCAAGTGAATGTGGATAATACTATAACTCCTGCTGCCAATACTCCATTTGGTAAAGCAGTAGCAGCAGGCGCTTATCAAGAAAAAGGTAAAGTGCAATACGTACTTTCAGTTGAAGTTAAGAATGGTGTAAAACATTTGATCGTTCTTCCGAAAGAAAGAGTTCGCACTTTTGGAGCTGATGCTACCAAACCGGACGGAACTCCTTTGAATCCGAAAAGCTTGTGGTATGATGCTACAGGCGGAGCTGGAGATTATGTAGGTTATAAAGCTATTGAACAAGGATCAGGTAATCCTATATTATTGGTGCCACCTGCAGCATTATTGCCCGAATATTACATGAACAACCCGTATGACTCCGTAAATATGGCGGCTCATTGGGGAATTTACGAAGATAACGGTAAATACTTGTTGAAAAACATGTTAGGTGATACTTTGCAGTATAACCTCACCGGCGCTGATGTTGCTAATATTGCAGGCGGATATTTGCCTGTAAGCAGTCAAATAGCCAGCATACCGGGGCAAACTTTCGGTGGATTCAGCACAGAAGGCGGCGTAAGTAGCCAATGGTTCCCGCAAAATCCAGTGTTAGCCGACAATACTACCCAAAATTTATGGAGTATTTCTAATATTCCGGGACAAGGCGAAGGTCTTTTCACCTTGAATTTGAACAAATATACGCTGGAATTGACCGGTAGCTGGTATCAAGGTACAACGATTGCGATAGACAATAACGCTTATTGGCAACACGATGTACAGTTGATAGCTCCTGCTCAAACACCTATGCCTTGGAATGGAACTCCAAGCTTATGCCCGGGCGGATTAACGCTGACGAAAAAGGAAATTTATTATGTTCCGAAATATAGTGCATCTTATGGTACTGAAACTGACATGGCGGTTATTAATACCACTGATCCTAATTTCAAAGACGGTACGATGGTACAAGACTCCTTGACCGCTTACCTGTATTTGAATGGTTTCTATGGCATTAAAGAAGCGCTTAGCGTGGATAATAACTTGATGTTAGGCAGAGTCACCAATGAAATAGGTATTGATGCCGCTGCATTAACGGCAACTGCAGCCAATACTGCTGATTTGCAATTTATTCCTTTGACAAGTGTAGCAAAAGAAAGAAATGCAACTATTAAACTTGGTCAGTTAGATCCTCATGCTATAATTAATAGCGTAGATACTTTGTATGGCGAAACCTACAAATGGTTCATCATTAAGAAGGGCGACCAATATCTTGTATATGATACGATTGCTTCGAGCAGACCTGGTCAGGAAGAATATTTGAAAGCAGCCTTTACTTTCCAAACTACAGATGTAGCTAACGCTACGCCGGTTCGTTTGTATCAACCGTTGGTTGGCGATAAACTGCAAGGCAACTTTATCTTCGAATTCAATATCGCGGTTAATACTTATAATAAGAAAGCCGATGGTACGGTAACAGCTTATAGAAATGTATGGCCTGATATTTCAGGAACTGGCGCTAATATGAGTGGAAAGAGAGTATTTGGTAAAGTAGGTTCTCAAACGAACTACATCCACGGTGTAGTAAGTAAAGTTGATGCTACCCGCTTCACCTACACATTTAAAGCTCCGAGCAAACCGGATGATTGCACTTGTCCGCAACAATTCATCGATCCTACCTGGATGGCTAACAATCGTTTGTTAGGCTTGTCTTTGAACAATCAAATCTGGGGCTTAACTTCAGGTAAGAATCTGGGCTTTACTACAGGTGATAAGAACAATGAAGCGGTTGTTGATCAAACAGGTTATCCTGTTAAGTTGAAATTTACTTATGTTGATTCTATCAGACCGATTGATGCAGCTGGTCATTATGTTGACAGAAATGGAGTAAAAGGAGAATACAGATTTAAAGTAACTGGAGATAATAACTGGCATACGGTTACCTCTTTCAAAGGCGACGTAGCTGTTCCTCTCTATTATATCCAAAATGACAAGGATGAATACCTGACGGTAGTTGATACTACTTATGCGTATAGCACAAACGTTACTGATCCTGACGTTTCGGGCGTAAACCTGGCTTGGAAGCCGAAATATCAGAATACTACGGCAGTAAAAGAAAATCAAGCTTTGCAGTTATTTGCTATTTCAGGCTCTGAAACAACGCCTGATGCTAATGGCTGGTACAATGATTGTCACACCTTTGTTTATTTGCCGTTGGCTTCTTATAAAGCTGACTACAGTGTAGGTAGAGTTGTTGATAAAACGCATATTTTCTATAACGACAGTTTAGGAAAAGGCACAAGTCTTCCGTGTGTAACTGATGCTCCGCTTAATGATGTAACGACTGCTTACCGCGTTGGATATCTGAACGCTTTAGGCTCGCCGCAACAAAATTTGGTTGTTCAAAATGCTTCAGGTACTAAATATACATCAGTGACTGCTGTTGAAGTAAAATGGCAGAAGAGTAAATATCTTGTTCCCAGTTGTTTTGCTTTGATACAGGATGGTCAGAAAACCACCGGTAAATACTACCCATTCAACGGAGCTATGCTTAACTCTGCAGATTCAGCTACGATGATTGCTCACTGGAGAATGGATGTTGCCAAAGAAGATAATATGGTTACTTTCAAACCTGAATTGACGCAAATATATGGACATACAATAAATGCTGATGCTGATCCTCAGTACAATCAAAACAATTTATTGGGTCAATATTATTTCATTAAGAAATTGAATAGCGGCGTAGATGCTAACGGTTTCGGTTGGGAAACATGGTCTGTAATCGATTTATCTGGAATAACAGCTTCTAATAATTGGGCTACTCCTGCTACTAAAACGTTGACATTGTCTTGCACAAGCCATAGCTTACCGTTCTTCGATCTGGAAGCAGCCGGTTACGATCTTACCCAGAAACTGGCTATTTTGGAAACTGCTATCACAGACCGTTTCTTAGGAACGAAAGTGAAGGATGACAATACCACGCCGACCAAGATCTATCGTGGCGGTAACTTTGTAGGATATCGCACGTATATCAACGAAGTTGTTACCGGAGATTTTGCCGGCGCCGGCGTTGAATATCTGAATATCTATCCGGTATATACGAGAGTTTTGTCCGGAAATGAAACGGATGGCACTTTACACAAAATTCCTTATTATTCATTCTCTGTAGAGAAAGATGGTAAAGAATACTTCCTCAATGTTGAAAACGTAGCAGGTAAAGATTCTGTTAGTTGGAGATACTTGGATCCTGATACTCAAGTACCGGCATTGTTTGGCGAAGCAAATGCAACCAATAATTTGAATAAGTTCAAATTCTGCTTGCCTTACAGACTTGCACAAGATGCTAATGGTAAGTGGGGTTATTACACCAAAATGTACGGTGATCCGAAGCAAGCATATAAAGGCGTTTACCTGCAAACTCTGGATGTTGCACAAAACGATTGGCCTTGGTTAGTTGTAGTAGGTTCAGGCTCGCATTTGGTAACTGCAAAGCAAATCCAAAATACTTTGTTGCCGAACACAAGCGCTACGCTGAATTGGAACATCTACTCGATCGATTATAAAAATATTGATCCGTTGCAGATTACTTCCTGGATATTTGGCGGTAATATTCCAAACGGAAACGTATGGGTACCGATAGTTGGTTTGGTTGATACGCAACCGGGCGTTGGTACGAAAGATGGTTCGTTGACTGTAGTTGTAGCAGATGATAATCTGGGTTACAGTTTCATTGCTGACGTCAATCATGGTACCGGAACCGAATATCCTGACTATGGCGTATTGACGGGTAATAAAAACGATCCTGGTCTGACGCTTCATTACGATGGAAAGAATATGATTGGCTCGTATGCCGTACGTCCTATCTGGTACTACCGTATCGCAATTGGCGATAGCCTCTTGACTGATGCAACGGTAACTCATCCTTCATGGACATATACATGGCCTACGCCTACTAATGTTTGGCATCTGGGTGTATTTACGAAGAAGATTAACGGCACGCCTTATAAAACTGATTGGAATATAACGTCTGATCAAGGATTCAATCAATCTTTCGGATTCAGATATGTCAATGATGACGAAAAAGATCCACTGCAATCATTCTACATTGTTTCCAATGCTGACTGTACGAATAAGCCTGCAAAGGAAAATCAATACCGTTATTTGGCTGAAGTCAATCATCACTTAGTATTCCTGCAAGGAGGAACCGATCTGATGAAACAATACGCATTGGTTTTCCAATGGGGAAAAGTTGACAGTAACGGAACATACACTGATATTCAAGTTGTAGGTCAAGGCGGTATCTATGGCGTACAAGGCGGTGTAAGAGTTTTGAATGAAACCGGTAAGGTAGATATTTATTCGATCGATGGTCGTTTGATTAAATCTGCCATCTTAAACGGAACAGCCCAAACAATTGACGCACCTCGCGGTATTGCAATTGTGAAAACTGGTTCTAAGGTAGTTAAAGTAGTTGTTCAATAAACGAAATTTCTGCAATCAATGAAAAAGGGCGCCCCAAAGGCGCCCTTTTTTTGTGTTTTAAAAAATATTTCATATATTTGGCGCAAATTATTAATTAATATTTGTGTGTAATGTGTTTAGCTGTTCCGGGTAAAATCCTGAGTATTGATGCCTCTGTTCCCGAGTTGAAAATGGCGAAAGTAGATTTTGGAGGCGTTGTAAAATCTATCTGTATCCAATGGTTAGATGTCAGGGTAGGGGATTACATCCTTGCGCACGCAGGGATGGCTATTTCTACGATAGACGAGGGTGAAGCGGAAGATACTTTAGCCGACTTTGAAGCGCTTGCCCATTCACTTGAAAATGATTCTTAGTATGGAATACGTGGATGATTACCGCGATAAAGACCACATTCAAACGCTGGTTCGCGCAATTCAAAAAGAAACGGTTCATTCGTGGAACATTATGGAAATCTGCGGAGGACAAACGCATGCAATCGCTCATTATCGGATTGAGGAAATGCTTCCGCCAACGATTCGCTTGCTGCACGGGCCCGGTTGTCCGGTTTGCGTAACACCTGAAGATATAATCGACCGATCGGTGACAATCGCCCGAATGCCCAATGTCATTTTTACAACTTTCGGTGACATGGCGCGGGTGCCGGGAAGCAACATTGATTTGTTACAGGCAAAAGCGCAAGGCGCCGATGTCCGCATACTTTATTCGTCTTTAGATGCAGTGGAACTTGCCGCTGCGAATCCAGAAAAGGAAGTTGTTTTCTTCGCCATAGGATTTGAGACCACAACGCCGGTTCATCTGATGGCGTTGAAAGAAGCCATACGCAGAGGCTTGAAAAACTTTTCACTGCTTTGCTCGTTTTTTGCAGTCCCTCCGGGTATCGAAATCATATTAAGTCAACCCGACAACAAAGTTGATGGTTTCTTGGCAGCCGGTCATGTCTGCGCTGTCACCGGTAACGAAGCCTATCACCGTTTAGCGGAGAAGTATCATAAGCCGATTGTTGTCACCGGTTTTGAGCCGGCAGATTTATTATACGGAATTTATAAATGTATCCGGCAATTGGAAAACTGCGAAGGAAAACTCGAAAATGCCTACAAAAGAGCCGTTCCGGAAGACGGAAACAAGGAAGCAAAACTTCTGATGGAAACATTTTTGGAGCCGGTTGAGCAGGAATGGCGGGGCATCGGACGTATTCCAGACGGCGGTTTTGCATTACGAAAAAAATATGCTACCTTTGATGCTGCAATCAAATTTCCGGTTGCCAATGGGAAGAAGAATGAAAAACCGGATACGCGATGTATTGCAGGAGAAATAATGAAAGGAAATCTACGGGTTGCGGATTGTCCGTATTTCGGTTCGGTTTGCAAGCCCGATCATCCTTTGGGAGCTTCAATGGTTTCATCAGAAGGCGTATGCGCAGCTTACTATAATTATCAGCATATATAATGGAATTAACCTGCCCCGTATCGATTATGGATTCCGACCGCATCCTGCTCGGACACGGTAGCGGAGGCCGTTTGTCGCACCAACTGCTCAGCGCCGTCTTTTATCCTACATTCAATAATCCTTTATTGGAGCAAAACCACGACGGATGCGTTTTCCCGGTCGAAGCGGGACGAATCGCCTGTTCGACGGATTCATTTGTTGTTGATCCGGTGTTCTTCCCCGGAGGAAATATCGGCGATTTGGCGATTAATGGAACGGTTAACGATTTAGCCTGTTGCGGCGCTGAGCCGAAATATCTGACAGTCGGGTTTATTTTGGAGGAAGGTTTTCCAATTGCTGATTTAAAGCGTATCGTAGCTTCCATGCAAATGGCTGCTGAAAAAGCCAGCGTCCTGATTATCGCCGGCGATACCAAAGTGGTGGAGCGCGGCAAATGCGATAAAATTTTTATCAATACCACCGGAATCGGGATTGTGCCTGCTGGGGTTGATATAGCGCCTTCAAAAGCAAAACCGGGTGATGCGGTTATTTGTTCGGGAAATATCGGCGTGCATGGAATAGCTGTTTTATCGGCAAGAGAAAGTCTGGGATTTGAAACGGAACTGAAAAGCGACACGGCGGCTTTGAACAAAATGTGTTCGCAGTTGGTTTTGGAAATAAACGATGTGCATGTTTTGCGCGATCCGACACGCGGTGGGGTAGGGACAACATTGAATGAAATTGCCCGTTCGGCAAAAGTAGAAATAGAATTGGACGAAGCCTCGCTTCCGGTTCCTCAGCCGGTTCGCGCAGCTTCGGAAATCTTGGGAATCGATCCTTTATTCATTGCTAATGAAGGAATCGTATTGGCGCTTTTACCGGAAGAATATGCAGAAAAAGCCATTTCAATCCTCCGCCGGTTTCCGGAAGGAAAGAATGCCAAGCGTATCGGACGGGTGTCTGCACAAGGTAAGGCTTTAGTCAAACTGAAAACAATCTACGGTAATCACCGGATTGTTACGATGTTGGCGGGAGACCAGTTGCCGAGAATTTGTTGAAAATCATATTATTATTTATAGTTATGTCAAAACACAAAGAATTAACTGTTTACGAAGAATGCCTCAGTAAAGGCGTTTCACGTCGTGATTTTTTAAAATTTTGCACCGCTGCCGCCGCAATGCTGGGCTTGGAAGCCTCAGGCGTTGCTCAGGTAGTACAGGCGCTGGAAAAGAAATCACGTCTC
>Ga0209629_10004791_pt1 | contig 10102 bp, 12 predicted proteins | sample TergutCu122P5_FD_187286 | JGI IMG/M metagenome (GOLD analysis project Ga0209629, IMG submission 187286) | Cubitermes ugandensis P5 segment gut microbial communities from Kakamega Forest, Kenya - Cu122 P5 (SPAdes) (version 2) | ecosystem: Host-associated > Arthropoda: Insects > Digestive system... | reverse complement strand
TGCTTATGTATATAACAAACAGTTTTCAACGTGAATGGGGCTTGATAATCGGACGGCCTATGGATAGGCAAATCAGGGATAGGATTATAAACAGGGAGCAAGAGAAGCTTGACGCGCTTGTCGCAATAGGTGCGCTTATCGGGTCGCCAAAAATAGTCTTTCTTGAAAGTGAAAATCCGGCTGAAAACCTAATGAACGGCGTTTTCAGATGGGACATACCCGTTACGCCGACGCCGCCGCTTAAAGCCGCCATTGTATATGTGGCATATACCGACAACGGATTTCAAATCTATTATGAAGGGGGCGCGGCATAATGTCTAAATGGGTTGATCTTAATGGGCCAATAGTGGCTGATTCCGTCTATGTCGGCGGAGTTTTAGCCGCAAGGGATGCGGCTGTGACACTTCCGGCGATAACACCGATAACAGCAGATTACAAAGCCATGGGGACTATGTCTTTACCTGTAAACGGCCAATTTGAATCGATGGAAGCAACGATTACAAAGGTCGGAATTGATTTAGGCCTTGCGAAGCTTGTCCGATTTAAAAATAACGATTATGAATTTCGGTGGGTTCAAGATTCAGTAACAGCAGATGGAATTGTTTCGACGGTTGGGTGTAAAGCGTTTGTCCGCGGCATACCCAAAGTAATCCCGGGGCTTAGCTTAGAGCCGGGGTCAATATCTGAAAATGAAATAACTATCGAAGTGTCCCGGTTCCAGCTTATTGCAAACGGGGTTGAACTTTGGCTTATAGATAGGCTTAGCCAAGTGCTAAGGATTGAAGGCGTGGACTACTTTAAAGATTTTAACGGGCTTTTATAGGAGGCAATATGGTCGAAAAATTAAAACTTATACATCCGTTACAAATAAACAGTAAAACCGTAAGTGAACTTACATATGATTTAGATGAAATATCGTCGGCCGCTTTTGTAGAAGCTGAATCTAAAAAAGCCAAAGCCGGAAAAAACGGCAATATGGCCGGGGCTGCTGAAATAGATTATGGGCTTCATCTTTATCTTGGCTTTGCGGCGATTATCGCCATAAATCCGGATATTGACTATTCGGATTTAGAACGTATAAAAGGCCGCGATGTCATGGAGGTCATGAAAGCAGGTCGAAATTTTATTATAAGCAGCTCGGAGGAACAATTACCGGACGAACCCTCAAACGAGCCATAAGAAGCTACGCCAAAGCGTACTATACATCAATCACAGAAATTGAAAAAAAACCGTTAATTGATTTTCTAAAAGATTACGCAGAGGCTTGCGAAGACGCGAAAGAAGAACAAAAACGCCTAAAACAAAATACGCCTAAAATTCCACGATACCGTAAGAGGAGGTGAGCCGTTGGCAAAAAGCAAGATACTTCAAACCGTTGTTAGCGTAGCGGGCAATATTGACCCGTCGTTAGGGAAAGCCGTTAAAGGCGCGACGAGCCATTTAGATAAAATAAATATTAAAGCTCTTGCGGTAGCCGCGGCGGTTGGTGTCGCGGCTATCTCTGCGGTTAAAGCCTTTAAAAAGCTGGGGGAATCGTTTGACAAGGCGTCCGATTCAATCAGGATAGGCACAGGCGCGACCGGCAAAGCCTTAGCCGCGCTTAATCGGGATTTTGACGAGGTATATAAAAGCGTTCCGACGACGATGGAAGACGTTTCAAAAGCGATTGCGGGCTATAATCGGCGCTTGGACATATCGGGGACAAACTTGCAAGAACTAAGTAAAAACGCCATACTCGCGAGTGGATTTTTGGGCGATGATTTATCTGGTGTAATCGAAGAATCCGCTGGCGCTTTTAAACAGTGGGATATCGAAGCCGACCGCATGAGCGGGACTATGGACTATGTTTTCAAAGTATCACAGTCAACGGGCATCGGTTTTACTGACCTTTTTAGTAAAATGCAAAAATTCGGGCCCCAACTTCAAAGTATGGGCTATAGCTTTGAAACGGCGGCGACTTTGATCGGTCAAATGGAAAAAGAAGGCGTTAACACTGATGAAGCTTTGGCCGCTATGAAAAAGAGCGTTGTACAGCTTGCTAAAGAGGGTTTAAGCGCCGCCGATGGGCTGGAAAAGTATCAAAACCAGATTGCATCAGCGCGGTCAGAAACAGAGGCTATCAACATAGCCACACAGGTTTTTGGCGCAAAAGGCGGCGTTGCCATCGCAAAAGCGGTACGAAAAGGCACATTTAACGTTACGGAATTAACTAAATCGTTAGAATTAAGTAACGAAACATTGCAAAAAGCCGCCGAGGATACCGACAACTACAGCGAAAAATGGCAGGTACTTAAACAACAAATGCAGGTAGCATTAAAGCCGGTAGCAAATAATGTTTTTAATTCTCTCAATGATATTTTACCAAGCGTACAGGCGATTTTAGAAGAGTTAATGCCGGTGGTTATCTTTATCACTTCAAAAGTTATACCCGCAGCGGTGGGGCTATTAAAAGGCGTTATATCAAAAATAGCCGCTTTTGTTGGATGGATATCAAAATCCGAACTCGCGTTAAAAATAATTGGTGTGGCTTTTGCGGTTATTATCGGATTGCTTATAGCGTATAAAGTACAAATGATTGTTGCTACTATAGTGACAAAATTGCTGGGCGCTGCAATGACAATCGGCCCCCTCGCTGCGATTATTGCGTTAATAACGGTTTTGGTTTTACTTATTCAAAATTGGGATACAGTTGTGGGCGCGCTGAAAACCGGCGGACAGGCGATAATGGATTTTTTTGCGATGGTCGCCAATTTTCTAGGTAATGTTTTTAAAATTCCGTTAAATTGGATTATCGACGGAATTAATCTTTTTATCAGTGGTTTAAACCTGCTTAAAATTCCGGATTGGGTTCCGGTTGTAGGCGGAATGGGCATTGATATCCCGCTTATTCCGAGACTTGCAAAAGGTGGTTTTACCGATGGCATATCAATAGCAGGCGAAGCCGGGACGGAAGCGGTAATATCTTTTGACCCGTCAGTAAGGAAACAAAATCTAAATTACTGGGCGCAAGCGGGCGAAATGCTAGGCGTTTCGGATTCCGACACACTTACGTCACTGACAAATAATAGCGGCGGCGTTGTATATGATATCGGAGGTATACAATTTGCGCCGCATATAGAGGTTCACGGTAACGCAAATACGGATGAAATAATTGATAAATTAAAAGATGAAGAAAATGAATTTCTCGATTATCTTGAATCGTTAAAGAGAAAAAGAAAGAAGGCAAGATATGCAGCTGGGGTTTCTTGATTATATGACAGTAAGCGGCGACACCTTTGATATTTTGGCGCTTTACTTATATGGCGATGAAAAAATGGCGTCCGAAATAATGAGGGCAAATTTTAGTTACGCGCATGTACTTGTCTTTGACGCCGGGGTAAAACTAAAATTACCAATCATCGACAATGTTCCCGCCGTATCGTCTCTCCCACCTTGGAGGTGAAGCGCTTGAATATCATTTTTAACGATGTGGATATTACAGATAGGCTTTCGTTAGATTCCTGTATTCATGAAATGCACGCGGATGGCGAAGCCGATACGTTAAAAATCAAATTCAATAGGGTGCCGGCTACAAGCTTATGGCTTCCAAAAACGGGCGATAAAATTTCCGTAAGTGACGGTAATGCGAGAACCGGCGCTATGTACGTACAAGAATCCGTTTTTGAAAATGGTTTGCTTGTACTTACCGCGTCGTCCGTATGCGATGAAATGTATGAGGCGCGGTTCAAGTCGTGGGAAAACGTTTGGATGCATCAGCTTATCGACGAGATAGCAAAAAAATACGGATATAGCGTAAAAAAATATGAAATACCAGATAAATTACATGACTACGTCGCTCAAAATAACCAGAGTGACGTTTATTTTATCTATGATTTATGTAAGGCGGAGGGGCATAGGCTGATCGTATATGATAACCAATTTATCATTTATGACAAAGAATATTTACTTAATAGACCGGTAAGCGCGAGCATTTTTATAAACAACGACGCCAAATATGAATACTTAATACAAAACGGCATTTTATACGGTAGCGCGCGATGTGTTTTTTTACCGGACTTAGCCGCCGGGAGCGTAACAAATATCAAAACAGCCGGATTAAGGCCGCTTGATGGCGACGCGTTCATCTATAAGCTTAGGCATGACTATATAAAAAGGCAAACGAAAATATTTTTTACAAAGCGGGTGTCAGTTTAATGATTTCAAAAGGTATAGTCACATCAATAACAGATGGCGGCGTTAGGGTAAAGCCGTATAAAAGCGGTGATTTGCTTACGCCTATACTAAAAGCTGATGACGCGTATGCCGTTGGTGACATTGTGGCTTATGTTTTATTCGACGATAATACCGGTTTTATTTTAAGGGGGTTATGATTTTGGCGGTAATTGCAACATGGCGGGGCAAAACATGGGAAGTCAGTCCAAAAAAGATAATGGCTCTTGAAGCGCTTGCCACTTCATACGAACTTGAAATTGATAGCGGTGTAGTTTTAGGGAAAAAGACACAAGAACTTACTTTAACAACGGCCATAAGCGCAGCAGCAGGTTTAAATGTAAGATCGGAGATTGACTCATGGTCAGCGCTTGTCGGTCAAACGGGGCCGCTTATAATAGGCGAAAAACGCTTCGGCCCCGCAAAAGTAAAGTTAATAAAATTCGCCGTAACCGATATTTTGTTGGACGATATAGGCCGGGTGGTTATGGCAACGCTCTCCATGACATACAACGAAGATCCGCCGCGGATTTATCAAACAAGCGCGAGCGAGGCAAGCGGAGAAAACGCGGGAAGTACCGTGGTGACGCCGGAAACTAAGCCGGAGCCGACCGCAAAAGATAAAGTAAGCCAAATTGGACCATACGTGGATCTAAACAAATTCCCTGATAGGGTTGTATCAATCATCGAACAAACTAAATCATCAGACATTCGGAATTTTATGGCAACTCTCCCTTTTGGATATATTCCAGAAGAAAAAAACATCAAAACGCCGGAAAACCCATTAAAAAATGTCTTACAACAACCGCAGTTGAGCAGCGCAAACATCTTTAATACACCTGGGGGGTTAAAATGATCAGCATAGGAAACGGCAGACCCGCTATATGCGCCAAAAATTTAATGTCGATAATACGCGGCGAAATCCCGCTTGATAGACTTAGAGGATTACCCGCCGAACTTATAGATAAACCAAGCGGCGCGGCCATGCCACTTTTGAGGACTGAAATTGAAGATACAATCAGGGTATATGAACCGCGCATAAATATAAGTGATGTTTCGGTATTTAATTATTCGATGGATGGGCTGTTCAAATTTGAAGTAGATATCAGGGAGCGATAAAAATGTTAGATGTGATTTTTAACGAAACAGACGCAAAAAAAATATATGAAAACCTTATTTTGTCTTTAGAAGAGTACATAAAGGAGCCGCTATATCCGGGTGATGAACGTAGGATATTTAGCGACGCTCTCGCGCTTGTTTTTATTGCGCTGTATATGACGATGAACGAGACCGCAAAACAAAAAATGCTTAGGTATGCAAGCGGCGCAATCCTTGACGCTTTAGGCGAGCGGACGGGAACTCCAAGGCTTGAACCAAAATCAGCACAAACAATGATACGGTTTACAGTATCCGAACCGCAGATTTTTAATATCATTATCCCAAAAAGCACGAGAGTAGCGACAATCGACGGTAATATCGTTTTTACGACCGATGAAGCGGAGGTACTAGACGCCGGCGGTGAATATATCGAGGTTCCGGCGTCCAGCATAAGCCACGGGAGCGCGTTAAACGGCTTTCCCGCAGGCAGCTTGGTGTCGCTTGTTGACCTTATACCTTTTATCGCAAAAGTCGAAAATATAAAAACGACATTTAGCGGTGATGACGGCGAGCCGTATTCTATCGAAGGCGACAGCCGCTATCGTGAACGTATAAGACTTGCGCCCGCAAGTTTTTCAGTAGCGGGGCCGTCGGGTGCGTACAGATATTACGCGCTTACCGCCGATTCGGATATCATCGACGTCGATGTTGATTCACCCGAACCGGGCGTTGTTCAAATCACGCCGCTTATGATAGGCGGAACGCTTCCGGACGAAAACGTAAAAGATACGATTTTGACGGCATTAAACGACAAAAGAATAAGGCCGCAAACGGATTATGTGACGGTTGCTACACCCACTCAAATCCCTTTTGATATTGAGCTTGTCTATTATATGGATATGCTCGATGAGGTTGATGTCGTACAGACGGTTGAAGGTGAAAGCGGAGCCATAGAAAGGTACATAGCATGGCAAATGGAAAAGCTTGGGCGCGATATAAATCCGGACGAACTTAGAAAATATATCTTAGCGCCTGATTGGGCAAATGGTTTAAAAGGCGCGGTAAGGGTAGATGTAACCGCGCCATCGTTTATAGCGGTCGGAAATACGGAAGTTGGGCAATTTAGCGGTAATTTAGTCGTTTCTCATCATGCAATAGTCGGAGGGGCAACATATGCAGCTAAATGACCTTGATTTTATTAAACTGCTTCCCCCGTTCATGCGAAATGACGACGCTGTAAAGGCTTTATCTGACGGTATAAGTAAATTAATACCCGAGATATATAAAAAAATAAGATTATTTTCAGTTTGGGATCAAATCCCCAATTTGCCCGAACCGGACTTGGATGAGCTCGCGCTAGAACTTAATGTTATTTGGTACGATCGAACCGCGCCAATTGATGTAAAGCGGCAAATTATACTTGATTCTGATGATGTTTACGCACATCTAGGCACGGATTGGGCGGTTGAACGCGTAATCGCTACGTATTTCGGTAGCGGCGAGGTGCTAAACTGGTTTGAGTATGGCGGGCAACCGTATCATTTTAAAGTAATAAGTAATAACCCGCGTATCACTAACGTGGACGTCAACAAATTTATGTTTTTGCTTAATGTTGTAAAGCGTCGTAGCGCCTGGCTCGACGCTATTTTGATAGCATTAATCGGCGAATTGCCGCTTAATGTTGGTCTAATAACGCGAAATTATACACGAGAAGTACACTATATAGGCTGGGAGGCATAAAATGAGCGCTTTTATAAATCAAGGCATGACAAACGCCGGGAAACTTTTACTTGCCAAAGCCCAAATTGGGGCAAACTTAAAATTTACTAAAATTGTTATTGGTGATGGCACTTTGCCACCGGGAACGGTAATAAAAGACATAACAGGCGTTATACATAAAATTATAACACTAGAAATAACGAATTTGAAAATAAATGGTGATGGTTCGGCTACAATAGGTAGTATTTTTAATAACTATGACTTATCCGCCGGATTTTTTTATAGGGAGCTGGCTCTTTTTGCAAATGACCCGGATGTAGGCGAAATTTTATATTGCTATGGTAACGCCGGTGACTTAGCTGAATGGATACCGCCTAATGACAGCCAAACAGTCGTTGAAAAACGCATTGATATAATAACGAAAATTGATAGCGCCGAACACGTAACAGCTATAATATCATCAGAAATTTTTGTTTCACAAGAAGACTTAACGACGCTTAGCGATGATATTAAAGGCGAATTAAAAAAGCATTTTTCTTTTTTCGGTAAAACGTCAGGTACAGCGGTAGAACTTACGCTTTCACAATCAGGCTTTACGCTTGATAAGCTTGTCAACGGAGTTGCGGGGCGCGTTCAGCTACATACGGATATTGGTGAAAATGCCACTTTAAATATCGAAAACATAGGAGCGTATCCTATCGTCAACGGCCGAGGTGCCGGGACAATAGCAGGTCAAAGTATAGCGGATTCATGGGTTACGATTGTTTTCAACGGAACAAATTTTGTGTTGCAGGGTGAAGGGGGTGGATCAGGCAACGCAACAGCCGATCAGATACTAATCGGTAAAACGGCGACCGTAGATACTGGACCGATAATAGGGACTATGCCGGATAATTCGGGTATTATCATCGGCGCATACGCACGAGATAATACAACGCTTCAAGTAAGACCGCCGGTATCGGGGTTTTATCCGCAAGGCGATACAAACAACCACATTGATGTGACGGAGCCTAATTTAATCGCCGGGAACATTGCAACGGGAGTTAACATTTTCGGACTTGTTGGAACGGCTGAAACGTTTAAAACACAAACGGGGAGTAATTCGTTTGCGTACTCAACACCCGGTGATAATATAACCCGTGACTATACAACTGCATTAATAAGCTTACAATTTACACCAATATATATATACCTCTACAGCACAATCACGGATATAGATGGTACAATATACGCTTTATTATGTTCTAATCCTAATGGGAAAACGTATACGGTTTTAAGTGGGAAACCAACTTCAAGAATAGAAGTTCGTGCAACTAGTGGGTTTACAATAAGCGCAAATACTTTTAAAACGCAATTTACAATATATGGTGATTATATAGGTAATTCTGTAATTTTTTCATGGCAAGCCTTTGGCAGATAGGGAGGTGCAAAATTGAACAACATTTATTTGCAATTTAAAATTACAGGACTTAGGATCAGTCGCAGTGATAGACAAGTAGTCGCTTCCGGTAATCGAAATCTCGTTTTTGCAAATTTTGATTTTAGTTCTGATTGGGATGACATTATAAAAACTGCTATTTTTGTCAAGGGTAATAACCGAATTGAAAGACTGATAGTATCTGATATGTGTGATGTACCTAACGAAATGATGAAAAGTATAGGGAGTTTTAATATATCGGTGTACGGCAGTGATTTAAAGGTTACAAACCTTGCTACTATACGCGTTGAAAAAGGCGGAACAGCTAATTTTACGGTACCGGTTCCTACAATTCCGGGGATGGAATATGTGAAAACGATCGACGATAAAATAGGACTTATTCGCGAAATAGACGGTGTACCTGAATATTCAAAAGATGGACTAACATGGTTATCTTTTGGAAGCGGAGAAGGTGGTGGACAGGGTCCTCCGGGGCCGCAAGGGCCACAAGGCGATCGGGGCGATGTTGGACCACAAGGTCCACAAGGTGATAAAGGCGATAAAGGCGATAAAGGAGACAAAGGCGACCCGGGGCAAACAGGAGACACCGGAGCGACAGGAGCCAAGGGGGATACGGGAGCTACAGGGCCACAAGGGTTACAGGGGCCTAAAGGCGATAAAGGAGACCCGGGTGATCGTGGTCAAACCGGAGCAACTGGAGGACCGGGTCCACAAGGGGAAAAAGGAGATACTGGCCCCGCGGGTGTGGCAGGAATTAATTTTAAAGGTGACTTTATACAAGGGAATACATATAACACTCATGACGTAGTAAGAGGCCCAAGCGGCGACGCATATTTCGCAATGCAAGACGGCCTTACAGTGGCCCCGCCTTCGGCAGGTTGGGCCATTTTTGTTATGCAAGGCGCGCCAGGGCCGCAAGGTGCGACAGGTTCTAAAGGAGACACAGGCGCAACAGGTCCCAAAGGCGATACAGGCGCGACAGGAGGTCAAGGACCGCAGGGAATAAAAGGTGACAAAGGAGACACGGGAGAAAGAGGACCGGCAGGCGAAACAGGTGCGACAGGAGGTCAAGGAGCAACGGGTCCACAAGGTCCTCCCGGTAATGACGGTAAGACACCAGTAAAAGGCGTAGATTACTTTACACCTGCTGATATTGCGGCTCTTAATATCCCATCAAAAACAAGCCAATTGACCAATGATAGCGGTTTTATTACTTCGACCGATATCATAACTATAGTTCCCGATGAAGTTACGGCCTTAGCGCAAAGCGCATTATACCCAACTCGTTTATTCGCATGGGCGGAGGTGTAGCCGATGGGCGTTGTACAAAGCGGTAAAAAAATGGCCGGATTTGGCTATGCAAGTAAAAGTTTATCTGGTATGGCTTATGCCGGAGTAATCATTTTCCGTAAAGGCGGGAATTTCAATGTTATACCGTGGAATATCGGTATAAACGATATAAGCATAATTGACGGTGTGCTTACAGATACATATGTTTATGCGCTGGATCCGTCAATTTTAGTAATTCCGTGGTCGTTTGGAATAAATGATGTCGGTATAGTTGATGGCGTACTCACAGATCGAGACATATACGCGGTAGACCCGTCGGTGTTGATTATACCGTGGAATTTTGGGATA
>Ga0209629_10004790_pt1 | contig 10102 bp, 5 predicted proteins | sample TergutCu122P5_FD_187286 | JGI IMG/M metagenome (GOLD analysis project Ga0209629, IMG submission 187286) | Cubitermes ugandensis P5 segment gut microbial communities from Kakamega Forest, Kenya - Cu122 P5 (SPAdes) (version 2) | ecosystem: Host-associated > Arthropoda: Insects > Digestive system >... | reverse complement strand
CCCCCCCCTCATGTTGGACCTGGCAGTTCTGAACAACTTACGTGTATAAAGCTTCTGATTTCAGGTGTTCCCAAAACAGTAGTCCAACCTCTCTTTGGGTTACTTCTTGGCAGATACTTTGAGATTCTCTCTGCGGTGACAGTTTAGAATACTTTTTTCAAGGCCGTGATGGTGTGTGGTTTGGTTGAGTCACATGATTGTATTTCATGGACTTGACTGTACGCAACTGAAAAACTGCTCATTGGGTGCAGCTCAGGAACCAGTTTTCCCATGACAGTTCGTGCAGCTACTTTCATTTGAAATGTCACATTCTGGGGTATGAAATGCAGTGTAGCAGGTAGTAATCTGAAGTGCCAATAATGTTTTAACCTTTAGGAGATGGATTTAAATGTCAATTGTATCTAGTGATGGCCTGAAATTTTATAGCTTAACATGGGCATTAAAACTGCCAGCCAGCAAGCACACAGATACCAACATCTGGCATGCTAGGCCATTTGCCAGTACATTTTACAGACAAGCATATCGTTTCTTAGGAAGAATAAGCTTACAGAAAAGGCCTGCAAGAGTACTTCCAGTGGTTGACAACCAATGGGAGAGATGCACGGCAGTCGAACAGAAATACAAGTCTGAGTCAATAATTATCTGCAATGTATGTTTAACGTTTATTAAAACAAGGGTAGAGATCTTACAAGTCCATCATTTTTCAACAGAGTCCCCTTGCTTGGAGATGCATTTTGTCCATCACAGCACAGTCTTCTTTATGCCCTCAGAATAAAAGTTTTGGGCTGAGAGACAAGCCACGCATGCACCATTTCCTTCATTTGCTGGTCCGTGGTAAACCGACGGTGTCTTAAGGCTTGTTTAAGTGGACCAAACAGGTGACAGTCCAAAGGGGTAAGGTCAGGACTATATGGGCAATGCTCCAAAACCTCAAAGCATAGTTTCTAAAGGGTTTCAGCAGTGTGAGGATGGGCACTGTTGTGTAACAACACAATGCTGCTGACAGTAGTCGTCTTTGTTTGCTTCGAATTGCAGGCTTTAGCTTGTCACACAGCATCTCACTGTTGTCAGCACTGTTCACTGCTGAACCCCTCTCTTGTTCCAGCAGTAGCCCTTGTGAGTCCAAAAAATGTGTCAGCGTAAGCTTTCCTGCGGTTGGATGCATTTGAACTTTTTCTTGGTGGGCGAATGAGGATGTATCCATTCCATACTCTGGCGTTTACTCTTGGCTCGTAACGATGGATCCAAGATTCATCTCCCGTGATGATTCTTTCCAAGAAGTGGTCACCTTCAGCACCACAACGAACCAAAAGTCGTTTGAAGATGTCCAAAAGTTTGTCTTGGTGCAATTCTGTGAGTTGTTTTGCAACTCATCATGCAGACTTTAAGGAAGGCAAGCCTGTTGTGGCTAATTTCATAGGCTGAACCATGACTAATTTGCAGTTTATGTGTCACTTCATCAGTAGTCACCTGTCTGTTCTGTAGGATCATATCACAGACTTGTTCCATGTTTGCATCAGTAATGAACGTGGATAGGCGTCTGGTCCCTTCCTCATGCTTAATGCTTGTGCAACCATTCTTGAACCTCTTGACCCATCTGTAGACAATCTGTTCCAACATGACACTGTTCCCATACTGCACTGATATGCTTCTGCGTATTTCAGCACCTGGTACACCTTCGACCTATAAAAAACACATTAAAGTCCTCTTCTCTTCTTTGGTGCCAATGAAAAGCAAAGCATCCATACTTATGGCACGAAGATCACAACATAAACTATCAAGGTCACACCTGCACCACAATGGTAGCAGAGAAGTAGACCATGTGTATCATGTCATGCCCAGCCAGCAGTGTAGCCAATTGCAAAACATGTACCTACAATGCGGATAATTTTTTACTCTCCTGCGTACATAGACAGTGATGTGCCATACATGTTGGCAACGAAGACAGGAAAGCTCATACGGACATAATTTCATGAATGTTTCTATTCTGTCATGCAGACAGCCTATCTCAGAATATCAAGATGGCATAATGAATAAATATAAATAACAGGGCAAGTGAAATACATGTAACTTAGCAATGAACATACCACCTGAAACTGTGTAATTTTAGTAGGTAAGTAATACAAAATTTTTGTGCCACAAAAGTACAGAAACCAGGGTCACAAATACAATAATTTAGGGGTCGAAGTTTAAATGACCAGGTTGGTACTTAAATTTTAGTGCATGATTTATGCAGAATGTATTATTTGACCAGAAAAAGATAAAATTATGAAATAAATGGCATTTTGTAGAAAATAAAACAGAGATTATGCAGCATGTCCTAAAATGCAGTAACCTTCCTTGTTGCCTAAATATATAAAATGAATTTTCGTTACATGTATTCTCATATGCGAACATAAGTTGTTTGAAGTTCAAAGGCAAAGCACATCCTAATTATTACAGCTCTCAAATCCCAAAGTCTTACAAATAAACACAATATATTTACAGTTTGATACATGGAAGATAGTTTTAAAAATCCAACACAGCCTCAAATACAAAAGCATTGAAGGTTTTTTTTTTTTTCAGTAACAATCAAAATGCATACTCAGCTTTCCTTATTCAAGCATACAGTACTCACCAAGGACAATGATGGTCCATCCTACGGATGCAACGCTTACAGATGCGGCAGTGATGTGCCCTTGGTGGTCGGTACGTTTCGCACCGTGTACATACAGTCCAATCCTCCCGCTGCAGACATTCAGAAGAACCTGCATAAACAAATAAGTAACAAAAAGCAACACTAAAAATTAACATTATCTTATGACTAGATTAAAATCATCAGTAATACCTGCTACAAATGAAGCACCATCACAACATTTTTTATGTGAATTATGATAGCCTATGTGCAGCATTTGTTAGCACAGAACAGTCCATCCGCAGGATGTTGGGGGAGGAAACACCCACCAGATATGGCTATAATAATCAGCACTAATGGACATTGGACAAAGGGAGGTCCTCAGCTTGGGAGTAGGGTGTGGGCTAGCAGTCCCTTACTAAACCAAGAACAGCATGTTATTAAATATTGCACAGGGCCTCAGACAAGGATACATGCTTTGCAGCATTCTAAGTAATGGAAAATGGGTGGTTAGAATGTAGGGATGTACGGAGTTTCTATTGGTCAAGCTCACAGAAACAAGTTGCAAGAGAATTAGCACAGTATGGATTAGAATCAGTAGATCAGTAGATCAGATAGGACAAGGGTGGCACTGAACCAACAGAGCTTGGATTAACTGCCACAAAATTTTCACAACTTCTGACTGTTAAAAAAAGCCCTCAAAGGCCATATGTTAGTGCTGGATAATAATGTGCACAAGCAGACAGTTTGGTATAGTGGTTTAGACAGCAGCCAAAGGAATACTTGGCAGACAGAATATGACAAAAAGTACACCAATGGGCCTGTTGTCTAAATGCATGCAGTGACATTTTTAACTGCTGTTTCTATACCTTCACTTACGACAATCCTTGAACACAATTCAGCTGTACATCCCTTACTATTTGCAGGATATCATTTTTCCCTCTGAGAGCCACTATGAAACCTGTTCAGAAATTAAGCAACGCAAAGCTAGCATATTGGCTGACCCTGCCTGAAACAAAGGTCTCCAGTTTGTTCATACTACCTTTATTAAACAAGAACCCTAACAGAAACACTTCAGCACACAATTCTATTGGACTATAAATACACGTGCATAAATAAAATAAGTTCCAAGACCATTAGCTTAACATCATAAAAAAAATACTTACATTAACTTCACGAAATTTACTGATATACTGAAACTGGGGCTCATGCAGCAAAAATAGGTAGAATAACATAACACTACTGTATAACATGCAGAGCAATTACAGGCATTCTTGTATGATGCCTATTACAAAACTTTTACATTTTATTATGTACTCTTATATACGCACTCAAGGACTTAAGCATCTGTCACATGTTCACTTTCTCAGATATGACAGATGGTAAAGTCAGGTTTTCAAACATTGACAATAATACCCAAAAAGTCCATCAAATTCCTTGGACCAATATGGTCAAAAACCTGTTGTTACTTTTCATTCACACCTTAACACAAGACTTTGATTAGGTTTCATGATTCTGTATATGAATATCTTTTCTGTTTATAATTAGCTGCATTTCAGTTTGTTTACTGTATTTCTTATACTTCACCTTTTACAAATTTGGCAAAAGTAGTGATCCAACTTTCCTTAAAACTGTGAACTACGGGTAAGATTAATGTTAGTGAGACTACAACGTTCATGCCCTCCGTGCGCAAGAGAGTACTCTGCAACTTCCATGTTTGCTACTATTTAATTTCCACCTCCAAGCTACAACATAAGAATTAAAATGTGTGCAACACCATAAACAGTCATACTGAACCTGAGTGGATGTCCGAGAAGTCAACTCTGTTTTGAGGCAGAGGAACAACTCCAGGGTCTGAACACACTGCTTTCAAATGTGCCATGCCTAGGAGGAAAACTATGGTATTGAAGAGAACTACGTGGAATGGTCCCCATAAACTGAAATCAAATACATTTTTTGTGGATGTGTTACTACCCATTACTTTACTATTTCAAAAATGGTACGAAACTTACACTTCCATATTCTTAATGATTCGGATCAACGTAAGACAAGTACATCAATCAACCATCATGGTGAAAACGCTGCTATGTCACACTGAACAGAGTACATTACTTACAGGGGTTACAAATTAAGGGCACTTTTAATTTAACATGATCTTGCATGCAAATGCGTCAAGAACAAATTAAGAATGCAAACTACCTACTTTCGGCATACGAATATAAACTAGCCATATAACAAATGTTACCTGTTTTGCATTGTCTGTAGAATGATCCATCTTATTACTACGTAATCGGCGTAAAGTACAGCCACATATGTCACCAAAATACAAACAATTCCGCAAGGATCTCTCACAAAAATTGTCATTGTCCTATCCTACTCCTACTCCGATTCTTACTGCCATTCTACCAATCAGTGACATTTGATTGATAAGGCGAGATTGTGAATTGCTACCAATCCTTCTCTTTGGTCACTCTTAAATCGATACATGGATTTTTTTTTAACACTACATCATCAACATGATACGGAGTTACAGAAGTACATGTACATAATTTAATGTAACTGACTGTTATTGCGTAGATGTTATATTTAGTTAATAATGCTATAAACGAACGGCTGCATGCGCAATTAAATATTAATTGTATTGGTACACCTGAAAGAGTCGTACAATTTCTATGGCAACCAAATGTGTTTACAGCGCATTGGTGACAACTTCTTAGCCGCTATTTAAACGTCTAGAGAAATGTGCGTTTAAAATTATGTTAACCAACCAAGTCGCGATACAGTAATGGGTGACAAAGAATTTTTTTAAAAATATATATTTTTGAAGATACATGATGTCTGACGCAACGGGTAGTGACGTTGAAGATTTGCCTGAAGATAGAAAGTCCTATGCCGATGACGGGAACGGTAAAGAATCCAGCAGAGAAACAGAAGACGTGAAAAAAGTCAAAGAAATCCCGGGAACATTAAATCATAATTACTTCCTATCGAAACCTTTCTTAAGTAGGAAGTGTACCGTTCCTGAAGACATTCTTGTCTTCCAGTATCCTTCACTGCTTCTTGTCCGACAAAACAATACCTCTTAGGTTTTGAAGTTGTTTGTCTAATAACTATGTAGATTCGACTTTCGGAGTTCAGCCGTGTCGTGTGTTGAAGCAAATACTTTGTTTCGACGCGTATTGCAGTCTCCATCCATTGATCAAGATACGTGTTAAACCCCGTGGAAAGACGAAATTACACTTTAACGTTATGTGACTACATTGTGCATTGTGCCGTACTGGTTAATTTTGGTTCAATAAATGCATATTCTATTCCTTAATTAGACTAAACTGGCATATGAGGACCGTATTTTGGTCGTTAAAATCGGTGCTTCAGAATTCACCCCTAGCTAACATTGTGTATTCCTTTAGTAGATCGTCCTCGTATATTATTTGTAAGAGATCCGTCAAATTCTCGACCACCTAACCGACTTTTACAATTCTCTGTGTCAACGTTATCCAATTATAAACCAAATTAACGGCATTCCTTTTAATTTCCTTGTCGGTAACAGCAACATGGCGGGCGCACGGGGCCATGAGGCTGAAACGACATAAGCACGATTTTTGGAGCCTGAAATATGTTCTGATATATTAATGAATCTTGGAAAACCAGTAACTTCTTTGAGGCCGTATTTTTCCCTGCCACGCTAAAATTGCCTTTCGCCTTGGTTTTCGTGCTAGAAATATCAGGTTTGGTACTTAAATATATTAATTTACCTACCTATTACGTATAGAATACTGTCTTTAAGTAAAATGATACAACAATGGTTACCTGTAAAACTTTCATGTGATTCTAGACCATTTTAACGTGTATGAAACCAAAAACTAATATATCTTTCTTTACACTTCTGCTTTGCACTCTCGTTGCATATCTCTGCCTCTCACTTACAGTGTTTACAGATAGTTCGCCAGGTACATACTTTTGAAACACCTAGTGTCAAATTCGACATTTTATCTATTCCTTACATAGCGGGTAAACAAAAATGACCCATTTGTTTTGTGAGATTTGAGGGTCTCACGGCGGTGTTGTTGAAGAGTCACATCTTACAGGATACGACGCCATGTAGACTGGTAAACAGCGAAGTTTTTGAGCAATCATGTGGCTCCGTATGGCTGTTTTGAAATTCGAAAGATTAATTTTCTGTTCTAGGTGTTATGCTTGGGGTATGCAGTGGCTCACTTGGTTGAAGCACTGCACTACAAGCGGGAAGGCCGCGGGTTTAATTTGCGGTGGTGTCATTGGGATTTTTCATCAACTTAATCCTCACGGCCGCACTATGGCCGTGGGGGTCAACTCAGCCTCTAACAGAAATGAGTCCCAGGGATATTGGGCGGGGTTAAAGGCGGCCGGTGCGTAGGGCTGACAACCTTACTGCCTTCATGTGCCGATTGTGGGAGCCTGAATCTCCTGGAGCCCTAAGGGCATGTAATGGTCTGTAATACGATAACTTTACCGCTACTTCTTATTACTGCGTCTGAATCGCTCTTCAGTTACGAGAGTTACCAATTTTATAACTACTGCACCGGAGTAGCCGGGTTTTCCCGCGCCGAATACACCGTCCAGTTATAACTGACTTTTTATATATGTTCAGCTTATTTGCACCGGAGGCCGTCTGATAAGTGATGTTCGGCTCGGAGACTTGATAGGCGTTGACGCTTTTCGGGCTGATGTATACCACTTCAGGGACTTCGTGTTCAGGATATGGGTGGGGGAGTCCAAAGAAATACGGGGTTTCGCAAAACAAAGTCGAAAAGATGGCGTAACGCGTTGGTAGCGCTAGATTTCAATCAGAAAATTACTGCTCTCTGACGGATAAAGTAACACAAATACGTGTCTTTACACAAGAAATATTCGCTATAGGGATTGAGTCATTCAGTGTCACACCTATAGGCGTGCATATGGCCTGTGCTGAATGCGTCCAGGCGCATCCTAATATCTTGAAATTTGGATTTTGTGCTTCATTTATTAACTTTGTGTCCTTAAGTAGAGTTTAGTTGTTAATTTAAAAAAAAAAGTGGAGTTTTAGTGTCTCTAGTTCGTTTGGCAAGTAAAAATAATGCCCTTTATGACTGTGTATTCAATAAATATTTACCTTTAAAGAAATGAAAAACAAAATTCCCCAGGTGCACAACTTAATGCAATGTACTGAGGAAGGTTATGGTCGCACTTCAAAATATGACCCCGTTTCTTGTTTATTAATGTTAAGCTCCCTCACCAATAAACACAAGAGACATACACAATATTTCAAGTATTCTCAGTGCTCAAACTGAAACATTTTGACAACCAGCATCATAAGCAAGAATATTTCATAAATCTTTAATGTGGGCAATTGTATCAACCGGAAGACAGTGCAGGTGTCTTCCACTATCCTAGAACGTCATGCAATAATGATGCTCGAAGACTAATGCTTTGAATCGCTTTAAATTACTGCATATGACATGACTCGAGTCCCGGCATGGTCAAGAAGCTTTACGCTATTCCAAAACATCTAGTCTGGTTCTGGGGCCCATCCAGACTGCTGTCCAATGGGTAGTGGGGTTCTTTCACAGGGTAAAGTGCCCTGGGCATGAAGCTATACATACCTATATTTTCACCTGTGTGCCTATATGGTGAGCAAAAGCACAAGTTTGCCTTTTTATAATACTTATATAACATGTTGTTATGGCTGAACTAGTCATGTATTTCCCAGGGAATTTGTTGAATATCACTTGGTACCATACGTGGCTGTAAGTAAGACTGACCACAGCTGAATATAACCCACATAACAATTCCTCTGACATTCTATTAATGCTGTTATTGTTATTAACATTTTTCTTCATATGTCTCTCACTGTTCCCTTTTGAAGCATGTGAGGTCAATTATTACATCAGTCTCCTTCTACGTCACAACCCACTCATCAGAGAACACCATATGAATTGGGTACTGTCAATTAACATTCCATTATGATATATCTAAATTTTGCATTTGATTGGGATTTTCGTGGGATTTCTCGGGCAACAAGCTAGCTAGGATTCATTATTTTGTGTAGGCACATATTCATGACTCACAGCTGGTCCAGACACAACGTATGGGGTAATTATTTAATCTGATAAATATAGGTTGCCACTTCCTGTTGACTTGTTTATCATAGTAACGTAGTCCACACACCCAACTGTCTATATGTATGGCAGAGTAGTGGCAGAAAGCAACAACCGATAGTTGTTAGATAAAATAAGGCCCTTGCATATTGTTCTTATAGCTTATAGCACCTTAATTACTTGGGGTTCCAGGATAACCTTCCAGTGAAGCTATATGGCTAATATAAAATCTACTGAACACTGAAGTCCGCGCCTCAGCCCCAGGAAATTTCTTATGTACATGTGTACAGATGGGCTGTGATTAAAGGCCAATACACTTGTGAGTCCAAACATTCTGCTATGTATAACAATACACAGCATCATTATTAAAAAGACTCTAATGTTAATACTAACTACTGTAAGAAGCCATTTGCAAAAATTTCCATTTTTATATATAAAATGTTGACACATTTGTATGTTTTGTTTTTAACTCTCCCAGTTATTCTGTAATTTACAATTTTGGACACTCATGACACATTTTGAGATTTGGATTTTTACATGTGCACTTTTTGTAGACTTTAATTCCAAACAGAACTCAAAAAATGTTATAAAAATAGGTTGATGCATACCTTTTAATTATTAATACAGAAAATTGATAATTAAACTATACAATATTCAGTTAGTAGTATATATTCATTTATGTAGGATCCTTCTTTGTGCTTGTTACAAATATTGTATCACATGTATATTTTTACCTTAATTTGGACAAATAGCCATTCCTTTGGCTACGACTGTCAACGGCATTTCAACCTGGTTCTTTTAGATAAGGAGATACTTGCTTTTGCATCTGGAAACCTGATACATATTTTCAACATAGTCACTAAAGAACTGCAATTCAGGCGAAGTGCAGGTGGTGGAGGCATAGGACACATGACTGTAAGGACATTTCTTCAAAATCTTTTGTCTCTTTTTGATTATTTAGTGTTTCCAATGCTGACTTAAGACAACATCCTGGAGGCAATTTCATGAAGTTTACAAATGATTATCATGAAATATGATAGTTTTATGATGCAGACTCTAAACCATTATTTTTTTCTCAAATCATGATAAAAATGTAAAAGCTGTCAAGGAACTTTTCTCACAGTTATATCTTAACTATAATTGCAGTGTGTACTCACCCATTCTAAATTGCATTTTCTAAAAGAGTGGTTTCCTCTATAAAGGTAGATTTTGCTTACTGTTAGTTAGAAGGGTGATTTTGAAGTATGGCCTTATGATACATGTAAGTACAAGGTGGTTCAAATATGACCGGGACTGATTTGTATGTAAACAAGCCGCACTGCGCAGCAGCTGTGCGACCTTGAGAGAGTGAAGCCACAACCTCCACCCTCCA
>Ga0209629_10004789_pt1 | contig 10103 bp, 8 predicted proteins | sample TergutCu122P5_FD_187286 | JGI IMG/M metagenome (GOLD analysis project Ga0209629, IMG submission 187286) | Cubitermes ugandensis P5 segment gut microbial communities from Kakamega Forest, Kenya - Cu122 P5 (SPAdes) (version 2) | ecosystem: Host-associated > Arthropoda: Insects > Digestive system >... | reverse complement strand
GCAACCACCGTATAATACTCTTGAGCTCCTGATGATGGGCATAGTGGTGCCCGAAATATGTTGAGCAAGCAATAAGATCTGCAATAAAAACCTCTGTTGCATCTAGTTGGCATTTTATTTCCACATATTTACGAAGATGCACGGTCAAAATCACATCAAACTTAAGTAACATAATTTGCGGTAAACTCATTTAGCTGGAAGAACTTGGAAAACAAAGACAATATTCGATCAGGGTAACCAATCTGTGGTTCAGTATTCAAATTTGGGGCCATAAGAGTAAATAGCGACCTTGAAAGCACGCTTCTTTCACTGCTAGTTGGCAGCTTCTTATCTAGTATTCTGACTTTTACACTTGTTTGCCAGTATTTCTGTTTGATTAATGATAATACTCGTATAAGATGGAGCTTAACAGTTTTCAAAGATTAGCGGTGATTGAAATTTCTTAAGCCACGGGATTAAAATGTGCACAGATTGCTGGTTTTCGAGAGGTCAACTTTTACACAGCAGAAATAAGAATATCTGAACAAAGAAATCTGTGGTTCTTACGTGATTTTCTTAATTAAATATCGGTAGAAAAGTGGGGAAATTATGTAAGTAATTTGAAAATTGCGTTAAATCGTGATTAAAAATATTTTTCGTGTCTCATTTTTACACTTACTAGTCTACATTAATTAGTGTTCTCTTAATTCTTGTGTGGAGCTGGAAAGGTGTAGTCGTTAGTGACAGGACTGTGGGATGGGCGGCTTGGAAATCTGGGTTGGATTCGCAGCAGGGAAAAGATTTCTATTTACTCCAAGTCGTCCAGACCGATACTGGTGCCCACGCAGCCCCCTGTTCAAAGGATAGGTGTTCTTTTTCCCGCGATTAGCGACGGGGCCCGAATTTGACTACTTACTTCCATATAATGCTAAGGTTAAAAAATGAGACGAGTTACAACTCCGCTCCCACATAGGCCTTTGTGGCGTGCAAAGGGAATACTTTATATTTCACTTAAAATTCTGTTGTTGCAAAATAATGAACAGTAAAGATAACTCGCTAAATAACAGAATATACTTCCTGCTTTTTATAAATAATAAATACAACAGATCAAATACTTTACGAGCACACAGATTATTCAATATGTATTATAGATATATCGCCAAGAAATATTTGAGATGAACATCACAGTGCTTAATGCGATACGTAATTTATGTCTAGGTAAGTCTTGTATGATGATCGTTTTTTTTGGAAAGAATTCTGATTAATGGATATAATGGATCGATCGATAAGAATAAAAATAGTATTCATTTGACAATTTGTAAAGTTCACCTCCAATGACAAATTTAATTAATATTTTTCAAGTAGTTTTAAGACGAACGAGTGTAATGGGCTTACAGGCAGGTACGACATCCCCATCATTCATCCGTGATGTGCACTTAGTGCAAAGGAATCATGACAGGTAATGAGTAACGCAATGTCGAAAAGTACGACATGCGAATTATCGTAGTGTTAGGATAAACACAGATTATTTTGTAAAAGTACCCTTGCTTCTGAAGTAGATGAAAAGTTGTCAGTGTGGAGTCCATGAAGGCCAGAGCAGGTATACTTCCACGCATTATCAAAGTCGGAACTGAATAGAGGCGATTGGTGAATTCCGGGCCCAGGCCTCTTAAACCCCGGTGAGAGTATTACAACGTGTATGAAATTCGCGAAGTTTTTCGACGTCTTACAATACTTTTCCTCAAAATATTTCTCTGTAATTTGTACAGTTCATTTTGAACAACATTATAAAACACGAAAATTATGACGACAAACACTCTGATCAACTGCTCAAAAACCAGATGACTTTGAACGGATATTTGACCATGTTTTATTGAGTTCTGCGAAATTACAGTAAATAACGACAGGCAAATTCCCATGTTAGCCCTACTGCGTATACGGTTAGAAAATCACAAACACCTACAGATATGTAGAGAGGAATTTGACCCACATTACAACAGGCACAGCACGAAGAGGAGGAAGAAGGAGTAAGTGGGAAAGAAAAGGCACTAATAAATTAGGTATATATCTAATTCTTATGATCTAATTTTTTTTAGTCTGACATTTTCTACCTACTCATTGTAGGTGTAGAGGATTATTGTTGCACCTCATCACACTCGATGACATACACACACACACACACACACACACACACTCGATAGGGCCTCTCTGGACGAGCGATCAGCCAGTCTCAGAGACCTCTACTTGACAACTTACAACACTCAGAAGAGACAAACACCAATTGCTCCGGCGGGATTCCGACCCGCAATCCGAACAAATAAGCAACCGCACCCCACCGGGATCGACGTCTGTATTCAGTAGTGGCAATTAAGTGCCATTGATACCGTGAAATTTTTAGGTAATATAGTCGAAAAAGAATTTACTGTTTTATGGAAGGTGAATACTCTTCTGCTTTTTATAAAATTTAGTCCTCAGTATCTTATCAAATTTTAACATTATCCAACTTCGTAAGTTTTATCTCTCATGAAATTTTAACGCAGAATATGCGATATGTATTTTAGATATAAATATGGCCTCTTCTGTACGTCTTATCTATACTTTTGAATTTTCACACTTGCGTTATTTAACAACGCTTTCCAGCTGGTAGCTTGGAAAACAGGTGCAAGTTAATAATCATAACGAACCAGTATGTCTGCAACTGCTGTAAACTAGTGGTAAAAATTATAAAGTTGAGTAATGCATGTTTTTTCACTCTTCAATGATTTTATTTATCGTAGGACTCAATTTTATTTTTATAAATTTTATTCTGAAATTCTTCCTTTCGTTTTATTTCACTCAGAGAGAGAAAGAGAGAGAGAGAGAGAGCCTGCCATTATTAATTTAAATTAATATATTTTTATATATTTTTAAAAAGAAGGAATGCCTAATAAGAAAATTTAAAGGCAATGAAGGAAAAAATTGTATTAACCCTGAAAATGCTAGATGTTGATTAAAAATTATGAAACACAGTGTTTCCTTATACCAGTCTTCTCATTACTATAAAATTTTTATTCTTCACATGTAAAAGTACTGTCCTTAGCGTTTCATCATGAAACATCTTTAAAAATTAAGTTTCAAAAGAGTACATGACAAATGAAACATTAAGAAATAAAATTTACCTCCACTCCTTTCTACGACTTCATGGCATGGCGCTTAGTTAAGTACAGAGACTTTATATTTACCTGACTGTATCGTTATATATGTTGTAGAATACAGTTCATCTACCAGCAGTGCCTAAAGCAGCAGTCTTTCACTCAACCAATAATCACAGAATGAGTGGTTCGAGTCTTGTTACGTTGACATGTTTGTCTTATCTCCTGAGATAGCCAGAAATGGTCATTGTTCCGGGAGGATGGGAGGCCACCGAAACGCAAAAATTCAAAACATTTCTGTTGTAAGTTATTTTATCGCTTCTGATAATCAAATATGTCCTAGAATTTACCAGTAGGGAATTCCAAGATTATTGGGAAATTGTAACACTTTCATGGCGCATTTCTATTTTTATTTATTACACCAAATTATAATACCATAGGAAACACGGTATCTTTAGTGGGCGCTACTGTGAAGTTTGTCGGGAAATACAAGCGGAGAAACTTCTGTCCAGATTTCATAAAAATAAATAACATTGGAAAGTGTGCTTCAGAAACTGAATGAAAATCTCAGTTAGCTAAGTCAGCAAGTGTAGAAGGCAGGAATAAATGACATTGGAATGTGTGCTTCAGAAACTAAATGAAAATCTCAGTTAGCTAAGTCAGCAAGTGTAGAAGGCAGGAATAAATGACATTGGAATGTGTGCTTCAGAAACTAAATGAAAATCTCAGTTACCTAAGTCAGCAAGTGTAGAAGGCAGGAATAAATGACATTGAAATGTGTGCTTCAGTTGACATTACCTTGTCGACCATCGTCGAAAAATTTTGTTTAGATGACATAAATCTGCTTATTCCAGCAAGGTGTCTATGCTGTTTGATGGAAGGTATTCTAGGTGTTTTAAATGTTTAATGTATGTTTAGAACAGTGGCTCTCAAGCGGCGTATCATGTCCTTTTGCCAGTGCTGTGAGGGATTGGTTAAGGATACTTCTTAAAAATCAGTATAAGAATTGTAACTCTAAAAATTCAACACTGAACACTGTTCTACTTACACATACTCACACCCAAGTTAAGGAACGGCTTGGGGGTTTGATAAAATATTTGTTAAACTGAAGAGGATACGAGAATTTTTATAGATTTTGGAAAACACTGCATTATAAAACTTTTTCAGTTTAATCTTGTATCAAAATATTACCTTCCTGATATATGATAATTTTATGTTTTGTACGGTAAATTAACTTATTTAGAGATACGTTTACTTTTATTAGGAACTTAATTATCTATTCTAATTCTAGAATGCCTTAACAGAAAAATGAGTTTTCCAGCAGTGCCGTGAGCACAAAAGTTTGCGAATAGATGTAAAAACGAAAGCAGACTGATACCCTATCACAATAAATAGAAGAACAGCCTTCCTTTGGCGGAAAGAAATACGTGTAGATTACTATTTACCAACTCTATTTGGCTGCGGAATTCTTTCCCTCTCTGTAAAGTTTTTGCGGAAACCTCAGTAAAATTTATGTAGGGACCTATATGAAGTGAAGCTACTTGTTTTTTTTTATAAAATACTCGGTAAAAAAAGTAAATGGAAACAACCGTAATTGACAACAAACAAATTATATCTTCAAATAAAATTAATTATAAAATCTCGCTAGAAATGTAATTAATATAAAATTTTCACAGCAATAAGTACAATAATTTAGTTGTCACCATCAAATGTTTAAATAAAAGAAATTACCTTACAAAAGGAAGCAAATTATTTGTAGGCACGAGGAATGCATGAAGCCAAAAGGTGCTTTGTCGTGGATTCCTCACATCGGCGTTAATGAAGATTTATGTATTCTGGGACGTTACGTCCTGTCGAAATTTCTGAGGAGCAGAGTGCCTCCATATTTAGAATGAATGAACTGAAAAAATGACTGTTTCCTGCCGACACTTCCTAACATCCCAGAAGACATTAAATTTATTATTTTATACTGGTAATAATTTATCGTTTTTGTGCTCCATGGATGTACATAGACGAGAGTAAAAATACACTGGTCGGCAAAAAAACCCTCCCTGTTAAAATTCAGGGTGATTCATACAGTTTTGACATTTCTGAGTTCGAATATGACAACCAAATTTCTCCATCACCCACCAATTTTAAGGGAGGGAGGATTAAATTTAAAAACTACGTTTGTAATGAAAAACTAATATATTGGTTTCTAATTACAATATGCAACACTAAATAATGAACAGTGTCTCTATGCGGTATCCGAACTAGAAAAATCTCGTTAAACTCTCACTTCGTCTTGTTTTGCCTCTTAGTTTTGCCAGTTGGTGTCTCCCTTATAAAACTCCAGCAGTAGTCAGCCAAAACATTTGGACTCTATTTTCCACAGTACCTCTTTTCAATTTGGGAAATTTCGTGTCGGAATCTTTCACCATATTCATCGGAGAAGGCTCGCGTGTTTTCAGGAAAAAATATCCATTTGGGGATAGAGAAAATGAAGTTTCAGTGACATGTTACGCCCGACAGCACTGTATAATGAAATTATCTCCTGCAATACTTCACTATAATTTTCCGTTTTTTCATTGCCTAGAAAGTTTTTGCAAGGCCTTTTCAAATGCCTTTCAGGCTATTCTTTCTGTAGAATTTAAATTTTTACTAAAGTCTTGGTCTTATTGGATGTTAGAACAATTGAATTGTTATGGAGCTTATCTTGTATAAAGTAATAAAAAAGTTACTAATTTGTAGACTGAATTTAATATTGCGCACTTTCCGTGCAATTGATATACACAAATTTATGACCAAGAAATTACACTCGTTCATGAATAGAGAAACACCCCTACGTGTTTCAGCTAATATTTGTAGCCATCTACAAGGAGCACCACTGTATATGAAGGGACATACACAGCGTTGGTACATAGCTTTGCAAAATTTCAATTTTTCATTTATTTTGTTCGCTGACGCGGCATTCTGTCTAGGGCTCTTTCCCCTGGAGTAAAGCAGCCGGGCCGTGAAGCTATTCGTTTACTTCTGCATACTGCCGATAATAATAATGAGTGCAGCAATACCTCCGTTCCCATATGGTCTTTATGGCACACATATGTTCGATTTCACCTGTTCCTTTATTTGATAAAACGGTGGTTATTATGATAAGGTGTTTTGGAAAAACTGGTGGTGTTTGATACTAAGTTAAAATTATGCGTTGATGTAATTATATTAGAGGATAAGAACCTAAATAAAGTCCAGTCCTCAATTCTCAATAAAATTTCGAAACATCAGTATTCTTTACACTCGGTTGGTACACCCCGCTATGTTTATTAGTGCAAACGAATAAACATAAATTCCATTTTCACGCTATTACGTATAACATAAGCCTGTAGCGAGGCTATCCTTATAATAGCCGCTCTGCAAGGAAATCTTTCTGCCATTGTAGAACTAACAATTGACATAAACATAGGCAAAAAACCGTAATAAACAAACTGCTTGATATCTTGTACATTCAAATACTTCCGTAACTTTTACACTTGTAGTGCAGTATCTCAGAAACCAGAACTGAGTATTTGACAGTATCTCATTCTTACAGATTATATGATGTATGGGTTTTATACTGGACAGTACAGCTGCAATATATTATTGTATCCTACGAATATTACCGCAAGTTTTTCTATAATTTAAATCGATTTAACATTATTCCCTGCCTTTCAATTTTTTCAACACTTTGTATTTTATACTTTACAAAGTTTTATGTAAAATTGTTTAAAATGTATTATTATTATTACTATTATTATTAGATACATAAGTGGGTCGTTTGGAAGAAAGTACAAAAACATTTTCTTTCAAAAAATTTGTGGCGTTGATTTTATGCTGAAATGCATTATGTACAGTATATATGTTATTAAATATATCTAGAATTGACTTTTTAATGCATATTTTTTTTTTCATGGCTCTACAGCCGTATTGGATCTAGGCCTCTTCGTTGTTGAGGTTTCGAGATCACACTGAGACACACCGCAATGGCTAGTACTCGTTTGGAAGAGTGATCGGCCTATCGCAGAGACCTCTACCTGACAACACATACACACACACACACACACACACACACACACACAAGAGGCAGACATGCCTGCCCCCGGTTGGATTCGAACCCGCAATCCCAGCAAGCGAGCGGCAGTAGGCCCACGCCTTAGACTGCGTGGCCACTGGGATCGGATAATTGCTAATTTTATCCGAAACATATAGCCATGTTTGACACTAATTACTAAATATAAGTTGATGTTTAACAGCAGCTGTAAATTGTTATTTAGTTTTATTAATTTGCATCAATATTCTTTCCAGTTATTTCAACAGGTTCAGAAATGAAAGAAACAGAAACACTGTCATCCAAAATGCGTTCACCTGGCGCATAGAGAACATTACGAGTTTAGTCAATATGTTGTTTAGTTTATACTGAGGAATCGGGAATCAATTACCGGCAGCGGCAAGGATATTTTGTATTTTCTAACCATTCAGACTAGCTCTGTATTCTCCTGTCTAATGGGTATATGTGTCTTCTTCGTGCGTCGTAAGGGGGCGTGAAGCTGACAACTTATGATCTAGTGTCAGGGCTCAGAATGCATGAATGTATCCTTCCACTCCCATAGGCATCTCCATGGTGTGTTGTTTGTTTAAGTACAGGCGTAAATTTACGTTTTCTTTACACATTATGTTTAATAATTATTCTTAAGAGCAAGAGATTCTTGACAAATATATATATATATATATATATATATATATATATATATATATATACTATATCATCTTTATATTTTTATACAAATACATTCAAGTGGGAGACGAATGGATGTCGTGACCTGGCAGGTGGCATTACATCTTCTTACTTAGAACACCTTTTATTCGGACCATAGATGCATAGATACAGTACCTTATTTCCTTAGACCTTAGTTTTGGTCCATTTGTTTCTAAGTAATAAATTCCTAACCAGATCTGACAGATAAAATCTTTTTCTTTCACGTCAGCTGAAATTTTGAGAGAGGTTAGTTGTTGTACACATCAACACAAAATTCAATATCAAACTACAGAATTCATGGTAAGTACTGTCATTGGTCACTACCGAGGGACAGTAGTGCCGAACTGCATGAATTTTTATTTTGTGACACCCTATTAGTCTAGCATAAGATTTAGTTAGTCTAGGCCCGTTAGCTTTGACGAGTATGTTCGCAGGTTTACAAATTGATAATCCCATATAATGGAGTTGCAGCTAGAAGTTTTGGGTATGATGTGCAAACAAGTGCTTTGAGGTTTCCAACACACTGCCCGCCAGGTTGTGTTATGCGGCCTAAAATGCTTACATGTACTATAAAAATTACACAATAATTTAGATTGTTATTTATAAGACTTATAGTGATTTTACATGTGTAGCCCGCGAACCAGCCCACAATAACTGTCGTGGAAATTTGTCAAGAACTGTTGGACATCCCTGCGTAGCTAAAGCAGGCTTGAGGAGAAGATCTTGGAAAAGATGGAGGGGTGCGAATCGCGGTACATTTTTCTGTGAACTATATACACGTAACAGCTGGCGTGACACAGTATGTCGGAATTCCTGAAAGCAGCCGGTACTAGGTGACAGCACTTCTGTTTTGAAACAGGTGAGTTGAGAATCTCCTCAGCCAGATAAATCTTGAGTTCCGAGTATTACTCCTACAGTCTGCTTCCTTGTTGCACTGACTTAAGTCCCACAATTGTTGTGTGGTCTCGAGAGATTTTTAGAAAGAAGATTAGATTACGTCCATAAACAGCACGTGGAACAGCTTTGTTTTCGTGATGTAGGCACAACCTGTTTTGTACGAGATAGGGATTAAATTTTTGAACAAATTTTATTTCAAATTAGACTTATAATTTTAGTCACTTCTCTTATATGTTTATCTTAACTGTAGGACAATAGGAAAGTATTAAATATAGGGACATGAAAAGTTTTGGTTTTAATGACGGAGGAGTCATTTGCTTGTCAGTGAGGCGCCGTCAGCAATGACGGAAACATCGCGTAAGCTTACGGGAACAGAGTCAGTAATTGCGGAATCATCCCGTGAGGTGATCGGAGCAACGATGATAATGGCGGAATCTTCCTGTGAGTTGACCGGAGCAGAGTCGGTAAAGGAGGAGATATCGTGTCCTGACATGGACCAACCGCTGGAACAAGCAGACCAGGACGGCCACTGCAGTGATGGTAAAGAGAAGAAGAAAATGGAAAACAATGGAGGACTTCGGCCGGGAAGGAAATGACCACAGTACTTGACATTTAATCTGGGAACAAGGCTTTTTATCTATCATAGGTATGTTCCAATTCCAGACCACACCCAGAATTTTATCGCATGAAGTATGTGTTACGAGAATGAATGAATGAATTGCGTGTGGGTACGGGACCTCTCTGGCCCCGACGCACCTAGCCTTTAAGACGGGCCCTTTGTGTCACGAGAAGAAGACACACATTTACTTTTTTCTTCAAAGAAGTGTAATATGTACCAACTTTTACTTTGAAAATTGTTAATGTGTGTATCCCCGGGGGTAAACAGTGGCGCTGTTGGTTCAACAACTGCGCTACATTCCGGAAGGTCGCGGTCTCGATTCCTGATTTTGTGACTGGAATTTTTCATTGACATAATCCTTCCGGCCACACCATGACCCTAGGGTCAACTCAGCATCTTCGGGATAAAGGTGGCCGGTGCGTAGGGCTGACAACCTTACCACATTCTTATGCCGTTTGTCTTGAAATATGGGAACCTCAACCTTCAGGAAACCTCAGGGCATATTTAGCATTGCTTTACTTTTTTTATAGCTCCAAAACACTTTTAGGCATCTACTATTCTACAAGGTGGTTCAAATATGACGGGGACTGATTTGTATGTAAACAAGCCGCACTGCGCAGCAGCTGTGCGACCTTGAGAGAGTGAAGCCACAACCTCCACCCTCCCTCCTGCTCGGGTTAGAACCTGTTCAGTCCTGTCTGGGAGTTGC
>Ga0209629_10004788_pt1 | contig 10103 bp, 8 predicted proteins | sample TergutCu122P5_FD_187286 | JGI IMG/M metagenome (GOLD analysis project Ga0209629, IMG submission 187286) | Cubitermes ugandensis P5 segment gut microbial communities from Kakamega Forest, Kenya - Cu122 P5 (SPAdes) (version 2) | ecosystem: Host-associated > Arthropoda: Insects > Digestive system >... | reverse complement strand
ACTAGTTTACAAAAATAAGGCGTAGTTACCAAAGATTAAATGCAATTATCACAAGACATAAATGGCGTTAAATACAAAACAAAATTACACAAATAATAACTCAATAAATTTGTCCCCTGCATGAACATGCACACTGTTTTCTCTTTACGACTCCTGTACACAGGTTTGAAGTGGACTCGACGTATAACCGTTGAATGTAGCCACAGATACAAAATAAAACTGCACAACAAAAGTGTTAACTGCACATCATACATTTTACGAATATACATAACACAAAGTTATATTCCATAACAAATTTATACACAGTATCCATGGCCGGACTAACAGGTGGAGCCTGACAGCTGACCGGGTTGCCAACCTATAGGGGAGCTAAGACGTCACTAGAATACTGGGTGCTAGTTAACTCACGATTCCACACGCCAAAGAAGTTTCGAAAATTATCCGAAATTTGGGTACGTGCACTCACACAGTTTCGCCAGCCCTGCCCTAGGCCGAAAAAGTTTAAGGAATATTGGTTTGCATGGGCACAAAATTATTTGCTTGCCTGGGGAGCCCACAAGTGAAGGGATGGTCCTGGCAGTTACCTCGTACTCTGGTGGGCTTTGCCAGCATCCTGATTATAGTACGACGAGAAGTTAGGCTTCGTAAATACCATACTCACAGAAAAAGGAAATCAACGTAACTCTAATACGGTTATGATAACACGCAACCATAAAATTTACTCTTAGCAAAATCACACCAACTTTTCTCCTGTACTCACTTTATGAACTCCGAACAGAAGGACGGCGTACAGCAAGACAGACGCGATACTCACAGCACATCCGAAGGTACTCAAATAATATACTGAAAAAGCACATCATATATATTCAGATATGAGATAATGGATCCGAGCGCGTGCAAGCACGCGTTTGGCCATTATGTGTTTGTGTGTGTGTATGTATGTATGTATATATATATATAAATTGAGGTGGGTAGCGTAGTGGTTAAAGAACTGCGCTACTAGTCGGGAGGTCCCGGGATCAATTCCCGATGGTGTCACTGGGGGTTTTTTCCGTGGCTTCCGACGGATCCATATGCCCTGGGGTCGCCTCAGCTTCTGAAAATGAGTACCAGGGATTTCTCCTGGGGTAAAGGCGGCCGGTGCGTAAAGCTGAAGACCTACCACCCTTGTAGTGCCGAACGTCAAGAAAATCCGGGGCCTTAAACTACCCGGAACCCCTTGGGCCACCTCGGCATGTTGCGGGATGACCTTTACCTTTATACTCGTATATAATTAGGTTTCACCCTTTCATAGGCCACGAAGGCCCTTAGGGTGAGTAGAGGTATAATTCTACTCTATTTTTGACCTCGGCACTAGAAGGGTGTGATGGGTCAGCGTCACGCCCCGGCCACAACTTACCCACGGGAAAGACCCGGTACCCATTTTACAGGAGGCTGGGATGGCCTCAGGGCCGGTCTGGACACGCGCAGGAAATCTAGCCCCCCACCGCGATTCGATCCCCGAACCGTCCAGGCCGTAGGCAGTCGCTATACCGACTATGCTACACGGCCCACTTTATATGTATGTATATATATATAGTTTAGACCTATATACGTATGTCAACGTACATATTGTACAGATATAAATCAACTGCTGTGCCGCTTTCTTAAATGTCTCGAATGTTTAGCACGTCCAACATGAACGTAAATTCATCGTTTCCATCGACTTGGAACACATTGGCATGGCTGTTACATTGTTGGTAGTGGCATGGGGACACAGTCAATTTCAATTTGTTTGTCAGGCCCTTATAGTGTTCTTCGGCTTCAGCCTACCCGATGTCCTTCAGAGTACCGCACAACTAAAGTCTACGAGATGACCAGAATGGATACGCTACGTTTTGTAGGAAAATTAACAATGACAAAATATCTCATGTCACTGTGGTAACCGACTGGCGCACCATCCAGTTTAGCGTTCCTCCAATAACAGACAGTTGATGGAAGGTGCACTGTTGTCCTGCAGCATTAAGAGTAGCCAGTACCTGCGACAGTTATTGGCGCATCAATCTTCTGCAGACAGAATGTCATCACAGTATGCATAGTTTTTTTTATTGACCGTACCATCATTAATGGTTTCATGAAACAAAACAATGAAATCAGAGAAACATTCTCTTTTACCACACATGTGCAAAAACCACTCACAAAATCCCATTCGAGGAGTTGGATTATTCTCATCCTTGTATGGAGCAATCTTGGTACGTACGGTTTCAGCTTTCCAACATACCGCTGGTTTTACGGACACTAATCGCATGGAAACACTGCCTTAGAGACATCTTTGGGAATGGCGCGAAGGTCTGCAACACTGGCACAACATGTCCATTCTTACCTGAACTGCGGGATCTTATGAGATCGGCTCTTGCCGCCACCAGTCTCGGGTATGACACCTAATCATGCAACTGTTGCCCGTGTTGATAATGGTGTTCCAGATTCACTTGTCCAGTGTCTCTTGCAAGGGATCACTCAGATCCTAGCCATTTCCTTACGTACAGGTGCTAATAAGTCCTTAGCCCGACCAGGAAGGAAACAAGCCACAGTGACAGAAGATTTTGAGTTTCATATATCCTATTAATAAACATAATTTGAGGAATATTATTACTATTTATATATATATATAAATAAATAAAACAAGACTAGCATCAAAAGAAATATTGTAACCATCAACCAAAATACATTGGGAAGTAGGTCGGGCTAAGGACTTATCAGCACCCCGGTACACATTCCGCTTATGTGTTTTGTATGGATCCCAGAACAAACTGCAACTTTTATACACAATCAACTTGTTGGTTTTTTTTATAAGCAAAGTGGTAACTGTTTACTGTGCAGTAGGCACTGAGTCATATAAACCGAATTACGTTTTGTCTTTAAAGGGTTACGTCATAAGAATTTTATCATCGAGTGCCACCAGGTGGAAGCAACCGAATGGCGCACGTGTTCTTTTAGTAATTATTTGTTATGAATGTATTCAATACTATGGGACACGAGGTGGCGCATTTGGTTGAGGCACCGCGCTGTAAGCAGAAGGTTCTATTCCCCATTGTATTACTGGAATTTTTATTGATATAATCTTTCCGGCCGCACTATGAACCGTGGGGTCGACTCAAACTCAGACAGAAATGAGTAGCAGAAATATATCTTGTGGAGGGAAAGGCGGCTGGTGCGTAGGGTTCACCTCACCAACTTCATGTGCCAATTGTCTCGAAATTTGGGAGCCTCAACCTTCTGGAACTCTATGGGCAGGAAAGAGGCCTGTATAAGGAATGGTTTACTTTTTATTTACGTTTTTCCAATAATGTTTCTAGCCCTCTATGCCTTAAATTCTAACAGCATGGTGTAGTCATGTTCATTTCGAAGTGTTTACGTTACATCACGCAGATACTAGAGGATAAGGTCCTCAAGATGGCCATTTAGCCATACCACCACAGCAGCGAATGACAGGTCTGCATTATGTTAGTTCCACTAATTCCCTTTATGGCGTGAGGTCTGAAGAGAAAGCCAACTCATCATTGACCCCAGAATATTTTAGAATTTTTTGAATGGGAGGCACTTTGGGTTTCAAAATGTTTTGCACGCAGGGGTGCGAGGCTTTTGGCCGGAGGAAGTGTGTTGCGTGGACAAGCAGCGAGTTTCTTTCCGGGCAGATGGCCTTAAGTTAAGGATAGTGGTCGTAAATTACAAAAATTCTTACATGTTGTAAACTTTAAACATTACTGCAACGTATACGAATTTTTGTGAAAGACGGGGGTATAATCATTACCTCTGCAAATCCTCATCACAACGTGTTATCCCACTTAAAATAGTGTCCCTTCAGCTGTCGTAAGGCAGCGTCGCGGGATTATTGCAGTGAGTGAGTTCAGACAGGAAAGTGTCTCAGTCACACACCTGTGAGTATACCATCATCATCATCAAAGTGTGTTTAACACAAGAACACAGTGTACGACTCTATTGTTATAATTTATATATTCGTATTTTGGTAACAAACTTTTGGTTAGTTAGTATAGCATTCCTTCTCACTCCATCCAAAGAACCCTGCCCAACAAACCACCCTGAGGTTCACCTAACTATCACCTCATATCCCAATAATCCCTGTTCGTACCGACAACACGATGAAGTCTATCTACAGCAGCAATACTTGCAGCCCGGCACACTATTGCCGGAGGTGTAGCCAGTGCACCTGCACATTAGCCATGTTCTCCGTTTCCAGCAGCATTACGCATCTACTGCCGTTGCACAGCCTGTAACAGAGATGATGCCAGTTCCTCTAACACTGCATACTGGTACAATCTAGTGGAAACACCGGTAGTTAAGTGCAATGCTCATTTGTCATCCATTAGCTTCCCAGTGCGTTAACTTGAAACATCGCACTGCCCCTGTGCCATTTTATTTTCTAAAGCAAGGGCGTCCATCCTGATTTGGCAAAGGCCCACAATCGTTATTGTGGACTGTTTCGCGGGGTCACACGTGTAACAGCCACACTAAATTGTAAATTACAGGGTGATTTCTATACTACCCTTATATACGCATTTGCATTTGATGTCTGCGGGCCGCATAATATAACTTGACGAGCTGCGGGTTCGACACACATGCCCTAAAGAATGCAAACAATTTTCCGAACACTATACACAGTTCCCCGATTCCCTTCACTTTAAACATATCCAGCTCGTCTGCACGTGTGTACTCTCCTTTGTCGAAACGTAACTGGATTTAAAGTTGTCTATCGCACTCATAGACAAATAACTGACAGGAAGAGGTATGGAAAGAAGAAAAAAAAATATTGCATAAACTGTATAGATAGCAAGAGGAGACGGCAGCACTAGATCAGTGTTTTTCAAACCTCTGTAAATCATGGCCCCCATTCGAGTTTGATGCACCTGTCTGACCCCCACCCTACATAGACACTACTTATTAAAAACAATTACCTTATTTCCACATTGTTGATTTATATATTAGAGTATATGTAAATTAGTTTCATTTACAATTATGTATTATTTCTAAATATTTTGTTCAAGTATTGTTTACTTATACAAGTAAAAATATTTTGATAATGACTGGCATTATATTCTGTGTGTTCGTCAGGCTTGTTGAAAATTTGCAATTATTTTTGGATCTCCTCTTGCAGTGCGGTCAGTGATAAGCAGAGATCATCTATCTTCACAACATTAAGGCAGCTACGTACTTTTGACAGCAAATGAAGACATACACGTATTCAAGCAGATAAGATTTAGGAAAAACAATAAAATGCAACTTCCCTTTCTGCGCTGCAGGGGATGTAGGGGAGAAGGGAGCACTTGATTCAATTTTAAATTTGAAATATTTTATTCAGTCAATAATGTTTCGGTGTCCCAATCAAAAGCTACTGTGAACACTGAATTTTCCTTCATGCTCCAGTGGACCCCTAGAAACACGGTGTGGCCCCTGGAGGGCCATATGGTCCACACTGAGAACCACTGCTTTAGTTGACACAACAAACTGTTCAGTAGTGGCACACAGTTTACTTACTTACGTGACTTTAATTTAATGTTATTTATATCGGCGTGTCCTTTTGCTACATAATTAACGCTTGTACATTATCATCTTAACCCGTTAGAACACTAATTTTTTAACCCTTCAGCGTGGGGCATTTAAATCCCAGTTCAGGCAAAAATGGCAATTTTGTACATTTGTAATTTATTCATGCAAATTAATTTTTATTGACTTCAATACATACCCCTGTTGTGCTGTGATGTTGGGTTGGTCCCTGAAGTGCTTATTTATAAGTTTTTTATGGTGTGAAACACCCTAAAGATAGGAGTGTGCAAGGATTTACAGATGCTCCAGTAGAATTGCAAATTTGGTTTTTTCACTTGGGACATGAGGACACATATGTACAGTAAGCTTTTATTTCATGGGAAGTTGTAGGGAACCATTGGCTTATTGTAGGGGAATTGGGATTTTTGTCATAAAATTGTACTGCAAACCTGTTTGTTTCTGTGGCTATTTCATCCCACAGTGAGTCGTGGTCCATGACTTGAAAAACTTCTGAATTGTCTTCATTTTCACTTTCACTTTGAGAACTGTTTTCACCTGATGAAAAAAACACTGGCACCTTCACTTTCACATTCTTCTAACATGCGTTCAATTTCATCTTCAGATTGAAAACACTTCTTATAAGTTGCCATTTTTACAGCCTAGAATCATATGTTTTTGAAGATTGAGCCGATCGCCCCAAGCAATCGCCTCAAGGCATTGCCTCCGGCACTGCCGCATCGAACCTCCACCCTTCTCCCTATTTCCTTATATGGGCATCGACTGGTGATTGGCCGATCTCCACCTTGGCAGGTGGGCGTGTCCTTGACCGAGTCTTCCTCGGTAGCAGGGACACGCAGAGGGTGGACTCGTATTTCAGCCATCGTGCTGGTGTGTGTTGGAGTTGGCTGATCCAGCCAAGCTAAGGACCAAAGCCAGTGTGGGAGTGCCGCCGCTGCACCACGGAGACGCCGGGTTACATTCGTTGGGTAAAATTGCATTTGCATTTGGGGAGATCCAAATCCTGGGATGTTCCGGCAACGTGGCTGTTAACCCGCGCATCTGCTCCCGTGGAACCCAGGGCCCGAGTCTGGGGATTGACTTCTGGGCAAGGTGGCCTGTGGCTGGTCACTTGGCAAGTTTGTACATATTACTTGTAGTATTTTCAGTGTTTTCAATTGTAAAGAGTCGAGCCGGTCTGTGCGGCTTCGATGGTTACTTGGCAAGTCTGTACATATTAAGTGTAGCATTTTTCAGTGTTTTCTATTGTTAAGAGTCGAGCCGGTCTGTGCAGCTTCGATCAGTTATTGTAAACGCCTTCTGCGTAGGCTAACATTCTGTTCAGCCGAACCGCACGTATTCGTGCCGGGAATTCTGTCTACGTGATTTATGTGACTACTTTAACCAACCGTTATAGTGTTGTACATTGGTGCTTGATGTATATATTGCTTGTTTCAGTTACCCCTTTGTTACTATGTGCATGTACTATATGCCTCAGCTTCATCTCTGTAAACGATCTATAAGTGCTCGAGCTTCCAGCCGCGCAACACGTCAGAGTGTTGCTGTATACTGTATACTAGTTGTATTAGTGTTTTAGATGGCTGAGTTGGCTCTTGTCTTATATCACGCTTCCATTGTTGCTTTCTGCCTGTTTGCTGTCTTTGTCTTACTGCTTAACTTAGAATATATAGATATACACATTGTGAGCGACATTTGTGTGACGTATGTGCATGTGCTTGCTCAGTGTACATTCTACATCTACCCTATCCTCCCGGGGATGCCTCTACCGGGTCGGACGGCCCAAAGGACTGCTGGCAAATTTTGATAGTGCGGGCCCTCGGCCTAACATCAAAGGGAACACCCGGACTCGGGAATTGAACCCGAGGGCTCAAGATCGATTTATAACCTAAAAATCGATACAATCTCTACGTATGATATACCATTGGATAGAACATTTCCTTAGCTTTCAAACGGTATAAGGCATGTCATGCCATCTACTGACAGAAGGCTAGAAGAGACATCGATGTCTCAGACCGTCTCACAGCCGGCTGTATACAGATTGCGTTGAGAGTCATATGATGTCAAGATGGACTTATAACCTAAAAATCGATACAATCTCTACGTATGATATACCACTGGATAGATCGTTTCTTAAGCTTTGAAACGGTATAAGACATGTCATGCCATCTACTGATAGAAAGCTAGAATTACAAGCAAAAGACATCGATGTCTCAACCGCCTCACAGCCGGCTGTGTGCTCCAACGGGTTAATGTATTTCTACAGAAAACATCAGCACACACAGCCCTAAATAATGTAGGCCTGCTACAGTACTGTGATGACAGCTTATCAAGTATTACGATGTACATGAGTCGACTTACACTCAAGTTCCAACCAAGTGCATTCACCCAACACGTCTGACCAAGACCACACCCCTCCATACGCAGACAGGTTTATCACTGTAATCAAGACACTGATGGTGGAGTAAACCTGAATCAGGATAGAAATCAAGAAAATTTTAAGATGAAGGTCCTGTTAAGTAACCAACGAAATAACAAAATAACTGGTTCTAATCAACACAGGCCTGCTTGTCTAATTAGCAGCCGGTGGCAACAGTTCTGAGCCACATGACATCAACTTCTCATTTCGCATGCGTGCTACTTTTTCCGTCCATTTCATCTTCCATAACTGAATCATTGTAATCATGCTTTTTGATTCTGCTAATGTTGAAGACTGTTATCTCCTGGGATGTGATTGAGTGTAATATGTTATCAATATGCCGAACTTCCAGGCCGTTTTGCTGCCTGCCTGGCAGTAGTAAGCCGCATTGATATTTTGGTACAATTCCACCGGTCCATATGGCATCAAATTCCAAGAGACCGTTGTCTCCATAGTCACCGAAATCAAACTCGTAGGTCTCACTGTTAAAGATGTTACTTCCTCTTAAAATAATATTTAAGTTCTTAGTAAATCCTAATAATCTATCGTAATAAAAACCTAAGAAATTAGGTGAAGTAAGTTGACTTTATATAGCAATAATTTTGAATTTTATTACTCTGCGCAAATCAACACTATGTGGTGTAGTAATAATAAAAACAGGCTGTGATAGGTTTTTCAAGTGCTAACAATGACGTCACAGAAGAACTGAATCTTCAGCAAGACAATGAGAACTTCAAAACTCGTGGCTTTATGGAGAGGTCGACACAATATCAGTTTCGTCTAGTTCGTGTGTCTGTGATGTGGTTTAAAGGAAGTAAGCCTTTGAATATGGGACCAAAGGGGCAGTATGTGGCCTCAGGAGTGCACACTTTGCTGGTGAGTGTGTACTACTAAAACCTGAGGAAAGCCATTTAATCCTGCCAAGTCCTATTCATGCATGTCCACGCCATGGTCCCCGGGCAATGTCTTCGGACGGTTAAGTCATGCAAGGGCAAACTGCGTGTTCTCGACGCGTTAATCGGGACATACCAGCTAAGGGAGACTCCCCCGACAGAAAATCCTAGGTCCTCCAAAGTGACAGGGGTTGAGCACAAGGCCAGCAACCTAGTCTCATAAAAAACATATCGCTAAAAAATCTCAACGGAAGGAAAGCTTAGGATTGATTAAAGGATGCAGACCATGGCATGTATCATGGACTAAGACTGATAATCTGTACATTGGAACATGGAACGTCATGACCATGCTAAAACCTGCGAAAGTGCAAGAACTGGCGGAAGAAATAGCAAAAACCCAAATTGAGATAGTGGCGCTACAGGAAGTAAGATGGCCAGGAAAAGGACAGATAAACAAAAAAGACTATCTATTCTACTAAAGCGGGACAAAGGAGAAAACAGGCCAAGCAGGCACAGGTTTCTTACTCATGAAGAAATTGCAAAAATACAAGGTCTGTAAATAAAGTAATGAGACTGATTCAATATGACTCTGTACTTACTTTTAAACTACAAATCGAGTTTGTCCCCTTCAAAATAGTTCCCTTGGGAGGCTACACACCTCCGGAGATGTTGTTCCCAATCTTCGTAGCAACGCTGGTAGTCGCTAACCGGAATCGCTTTTAGTTGGTCGGTTACAGCTTTTTCGATGTTTTCCACCGTCCCAAAATGGCATCCTTTAAGGTGAAACTTTAGTTTTGGGAACAAAAAGAAAGCGCACGGACTCAGATCAGTGGAGTATGGGGGCTGTGGAACCACAGGAATGCCCTTTTTAGCCAAAAATTCGATCACAGAGATCGCCGTGTGACAGGGGGCGTTGTCGTGATGGAGCATCCAATTGTCAGCAATGCTTGGTCGCACGCGAACAACTCTTTTTCTTAGCCTTTCAAGAACTTCACGGTAATAAAATTGATTAACAGCGTGTCCTTGAGGCACAAATTCTGAATGGACAACCCCTTCACTATCAAAAAAGCAGATGAGCATGGATTTTATTTTTGATTTGCTCCTTCTTGCTTTTTTCGGACGTGGTGATGCAGATGTGTGCCATTCCTTACTTTGTCTTTTTGTTTCTGGATCGTACTCAAAGATCCATGTTTCGTCACCCGTAATCACGTTCTTCAAGAAATTTCTGTCACTTT
>Ga0209629_10004787_pt1 | contig 10104 bp, 6 predicted proteins | sample TergutCu122P5_FD_187286 | JGI IMG/M metagenome (GOLD analysis project Ga0209629, IMG submission 187286) | Cubitermes ugandensis P5 segment gut microbial communities from Kakamega Forest, Kenya - Cu122 P5 (SPAdes) (version 2) | ecosystem: Host-associated > Arthropoda: Insects > Digestive system >... | reverse complement strand
CACGGTCACCGAATCCGCGCTGGTCTCGACCACCGCGCCGAAGCTCCGCAGGATGTCGACCACCGCGCGGTCTCCCTGCCGCGACACAGGATCGAGCCCCGTGACCGTCACCGGGCGCTCCGAGAGCGCGCCGGCGCAGAGCCAGAAGGCCGCGTTGGACCAGTCGCCTTCGACCTGAAGCTCGCGGGGAGGCCGGTAGTTCTGGGGCGCCGCGCAGCGGAAGGTCCCGCCATCGAAGACGACCTCGACGCCGCTTGCCCGCATCGCCGCAAGCGTCATCTCGACATACGGACGCGACTCAAGGGCGCCGCACAGGCGCAGCTCGCTGGGACCTTCCAGCAGCGGAAAAGCCAGCAACAGGCCGCTGATGAACTGCGAGGACACGCTGCCATCCAGATGGAAGACCCCTGGCTCCAGCTGACCCGAGAGGGTGAGCGGCTCAACAACCGGCTCGCCCAGCACGCAGCCATGCGCGACCAGCTCCTCATAGAGCGGCGACAGCGGGCGCGCCGGCAGGCGTCCCGCCCGGTGGAAGCGCGCGCTGCGCCCCAGGGCCGCGACCACCGGCAGCAGCAGGCGCAGGGTCGTGCCGCTCTCGCCGACACGCAGATCGGCGACGCCAACGCTGCGACCTCCCGTGACCTCGAAGCCATCCCCGGTCTCGGTGATCTCTGCCCCCAAAGCGCGCAGGCAGGCGACCGTCGCCCGGATATCGGCCGCCATACCGGAGGCGCAATGCAGTCGCGTCGGGCCCGCGCTGAGCGCCGCGCAGATCAGCGCCCGGTGCGCCGCCGACTTCGACGGGATCGCCGCGAGCGTTCCGGCAAGGCCGCCCGGTGCTGCGATGACTTCAGCTGACATTGCTCCGGTCGACTTCCTCCTTGAGGCGTCTGCCTTCAGCCAGCAGCGCCTTCAGCTGCTCGCCGTCGTCTGCCGCCAGTGCGGCGCGATACGCCGCGACCTGTGCGATGAAGTTATCCAGCTCACGCGTGAGGTTGTCGCGGTTCTCCAGGAAGAGCTCCGTCCACAGGTTCTCGTCAAGCCAGGCCACGCGCGTCAGGTCCTTGTAGCTGCCGGCGGAAAGCCCCTTGTGCTCGCCGACGACCGGACTTTTCATGTAGGCGTTACTGACCAGATGCGCCATCTGCGAGGTGAACGCGATCACGCGGTCATGCTGCTCGGCCGTGACCACGGTCAGGCGACCGAAGCCCGCCGGCGCAAGCAGTTCCTTGACGTGGTCGAGCAGCGCCATGTCATCGAAGGCCGGCGGCACGAGAAGCATCGAAGCGCCCTTGAACATGCCGGCCGTCGCGTACTTGAAACCGGTGTTCGCCACGCCCGCCATCGGGTGTCCGCCCACGAAGGTGAAGCCATGAGCCGCGGCAAGCGGGAACGCGGCTTCGCAGACCAGGCGCTTCGTCCCGCAGCAGTCGATGACCAGCGTACGCGGCGCGATGCCGTCCGCATGCGCGCCCATCCAGTCGATCGTGGCCTGGGGATAGAGCGCGATCAGCAGCAGATCGCAGTCCGCCAGGTTCTCATCGGTGAGCGCGGCGTCGACCGCCCCGGACATCAGGGCGTAGTCGAGCGTCTGCTGCGTGCGATTGCTGGCATAGACGGTCCAGCCAGCCGCTTTGTAGGCCTTGGCGAGCGATCCGCCGATCAGACCAAGCCCGACGATGCCGACCTTCATCTCACGGCCTCTCGCACCCGGCGCATCTTCTCAGCCATCGCAGCGAACTGCTCGGGCGTGAGCGACTGGGCGCCGTCGCACTTCGCATGCTGCGGGTCGTTGTGCACCTCGACGATCAAGCCGTCGGCCCCGCAGGCCGCCGCGGCAAGCGACATCGGCTCGACCAGGTAGGCATGCCCGGTCGCGTGGCTCGGGTCGATGATGATCGGCAGGTGGGTCAGGCGTCGCAGCACCGGCACGGCGGACAGATCCAGCACGTTGCGCGTATAGTCCGAGTCATAGGACCTGATGCCGCGCTCGCACAGGATGACCTGGTCGTTGCCGCCGGCCATGATGTATTCGGCGCTCATGAGCAGCTCTTTGAGGGTGCCGGAGATCCCGCGCTTGAGAAGTATGGGCTTGCGCAGCTCGCCGATCTCCTTGAGCAGCTCGAAGTTCTGGAAGTTGCGCGCGCCGATCTGGATGACGTCGACGTCGGCGAACAGCGGGATGTGCTCGGCGTTCATGAGCTCGGTCACGATGGGAAGCCCCGTCTCCTTCTTCGCTTCCAGCAGGAGCTCGAGGCCCTCGGCCTTCATGCCCTGGAAGTCATAGGGAGAGGTGCGCGGCTTGAAAGCGCCGCCGCGCAGCATCGAGGCGCCGGCCGCCTTCACGGAGCGTGCCACGCTGATGATCTGCTCGCGCGACTCGACCGAGCAGGGTCCGGCGATGACCGGGAAGCTCCCGTCGCCGATCTTGACGCCGCACACGTCGATGACGGTGGCGTCCGGATGGAACTTGCGGTTGGCTTTCTTGAAGGGCTCGGTGATGCGCTTGACGGACTCGACGATGTCGAGGCTTTCAAGCAGGTCGGCGTCGACCCGGGACACATCCCCGATCAGCCCGATGACGGTGCTGAACTCCCCCTGGGAGAGATTGGTCCTCAGCCCATAGGAATGGAACCACTCGATAAGGTTATCGATCTGCTGCTGGTCAGTGCCCTGTTTCAATACGGCGATCATAGGTATTCCCCTTCCTCGCGACGAAAATATATGTAATTCAGCTTATCAGATTCAGACGCGGCGCAGGTCCGACAGGCGGATCAGCACGATCGCCGCCAGACTTACGACCCCGCCGATCAGCAGCATCACTGTCAGCGGCTCGCCGAAGAACAGGAAGCCCCCGATGCCGGCGGCCACGGGCTCGATCATGGCCGCGATGCCCGCGCGCGCCGGATCGATGTCGCGCATCGCGAGCAGATAGCAGAGGAAGGGCACCACCGTCGAGACGCTCGCCAGCAACAGCAGCTGGAGCAGGGGTTTGACCTGCGTAAAAGGTGTGATGACCCGCGCCGGTCCCAGGACGACCATCCAGAAGACCGCCGCGATCAGCATGCCGTAGAACAAGAGCGCGACTGGCTTGAAGCGCGCGTTGCCGGCAGCGCCCATCAGCGAGTAGGCCACGAAGAACGCGGCGCAGAGCAGCCCCCAGCCCAGACCCGTCGGCGTCAGCGTCATGCCCGTGCCACTGAAGAGCCCCACCGCAAGCCCCTGCCCGACCAGCGCGACCACGGCGGCGACCGCGGCAAGCGGCCGGATCCGGCGCTGATAGAACAGCGCCCCGATGACCAGCATGAACACCGGCGCCAGATACTTGAGCAGCGTGCCAAGCGCCGCGCCGTTGTGCTTGATCGACTCGAAGTAGACCGCCTGGTTGCCCGCCATGGCGATCACGCCGAAGAGCAGCAGCCAGCCCAGCGAGCGCGCCGTGACCGGGATCTTGAAGCTCCGGCGATCGAAGAGCAGCATCCCCAGCCCCAGGATCGCGGCCGACGAGAGCGTGCGGGCGCCCGTCAGCACCATCGGGTCGACGCGCATCCACTCCGCGATCAGCCCGGCGCCCGCCCAGGTGACGCCGGCCATGAGCGCCAGCGCGTAGCCGCGCAGCGCATGAGGAGTGGGCGCCTCCATCTCAGTGTTCGTAGATCTTGTCGAGCGCGTCGCCTACGTCCGCGCCCATGACGACCTTGTTCCCGTTGACCATGATCACGCGCGCGAGCTGGGTCACGGCGTTTTGCTGCGCCTGCAGGAACACCGGCTGCACGTAGACGATGGAGTCCGCCACCGGCAGCACCAGCACGTTGCCCATGACCACGTTCGAGCCGCTCTGACTCCAGAGCGCCAGCTGCGGCGCGATGACCGGATCCTGGTTGATCTGCGCGCTGACCTGCGCGGCAGAAAGGATCGCCCGGCTTTTCGGAAGCTGATAGACCATCAGCTTGCCATAGTTGTTGGGGTCGCAGCCCGCCGTCATGAGACTGATCAGGTTCGGCGTGTTGGCCGGGGTGAAGTACTTCACGATGTGGACCCGCAGATCCTCCGGCTCATCGGGCATCGAGAGCATCATGTAGGAAGCCGACATCGGCTTGTTCTTGCTCGCCACGTTCCTGGCGGAACCCGAGGTCGTCGACATCGACGTGCCCCAGGCCGTGTTGACGCCCGTGACCGCCGAGGTCGAGGTGGTGAGCATCTTCGTCGCATCGGCGACGTTGGCGATCTGCCACTGGTCTTCCTTGTCGTAGTAGGTCATCGGGTCGGTCATGTGATAGGTCATGTACATCTGCGTCTGCGCGTCGAAGGCGCGCTTGGGATAGAGGAGGTGCGCCGCCAGCCCTGCCGGGATGTCGCTCTCAGGCAAGATGACCTGCCCGAAGATCTGCGCCCAGGCGTCACGGATGGGATCGTCGCCTATCGCGTAGAACTTCGTCTCGCCCGTCGCGGCGTCCACCACCACTTTCACCGAGGCGCGCAGGTAGTTCTTGCCCTTGTCGGCGCCGCTGGTCAGGGGCTGGGCGTAAGGGAACTTCGAGCTTGAGGTGAAACCGTCGAGGACCCAGTAGGTGCGCCCGTCGACGATCGTCGAGAACGCGTTCTTGCTCCAGCTGAACCACGGCGCGATCGCGTTGGCGCGCTTGACGATGTCGCGGTTGTCAGAGATGACGGAGTCCTGCTTCAGGTAGCTGGAGAACAGGAAGTTCGTCGATCGGTACTTGATCGCCCAGGCGACGCGACGCAGCGGCCCGCCGACCTTGACTCCCACGATGTCGGTCGTGCGGTTGGTCTTACCCTTGCTCCCCTTCTTCGTGTAGTCGAACTCGTCGAGCTTCGTGTTCGTGATGACATAGCTGCCCGCCCCCGGCGCGAAATAGATACGCTGCTCCGCGCTCGCCACCGACGGCGGCGTCGTGGTGTCCTCCTTCGAGACGCTCGGCGGGACGCCGCCCAGCGCGAACTCCAGCATGCCCTTGTTGGTCGCGTTGACGGGGCTCATGGTCGAGCCGTAGCCGTGCGTGTAGACCAGATGCGCGTTGACCCAGTTCTGCGCGCTGCCCGGCAGGCCCTTGGTGTTGATCGTGCGCGAAGAGATGAGCATCTGCCGCTGCACCGTGCTGCCCGGGACCGTGTAGCGATCGGTCATCAGCGGCGAGAGCGTATAGTAGGGACGGATCTGCTGGAGCTGGTTGAAGGTCGCGGTCGCGATGGAGTCAGACCAGAGGCAGGTGTCGCTCAACTGCTGCTGGGCGAGCTCCCGGTTGTCCTCGGAGAGCTTCTTCGTCGCCGGATACTCGGTCGTCTCGATGCTGTCGAGCATGAAGGCCTTGCGCGTCATGTCGATCGCATACGTGATATAGGGACGCTCCAGCGTCGCCTCGTTGGGATTGACGACGAAGCTCTGCACCACGGTGGGGATCACCGTGTTGCCCATCACGATCAACGCGACCCAGACCCCGATGGCATACGCCGGGAGCTTCAGCTTGTGCGAGCGCGCCGTGATCAGCAGCAACAGCGCGAGCAGGATGCTCGCGATCACCAGGGTGTAGAGCACGGGGACCCGCACCCGCACATCAGTGAAGCTGGCGCCTGCGATCAGCCCGGAAGACGGAAGCTCCAGGTGATCGAGCGCCAGGTAGAAGCCGCCGGCGCCGCCCACGAGGATGAACAGGGCAGCGATCACCGACGCGACTGTCTTCAGATCCCAGCCGCGACTCTGCCAGGCGTCGCCTGTCGCCCGTTGCGGGATGAACACGGCGGCAAGGGTCAGGATGGTCGCGAGCACCAGCAGCCCGATGAGCCAGTTATACAGGGTCTCGATCGCCGGTAGCCTGAAGACGAAGAAGCCGACGTCGCGATTGAAGAGCGGCTCGGTGATCCCGAAGGAAGATCCGGCGACCGCCAGCCGGAACTTCATCCAGTTGCCGGACATGTTGACGCCGCTGATGACCGCGCAGGCGACGGCGCCCCAGGTCGCGGACTTCAGCGGGCGCTTCCCGATCTTGAGCAGACGCCCCGCCAACTGCACGGTCCCGCCGATCACCACCAGAGCGATCAGCGCGCAGGCGGCCATGGTCGCGAGCTGTGAGACGATGCGCCCCACGAACACGCCCTGCTGCCCGAGCGACTGATACCAGAGATAGCTCAGCCACAGGCGCGCGAGCCCATAGACCGCGAAACAGACCAGGAACACGACCGCCACGACGACGATCGCCCGCAGCGCGCGACGCGACAGGCGCGACTTCTTCACGCTTGTGGTCACGCTCTCCGCTTTGCGGCCCGCGGACTGCGCGACCTCCACCAGCTTCTTCCGGTTGAACCGAGCTTTTGCCATACCAGACGTTCTCCCTGATCCCTATTCCATGACCTGCACGTCATCGACTTCCAGCGCACAGCCGATGCGCACGATGCCGGTGCCGATGTAGTTGTCCTGCGCCACGAAGAAACTCCGCTTGTTCGCATAGCCGCGCTCGAAGGTCTCGTCGCCCCACAGCTCGCCGGAGAGTTTGTACTCACCGGCCAGCATGAACGGCAGACGAAGATGGACCCGCACGTGGTGGGTCCCCAGCGCTGAGTCGATCACGGCCCGCGCATCACGCTTATCGCTGATGAAGATCGCCATGTTCTCCGCGTTGCGCACGGTGTAGCAGAACTTCAGCTCGTCGATCGGACGCTTGACCTCATAGTCGAACTCATAGAACATATCCTCGCCCGCCTTGAAGACGTTCGTCTTCTTGCCTTCGGCGTTAAACATCCGGAAGCTCCCGACATGGATGATGTCGTCTTTCTCAAGGGGCATATCGACGTCCGCCTCTTCGAGTTCGGCGAGCGCCTCCTCGCGCTCCCGGGCCTTCTCAGCGCGCAGATAGTCCTCATACTCCTGGACGATAGGCCCCATCTCGCCGTAGTTCTGCATCACGCCCTCTTTGAGCCAGAGGGCCCGCGTGCAGAACGCCTTGACGGTGTGAAGCGAGTGGCTCACGAAAAGTATCGTCTTGCCCGCGCGCCGGAACTCCGCCATCTTCTCCGTACACCTGAGCTTGAAGATGTCATCGCCGACGGCGAGCACCTCATCGACGATGAGGATATCAGGATCGACGTTGGCCGAGACCGCGAAGCCCAGGCGCGCCTTCATCCCGCTGGAGTAGGTGCGGACCGGCTGGTTGATGTGATCGCCGATGTCGGCGAAGGCGATGATCTCGTCCTTGGTCTTATCGATCTCTTCTTCCGGGATCCCGAGAGCGAGCGCGCGCAGGTAGATGTTCTCGATCCCGGTCAGCTCCGCGTCGAAGCCCGACGTCAGCTCCAGCATGGCGGAGATGCGCCCTTTGACCTCGACCTCGCCTTTCGTCGGCGAGACCACCCCGGTGATGATCTTCAGCAGCGTCGACTTCCCAGAGCCGTTCTTGCCCAGGATCGCGATGGCCTCCCCTTCCGGAAAGTCCAAGGTGAGATCCTTGAGCGCTACGAAGCGCTGCGCCGTGTCCTTCTTGCGAAACGGCGCCAGAGCGCGCTCGAACGATGACGTGTATATCTTGTAGGACTTCGTCAGATGCCTGATGCTGACGGCCGCCGGCCCGGGATCAAGGGGCGCTGCCTTGTCTATGCGGGTGGTTTCCTGCGTCATATCACAACACGTCCGCGAACTCGTTCTTAAGCTTCTTGAACACGAAGACCGCGAGCAGCGTCAGCGCAGCAAGAAGCAGCCAGAAATAAAGAGCATAACCCAGCTGCTGGAAGAACCAGGTCTTCGAGACGAAGCAGTTCCGGTAGCCGATCACGACATAGGCGAAGGGATTCGACTGGATAAGCGCCTTGATAAACGGAGAGACTCTCTGGATGGACCATAGCGTCGGTGTCAACCAGAAAAGCGCGGTGATCAGCGATCGTACGACATGCTTGAAGTCTTTACTGACTGCCGAGAGCGCCGACAGCAGAAACGCCACCACGAAACCCAACAGCAGCCCGCAGAGCATATAGTAGGGTAGCTGGATCATGTAGACGCCGATGCCGTAACCAGAAAGGATGAAGATCGCGATCACGATACCCATCATCATAAGATGGACGAAAAAGAACGAAAGCACAGCAGAAACGGGGATCGTATCGACCGCATAGACCATCTTGGTAACCAGATGCCGGTTGTCAAGGATCGAGAAGCTTGCATCGTTGAGCACATCACTGAAGAAGAACCACGCCATGATGCCGGGAGCCATCCACATACCATAAGAGACGCCTTCGATCGTATTGCTCCCGCGGATCCCAAGCGACATGACTGACCAGTATACTGCGATGTAGAGCGTCGGTTTCACCAAGGCCCATATGACCCCAAGCAAAGAGCCACTATAGCGCTTCTTCAGCATCACCCGCGCCATACCGAGGACCTGCTGAGCGTTCTCGATATTAGATCTGATGATCCCGATAAGATCCTGAATAACCGCTATCAAAAGCCTTCTCCCTACGGATCGGAACAGGTGCAGGACGCTGGTTTTCTATTATAGCGGATTATACGACCGCTTTATTAACGCGCTGCTTCGGGTAGGAGCAACGTCTCGAATTGGGCTATCGCGTTTTGGTTGTATGCTTCATAGTCAACACCCATCACAGGAATCTTCCCCTGATACAGAAGCTGCAAGCCCTGATAGATCCCTTCCTCTGAATTTTCCACCACCGTGCCGCCGTTTTCCTCTACAAAGCTCCGAGAACCAGGTATGTCGACGCAAACCACCGGTTTACCTAAAACATCGGCCTCAGCTAATACTATGCCGAATCCTTCATAGAAAGAGGGCAAAATGAAGCCGTCGGACTTTCTCAACACGGAATAGGGATTGGACAAAGCCTGGATGATGATCACGCTGCGGGCACAAGCGAGATTTTGTGCATATTCCACTGTTTTCCTGTAGTGATCTTTGAAAGAGGCGCCTCCTATGATGATCAGGCGAGTATCCTGACGGTCCAGCCAGATCCTGTTGAAGCTATCAAGTAATCGCATGTGCCCCTTCTCGGGGCTGAAGCGGCCGATTGTTATGAATTTTTTCAATTCGGGATCGTCCAGGGTTCGCTCCAGAGAGGCAAGGGATACCGTACTGACGGTGTCTACATCAAACCGGACTGGTTCTTTTGCTTTCTTCTGAATCGTCTTATAGTCGATAACGTTATGGACGGTGTAATAATGATCGTTATGACCTGAAAACGAAACAACGGATTTTGCCATGTCGCCGGAGACCAAAGCGATCTTATCATACTGAGAGTAGGCATAGCGCAGGATGTCCTTACGCTGATTTCCCCTGGTTTTTATCTCTTCTACCATGTCGTTGTGCACGTAGATGATCTTATCTGACTGAAACTGGCTCAACAATAAAATGGGATTGCGACCATATCCGGTGAATTGGATAACAGTCGAATAAGGGACGGCAGCATACCTTCTTTGGATATCGAGCTGATATGCTTTTCCCATCCATTTGATATAGCGCTTAGTGCTCAGACAACCGGCGGCATGCCAAAGGTATAGAAACGTTTCGCAAAGCGAAAGATCCATCGAACCGGTAGTGGGTAAGTAGGATACTGTCGCAGGGAAGCTCAGTATCGCATCTTTACGCATCGGCTCCACTTCACGGGAGTAGAAGGTAAGGAAATAATTCCTTTTATGAGTATCGATGTTCTTCAGCAGGTTTTTTATAGACGCCGTAATCCCATTGTTGCCCAGTCTGCCCACGTAAATCAGAACATTATCCTTGTTGTTCTTTTCGATTCTCCCTGTTTTCAAGACATTCGTTCTTCCCAGAAACACTCGCTCGCACAGAAGCGCCGATGCGTCAGGTCCATCAAAGGGACAAAACGTCCGCAGGAATCGGTCATCATGATAGCCCTTCCCCATATTTATTTCGCTCAGGAGCTGGCAGATGTCCGCCGTTTTCGGAAAAGGGAGCTCCTCCAGATCCAGATAGAGTCCCCGATCTGCCGCATATTGATCCTTATCGGGAACGAACAGGATGATTTTCTTTCCGGTAACGGCAAAGTCGAATATCACGCTGGAGTAGTCTGTGATCAGACAATCCGCAGCGCTCAAGAACTCGTAGGTTTCATACTCAGCAGGAAAAGGGC
>Ga0209629_10004786_pt1 | contig 10104 bp, 13 predicted proteins | sample TergutCu122P5_FD_187286 | JGI IMG/M metagenome (GOLD analysis project Ga0209629, IMG submission 187286) | Cubitermes ugandensis P5 segment gut microbial communities from Kakamega Forest, Kenya - Cu122 P5 (SPAdes) (version 2) | ecosystem: Host-associated > Arthropoda: Insects > Digestive system... | reverse complement strand
TTTTAGGCATGCTTCCAACAATGGCGGCATCGCTGGGAGAAGTGTGTGGAGTCCCAAGGGAACTACTTTGAGGGTGATTAGGTGTCCAACGCTCCAGGTAAGCCAGTTTCTTTTTCCCGGCCAAAGGTCGGATACTTTTCTAACAGACCACGTACGTGTATTGCAAGGAATTAATTTTTGTAGCATGCTGGTGTACTTGATATTTGTAAATTTTCATGCAGGCTCATATGGTACAGGTATACTGCATTGAAATGATTATGTTTTTGTTTCAGGATGACTCCAAGCCGCCCTATTCATATGCTCAGTTAATTGTACAGGCTATTGCTTCGGCTGCAGACAAACAGTTGACTCTGAGTGGAATCTACTCGTATATCACAAAAAACTACCCATATTACAGAACAGCAGACAAGGGTTGGCAGGCATGTAATCTTAATTATCATTCTTAATAATGGGAGCATGAGGACTGGAATTATGGAGGTTTATCTCACTTTTGGAAGAAAAGCTGTGCTACTGTGTGATTTGTTACCATTTGACTATCTGTTGGTTTAGTGTACAGTCTTGCACACAAAAAGTACAAGAAGTGTAAAAATGAAAGAAAATTAGATGCATGTGCCATTTTCTGCTGTTTGTTGCTTGACTTTACTATGTGTTTGAGGGGGTTCAGATTATTATTTTAAGAGAAACATTATACGATCTTTTCTTCTTGTATATGGAAATTTCAGAGTGACAGGATTTCATATGAAGTACCTTATTGACCCACACATAAGGTAGGAGTAAAATCACCACTTTGCATAGTCAGGTACCATGCTATGAAAGCATGTGAGGGAATGGAGGTATAGTTCCATGCATTCTGAACATTGGCACGAAGTGGAGGTGAGTGGCCAACATCACTGCCCAGCTGCTTTGATCCCAAGGGAAGTGGCCACATAGCAATGAGCCATACATTAACATCAGATGGCAGCCTTTGTGCCTATCTTGTGCTTATGTGCTGTTGTGCTTACTTTGGTTCAAGAAGGCTCATTTTCATAAAGTGTTGATTGGAGCCAGTACATGCTTTAAACTTGCACTGTGGTATCTCTGGCTAACAGTTTCTTATTTCTTAAATTGACACATTTTGTGACTGATAGACTCAAAAGATAGAACTTATTTATAGACTTCTGAGCGTGTTTTGTATTTTGGCCATCTGATTGTTCCTTGCATGGATTTTTTTGTGTGATATCATTATCAGCAACCAGTGATGCACATTCATTTCAGATATCCCAGACTTTCAGGCAGCTTCCCTGCTGTTGGTAATTTCTGTATATTTTATGACAGCTGCCTCAGTATGTGCAAAATTAGCATGTTTCTGCACTTTAGTACATCAGCATGAGCACTCGTGTCTGCACATAATGTTGTAATGTGTTTTCTTGCACTGGCTTTATCTGAAAAAAGATTCTTACAGTATGTGTGAAATGAAGTTGCTCTCATGGATTTGCTAACATGTTTAAATTAGCACCCATATTGCAAAGAAACAGATGGGCCCAATTTGTGGAAAACTTTAATTACTTACTTACTTACTTACTCACATACTTACTCCATGGAGCAGAGTCCTTCTTGAGAAGCTAACCAGTTTGCAGCTAGTCAAGAAATTCGCTGCATTTTATGGTACTTGAAGGTTCATTACTGCATTCACAAGTGCCTGCCACCTATCCCTATCCTGAGCCATCTCAATCCAGGCTATACCTCAACATCATACTTCCTGAAGATCCATTTTAATATTATACTCCCATCTATGCCTGGGTCTGCCAAGTGGTCTCTTTCCCTCAGGTTTCCCCACCAAAACCCTGTATATGCTTCTCCTTTCCCCCATACGTGCTACATGCCCCGCCAATCTCATTCTCGATTTTATCACCAAAAGAATACTGGGTGAGGAGTACAGATCATTAAGCTCCACATTATGTAGTTTTCTCCACTCCCTTGTTACCTTGACCCTCTTAAGCCAAAATATTATCCTCAACACCATATTCTCCAAAACCCTCAGCCTACATTCCTCCCTCCATGCGAGCGACCAAGTTTCACACCCATACAAAACAACAGGCAAAATTATAGTTCTGTATATCTCTAAATTTTTGGTTGGCAATGGAAGACAAAAGATTCTGCACCAAATGATAGCAAGCATTCCCTGACTTCAGTCAGCTCTTAATTTCTTCCTGTACAGAATTTTGATTTGTTAAGGCTGTTCCCAAATATTTTAACTCTTCCATCCTTGCAGAGGAACTATTATCAGTCTTCATACTTTGACTTCGTCCTGTATTCTGTTCTCGAAACATACCATGTACATAGTTTTATCACCATCTACCTCAATCTCCTTACTAGCCACTACCAGAGCATCTGCATTTTCATTTATAGTTTGTACGCTTCCTCCCAATATATTAACATCATCAGCATAAACCAGAAGCTGATGTGTACCATTTAATTTCAAGCCATCTAATAAAGACATACTCTAAAGCAAAGTTGAAAAGGAATGGTGATAGAGCATCTCTTAACCATTCCTAATAGGAAACATGTCAGACAAATTTTTGCCTACCCAGACTCTGCTATATGTTTCAGTCAGACACATTTTTATTGGCCTTACCAGTTTCATGGGGATACCAACCTCAATCAGAATGTTAAACAAGACCTCCCTCCTAACTAAATTCTAAGCTGTCTTGGAAGTCTATAAAGAGCTGATGCATTGCTTCATTGTATTCCCATTTTTTACCACCTTGATGATCCCCGATAATTTCCTCTGTATATGGAGTTAACCTTGACAACAGGATGTTGGATAAAATTTTGTATGTAGTTGGCAAAAGTGATGTGCCCTTATAATTACTACAGTTTGTTTTATTATTATAGATATGTACAATGATCGCCTCCCTCCACTCCTCAGGCATTTCCTTCTTATTCCAAGTAAAAATAGTAAGTTTATGGGTCTTATAGCCAATTGTTCGATCCCCTGCTTTAATCAATTCTGCTGGGATTTGATCACTACCTGGTGATTTGTGACTTTTTAGCGTTTCAGTAACCATCTCCATCTCAAAGGCACTTTGCTCAGGCACTTGTGGTTCTGCTGTGTGTATTTCTGTGTGTCTAACATCATTAACCCCATGTACATTCCATACCTGGGAGAAATAGTTCCTCCACGTAGCCAAAATACTGTAGGAGTCTGCAACCAGTTCACTCTTCTCATCCTTTACTGCATTAGTTCCAGGCTGGTAACTCTTCTTAGAGACATTAATGCCACTATACAAGTCCCTGATTTTTTTTAATCTTACTGTTAGTTTCAAGTTCCTCAAATTTAGCTTTCAGAATTCCTTCTTTTTGTTCCTGAAATGTCATCTAGCTTCACGTCTTACATTGTTCAGATTATCTACATTGTTTTGGCTTGGATCCTGTATCCACTGCAATTTAGCCTGCTTCCTTTGATCTAAAAAACCTAAACATTCTTCATCAAACCATGGTTTATGCTGCTTCATTTCTTGCAGACCTAGCCTCTCTGTAGCTGAGGTTTGGATATTCTCTTTAATGTCTCCCAATCCCTATTTATGTCGTCATCATCACTTAAGTTCTCCAAAGCTGCAAACCTGTTTGTAATCTCCGTCTGGTACTGTTTCCTAACCTCCATCTCATTTAGCTTCCTGAGATTAAATCTTTCCCAATCAAACTTCTGTACTTCTTGTTTACTTACTGCCAGTCTATCCCTAAATTTTGCAACCACCAGATAATGATCAGTATCATAATCAGCTCCCCTGAAACTTCGTACATCTAATACTCGAATGCCATCTCCTATCTATCAATATGTGATCAATCTGGTTGTGAGTCTTCCTATCAGGAGAGGTCCAGGTGTCCTTATGACTGTTTCAGTGCGGGAACATCGTGCTCTTGACAACTAGATTTTTTGAAGTGACATAGTTTACTATTGTAACACCATTATTACTATCTTGATGTAACTGTCAGTCCCAATTGTCATTTTGAAAGTGTTCTCTCTCCCCACTTTTGCATTAAAGTCTCCCAATAGAATTATCATGAGGTTTCTGCGACGGACTGATCATTCGTTCAGAGGAGTCCTACCGAATGTGGCGCGTCGTATGTGATCAAGAAACCTCGTAAGTGAGGAGGCCAAAGCCCCCTAGAGGGCTGTAAAATACATCCCCCAATGGGGGTTGTAGCGCCAGGAGAAAAAAAAAAATTATCATATGGTGCTTAGGAAAATGATCAAAAACCTGCCCTAATTGCTCATAAAAACTGTCTTTTGAATCGTCACTTTTCTCCTCACTTGGTTCATGCACATTCAGAACAATGATATTACACCAGCAGCCTCTCAGAACTATATGTGACAACCTATCGCTATCAAACTCCACTCTCTTAACTGCTGACACTATTCTGTGGTGTACAAAAAATTCTGTTCCCAATTGATGATTTTCGTTTCCTTTTCCGTAGGAAAAATTATAATCCCCTACTCTTACTGTGTCCCCTTTGTCCCACCAAACCTCCTGCATACCTACTACATCTAATTTATGTCTTGCTAATTCTCTGGCTGCTGCTGTAAATGCAGGCCCGTAGCATTCCATGTACCAAATCTCATGTCCTGTTTTCGTTGCTTAGGTCGTACCAAAGTATCAATCCAGGTCTGAGGCAAGTGTTAATGTTTTGTAACAAAGCCAGTTTTTACAGTAAGCAGTTGTCAACACCTAGCCCAACCCCCAGCTGGAGGACCACCCCTTGTCGGCTGTCCACGACTCCTTATTCAATATATTCGCAGCTGCCCTCCATATTGGAGGCCATTCCTCCATCTGCAACCTGAGGACGTGCCATGCTGTGGTGACAGGGACCCACTTATAACTGATTGTAGAAAACAGCCACACATTATATGCACACTTGCCACGTTTTCCACATTTACTGTCCATCTGTCATGGTACACTACAGCCATTATGTGTAACAGTTTATTATTAAACTTGTGGTTTGATCTCTCATTATACAGTAGACAGAATACAAGGGAAAAGAAATTTAATGTTTCTCTTCATTACAGATATTGCTTTATAATTTTTGCTTGCTTTTATTGGATAAGACCTTTCTGAAAGTCCACTCTAGTCAGGGCACACCGTAATGCTGAGTAAACAGAAGGATGACTGAAAGTATCACCAGGTACATGCATTTAAATTTCAGATGTTTTCCAGTGTACATGAGGTACTTAATTATGTTGCCAAAGGGTTAAAAACTTACTGTCATGTATTTCTGTGAAGGACATGCATGTGGGCAGCATTAAATCATTCACATTTGTGCCAGCGTTTGGCATATCTTCAGTACATGTGTTTACCGCCATATAGCATCAACAGGAAAGCTTGCTGCAGGCGGGTTCCACATCATCTGACTGATGAACACAAAAAAAGACATACATGGGGTCATACCTGATGATTATTTAGCTGTACAAAGAGCATGGTAAAGCATTCTCAGACTTGGACACTGTGCTGCAGAGAGCAAGGTTGAATTGGATGTTGCGGGAGCTTCCCCACTCTCCAGTCAAAGAGAAGCTCAAGACTGCACATTCTTCAGGAAACATGATGGCTGCTGTTTTCTGGGATGTGTACAGAGATCTGTTGGTTGATTTTACCCCTCTTAGTTCAACAATATATGCAGATGCTTATGAGGAGACTCAAAAGAGACTTTAGGCGGCTATTTGGCAAAAGAGACCAGGATGTTGACCAAAGGAGTTCCTATGCGTGATAATACTCGACCTCACAGTGCTACTGCAAACATAGATTTCTTGAATCCATTCATTCATTCCATTGGAATGCACAGAATGCAATGAGTCCTTACTGTTCTCAGGATCTTCTTCCACTCCTGTCTGTTATATACCCTGTCTTTCCAACCTTTTCCACCAACTAGTCTTCCATCCTCCCTCATTCCATCTTGCCGTCTATTTCTTGGTCTGCCCCTCTGCCTTGTTGCTTCCAAATTCATATATAATACTGTTTTGGGGATTCTGTTTTCCTCCATTTTCTGTACATGCCCAAACATAATCCATTTAACCTTATTGTCTCTGTTATAGTGGGTTTTTTAACCATTGCATAAATTTCTTTATTGGTTAATATTCTCCAATTTTTTTTTCATTGTCATATACTGGGCCTAAAATTCTTCTATACACTTTCAGATATGTTTATTTGCTTTCTATCTTTGTTAGTACCCAGGTTTCTGATACATATATTAAAGTTTTGTTTATTGTGTTCTTGAGTCGTAATTTTATTTTTTATATATACTTTTATTCCAAAAAAAAATGTTGTAGCATGAAGTATGTTTTGTTAGCATTTTTTATTCTTTCTTGTAAATCTGTTTGGTGATTGTTATTTTCATTGAGTATAACACGTAGATGTTTAAAATTTCTTGAATCTCTGGGGCTGGGAAATCCTTCCACATCGACCATCAGTCCTGATTGCACTGTTGGACTTCGTCTGTTCCCAAAAATGGGAAAGCACCACAGAGGTCAGTGCTGTCATTCCAGTAAAGATGTTTGAAATGAAGCCGAGAAATGGTTACCTGCCCAGGACGCATTTTTTTTTTTCAAAGGGTTTGACAAATTGATATACAGCTGTGAGAAGTGTGTGAACAGACTTGGTGAATATGTGGAGCAGTAAAACTAATCTGAGACTCTGTCACAGCATTACCGGTTACTCTGTATGTTGTTATTTATTTAAATAAAAAAATAGGGAACCTTACTTTGGAACTACCTATGTACAAGTTTTTTCATTGTGTCTAGCATAAAGACAGGCTGTTCAGTGATGATTCTGTTTTTCAAAACACTATATCAGCTGCATACTAGTTTTAAAAACAGATTTTAGAAGAAAACTGCAGCTTATATTCAAACCAATATGTTACATATGTGCAAACTTTCAGGGTTTTGAACTTGGTAATTTAGTCGCCATGAACCTGATGCTGTAACATGTCGTAACTGGCCCAGCTTCACATGCACTCAGTTAGTTGAATTGTTTGTATAATGATTGTAAAGGCTTTGTTTTTATTAATCTCATATCTCAGGATTCTGTGTAATTTCTATCAATTGTTTATGTTGTGTAGAACTCAATTAGGCACAACTTGTCACTGAACCGGTACTTCATCAAAGTACCACGGTCACAAGAGGAGCCAGGAAAGGGGTCGTTCTGGCGTATTGACCCACAGTCTGAGGCAAAACTCATAGAACAGGCCTTCAGAAGAAGAAGACAAAGAGGTGTTCCTTGCTTCCGTGCCCCCTTTGGTCTTTCTTCTAGGTAAGCAGTTAGTTTAGGTTGATTGGGCATTTTTATTGTTTAGTGATGCCTGTTTACAGATGGTTGCAGAACACTATAAAATTCATATTAAAACTTAAACTGAATGCATATCAAAACTGTTAAATATCAGCCTTCACACCTGCCCTTGGTAAGATACATATATAAGGTATTTCACATCATACCTCTGTAGGGGAGGATTCATCAGTGACTGTTATGTTAATGCTGGTATGTTTGTTGCTTGTTTCAGAAGTGCTCCTGCCTCACCAAGCCATGTTGGAGTCAGTGGACTTATGACACCCGAATCACTTTCACGGGAAGGTTCACCTATACCTGATGCGTGTGCGGACAGTAGTATCTCTTCCTCTGCCATTCATGGGACACACCTTGAAGTCAAAACAAGCCAGTCGGCACCTGGCTCCCCTGGCCATCCAGGTAAGAAGGGATTATGCCAGTAAATTTATGAATCAATTAAAAGAGTTGGAAAGTGTCATTATCTAAAGATTTGATGTGGTCAAACAGATTGTGAATTAAGTTATCTCTGCCTTGCAGTCTTAGGTACAAATTGTTGAGAAGCAAAGAAATGTCAGTTAAGTATCCACAATCACTCATCCTTTAATGATCACTGAAGAGGGGCACAAGCTTTCCTTTATGGGCCATAAATGCTCCTATTCTTTCTCTTGGATTGAAAACTCTTTTCAACATCTTTACTCCAGCCAGCCATTTTATTTTAAAAAAAATCACATCCCTGTATTCCACTTCTGTCTCATTTAGAAAAGTTTGAAACTCTGTGGGTGATCTTACAAAATTCACATTCTTGACAGTGACATTCATCACATCTTATGAACTGACAGATTTTGCACACAAATTTTGCTGGTGTATAATACAGTGCTACTGCAGCAACTGTGGGTTTTCGATCATTTCATCTTCTTTCTTGAGTTGTTCCATGAGTTCATCAATTTATATGACTATTGCTGGCACAGCATCTTATAAAAATGACTGCATTTTATCATACAAAGTACTTAAATACTTAACTTTGCTATTTGAAACCAGATAATGACTGAATAGCCAGGTAAAATTTACCGTGATAATGGTCATGCTTGAAGAGAGATAGATGCTCCCTCCACACAGTGGAATAGTTTAATTGCTGTTAGACTGTTGGGCGAAATGTGTCCCAGACCAGAGCACAATATATGGAGTGTGGGTAACTACCTCAAGCAGGATGATAGTATCAGTTGTTAACAACAGTTAGTGAACATTAGGTACATAAATACTGCAGAGGGTCATGAACAAGCAGTCTTGATCTTAGGTGCTGGAGTGACATCACAGTAGCAGTTCCTTACCTACTGCATGGAGCACAGTCCTTTTTAAGAAGCTAACCATCCCTCAGCTAGTCATGAAATTCCCCACATTGTATGGAATCTGACGGTTCATAGTAGCGTTTAGTCATGTTTACAAGGGCCTGCCACCCGCCCCTATTCTGAGCCAGATCAATTCCGTCCATGCCCCCCAACCCACCATCCTATTTCTTGAAGATCCATTTTAATATTACCCTCGCTTCTATGCCTGGGACTTCTGAGTGGTCTCTATCCCTTGGGCTTCCCCACCAAAACCCTGAATGCACCTGTCCATTCCCCTGTACATGCTACATGCCTGCCCATCTCATTATTCTGCAGTAGCAGGTCACAGTGATGTATGTTTGGAAGGTTACAGCATGTACAGTAGATGGCTTTCTATTGTCATGGAATGAAGTAAGTGTGTGGAGTTTATGTACATGTGGTTGTCAAGCAGTAGAGTGGATTGGAATGATAGTTGGAGTTTGTTTGTTTACACATCTGCTTCAGTAATATCTGGAGGAGCATTGCATAAGTAGTACCAGGTACTAAGGACGTTAATGTGGGAATAATGCAACACCACATGATAGGCAGTGAGTAGCAGATGAACTGCGTGGACTTCCTCCTCCAAAATATCATGTGATGAAACAGTGTTGTCTATTCAATCCTGGAAGTCTCCATCATTACTAAAAGAATGATATCCTGGCAGAATCACTTGAAAGAGAAGGTGGTCTATCATTTTCTTTATATCTTTTTCTTGTCTGTTCTGTTTTTCTCCCTCCTCTCCATACCACTATACACTGTCTGTCTCTTTCCCCCTCCCAGCTTGATTATATAAGTGGCACTAATATGTCATTGAAATGGTTAGTAGTCTGTTTGCAGTCAGGTGGATGATATTATGTGTTTTATTTGTACTGTAGGAGTGACATTTGTTACAAGTGGACTGGTTGGTCAGCACCAACAGGTGGCACTGGTAAGCAAGTCTCGACTCATGCTGCCTGCACAACAGATCACTGTGGTGACCAACGGTGTAGGTGGAGAAGTAGCACGTGAAGGTGAGCAGAAATTCACTTATCCTTTTGTTTATTTTAATTGATAAATGTCTGATTATGTCTGTAGAAGGCTTTCTTGATATACTGTATATGTTTGTTGATGGGCATATGGATTGAAATAACAAAAGAGTTAGTCAAGTTCTGGATTCTTCTGGGAGGTGGTGCTGCGTCACTGGGTGACTGGTGCCGGATGTTTGAGGATGGCTTAGTGGTCTCGTATTCAGGGATTGAAATGTCCATGAGGAATCTTTCTTCATGGACATGACAAACCTTGAAGGTGAAACTGCTATGCCATGGGTCACGTAGTTAACCAGCACTTACTTACTTACTTACTCCATGGAGCAGAGTCCTTCTTGAGAAGCTAACTGGTTCTGCAGCTAGTCAAGAAATTCCCCGCATTTTTGGAACCCGAAGGTTCATCACCGTACCCACAAGTGCCCG
>Ga0209629_10004785_pt1 | contig 10104 bp, 3 predicted proteins | sample TergutCu122P5_FD_187286 | JGI IMG/M metagenome (GOLD analysis project Ga0209629, IMG submission 187286) | Cubitermes ugandensis P5 segment gut microbial communities from Kakamega Forest, Kenya - Cu122 P5 (SPAdes) (version 2) | ecosystem: Host-associated > Arthropoda: Insects > Digestive system >... | reverse complement strand
AGTTTATGACAATACCGTCAATTATTTCAGGCCCGATCCGAATTTGAGAAATCCCGATTCGATGCAGGTTGCCAATACCCGCTATTCGATTGTGCAGGATTTGGTGTTCAGGGGAGCGATCAATCCCGGGTCGTATGGCGAAACCGATACCCTGTTTTCAACGCGGTATGCGCCTTTTATCAATCCGTCGCGTCTTTTTACCGGATTGACTCCCGTTCCGGTCAGCAATGGTTGGGTATATCCCACTTCCCATCTGAATTATGAGTTGAGCGAATTAACAGTCAAGCCAATCAAGGTGGAAGCTGAGTACGCAGCGGGCAGATGGTTCAATCCCCAAACAGACCTTGCTTCACTTTATATTTATCATTCCGATCTTCCCGATATATCCAATCACTACTACTTATATGTGATGCCGTCTTATTCGGGCGCCCAACCTTCCGTTTCCTTTGAATTGCCCAACGTTTTAACGGCCGAATACAATATCTATTGCGTATGTTTGGCGCAAGCATATACGGATAATCTCAAAGACTCAACCTTGTGGCGCTCTACTCGATTGAAATTTGAGATTCATCAATGGGACAGGGTCGGGAAAAAGGAAGATAATAAATCATGGAAAACCATTGCAACATTTTCAGAGCCTATTTCTTCCACTAAGTATGTAACGAAACCGTATGGCATATCCAAAATATTGGTAACGGAAAATTTCAAGTTCCCCTTTGCCAATTTCAGGGAAGACGACAATGTATTCCGTCTGAAGGTAACTTGCGCGTTGGACAGGACTGATCCGACTACTAAGTTTAGAAACGAAGTGAGAATTGATTATATTTTGCTGGAGTCTTCGCACTAAGTGTCATTAAAAAAACAGAAAAATAGATGAAAAAATATCATTGTATCAATTTGATAAAACAGACTGCCGCCTCTTTATTGATGCGTATGGGAATCGCAGCGGCGGCGCTCATTTCCGCAACAGGTCTCATGGCTCAGGAAAATGTTGTTAACGGCACGATTCGCGATGCTGCCACCCAACGTCCTTTATTTGGCGTGCAGGTGAAAACGGCAGACCAATCCGCCTCAGCCATTACCGACACCGTCGGCTCTTTTTCGATGAAAGTAGCTTCCTTATCGGAAGTATTGATTGTCAACGCGCCCGATTATGCCCAGCGGGAAGTACCGTTGCAGGGTAGGCAGTCGGTCGATATTCAACTGTATTCCGCTCTCTTTAATTCCGGTTACGGAACCATGGAATCGCTTACCGGCATCCGTCGAAAAACAGCGGCTCCGCTGGCGGGAAGTACCGTTACCGATTTTTCCGCTTCCACCGCCTTTTCCATTGAGCCCGAAATACAGACACGGTTGGGCGGCGATGTGCGTACCATCAATCGAACGGGATTGGCGGGAGTGGGAGCTAATATGTTTATTCGCGGATATAATTCGCTCAACGCCAGCGCCCAGCCCCTGATTGTGGTTGACGGCGTGGTGTGGGATAATCAATTGGATGGCGTGTCCGTTCATACGGGTTATTTCTCCAATCCGCTGGCTAATATCGACTCGCGCGACATTGAAAGCGTTACCGTGCTGAAAGACGGCAACTCCATTTACGGAAGTAAGGCCGCCAACGGCGTCATACTCATTAATACCGTCAGGGCAAAAGAAATGGCCACGAAAATCACCGCCAACCTCTGGTGGGGAGTAAATATGCGCCCCGATATGCCCAAAATGATGGACGCTGCGCAATACAAGACCTACGCAAGCAATCAGGTGCAAGGATTCTTGCAGAGCAGAGATGCCATCAATATATCGGAAGCTGCTCTTTTAAACACCTTCCCTTTTCTCAACGATAATCCCAATCAGTCGCAGTATCTTGCCTATCACAATAATACGAACTGGACGGATGAGATATTCAGGGAAGGCTGGTTGCAAAACTACTCGTTAGGCATCAGCGGAGGCGACGAGATAGCCATGTATCATATATCCTTAGGCTATGCTACCAACGAGGGAGCGCTCAGGAATACGAATGCCGACAGGATCAACGCCCGCGTCAATACGGATATCCGATTTTCTTCCCATTTGTTTACCAAAGCAGATATTTCCGCATCGAAGTCCAACCGCAGTTTGCGCGACGACGGCGTCAGTCCGGTCTCATCGCCCACCTTCACCGCCTTAGTCAAAGCGCCGCTGTTGTCGCCTTACCGTTTCAGTGCGGACGGAGTTCTTTCCGGCCGGTTAAACGATTACGACTACATGGACCGGAATAATTATCTGTCCAATCCGCTTGCGTTGACCGATGTGGCTACAGGGTCGTCTTCCCGGTTAACTTTCACCATACGCATGAATCCCTATTTTCAGTTCAATAAGAACCTGCAGGCGGGATCGTTGTTCGGCTATCGCATGCACCGCCTGAAAGAATCGTTTTTTATACCGATGGAAGGCATCGCTCCTCAAAAAATTTCGGAAGTAGCCGGTTATTTTTTGAATGAAGTCCGCGATTTGGCGCAACGTCAAACCTCCATCTTCAGCGATACCTATCTGAAGGCAAGCTTTAGCCTGCACAGGGATGGGCAAGTGAATCTGCTTGGCGGATTCCGCTTTATGAACGACATCTACGAATGGACTTTACCTTCGGGATATGATACCGGCAACGACAATATCAAGATATTGACCGACGGTTTGAGCTTCAAACAAATTGCAGGCCAAAACCGGCAATGGAAATCCATGTCCTGGTACTTGAATGCCGATTACGATTACAGGCAGAAATACTTCCTTTCGTTTGCCGCTTCGATGGACGCTTCTTCGCGTTTCGGACAAAAAACGGAAGGAGGATTTGGGTTGGGCGGCTTGCGCTGGGCGGTTTTCCCCTCCGTAAACGGAGCCTGGCTCATCTCTTCGGAAGATTTTATGCGAAGTCTGCATGGAATTAATCTCTTGAAATTAAGAGCTTCTTACGGGATAACGGGCAACGATGGCATCAACGAACGAGCCAACCGCTCTTATTTGCAGTCGGTTTATTTCATAAATAAAGCGACCGGTTTGTCATTGGCCAATATTCAAAACAGCGCCATACAGTGGGAAACCTCTACGAAAGCAGGCGCCGGTATCGACATTCATTTCTTGGATGAAAGGGTAGCGCTTTCGGCCGACCTTTTCTCCAGCCGTACCGAAAACCTGTTGACTCAAAAGGCTTTGAAATCAATTACAGGGCTGGAATATTACTGGAGCAACGGCGGCGCGCTGAAAAATACGGGTTACGAATTAAATCTGAATCTAAAACTGATCGATACAAGGCCTTTGAAATGGGAATTGGGCGGAAGCGTAGGCCATTATAAAAATGAAATCACTGCGTTGCCCGACGGGGATTACTACACTCCAATATTGGGGGGCGGAACGGTGATGACCGCTGTCGGACATCCGGCAGGCCTGTTCTACGGATACAAAACCAACGGAGTGTTTGCCACTTCCGAAGAAGCCCAACAGTCGGGTTTACGTAAATTGAACGCAAACGGAACTTTGACTCCTTACGGTGCAGGAGATGTTATTTTTACGGATAACGGCGACAAAATAATCAATGATAAAGACATGCAAATTATCGGCGACCCCAATCCCGATTTCTACGGGACGGTCAGCAGCCGGTGGAAAGTTAAAAAACTGTCTATCGACGCCCTGTTCGCCTATTCGTATGGAAACGATGTGTATAACTACCTGCGCTCCCAGTTGGAATCGGGCTCGAATTTCTACAACCAGACCGTTGCCATGACCAACCGCTGGACTACCGAAGGACAGAAAACCAACATGCCGCGGGCGGTTTATGGCGACCCCATGGGCAACAGCGTTTTTTCCGACCGCTGGATCGAAAACGGTTCGTATTTCCGCTTGAAAACTCTTACGGTTTCTTATGATATTCCGCTTAACTCGATTTTTATTCAGGGAATTAAGGTGTGGGCTTCTGCCAACAACCTCTTTACCTTGACGAAATACTTGGGCAGCGATCCCGAATTTTCAATGAACAACAGCGTGTTGTATCAGGGAATCGACGCAGGGTTAATGCCGCAAAGCAGAAGTTTTTTCTTTGGAGTGAAAATCAATTTGTAATATAGATTGCTTCGCCGAGCGGCTCGCAATGACGGGTGCGAATAAAAAAACATACACGTCATTGCGAGGGCGAAGCCCGAAGCAATCCAGAAAAAGAAATAATAAATATAAAAAATGATGAAAAATAAAATAATCAAAGGCTTTTGGGCGATAATCATCGCCGGCGTATTCGGGCTGACTTCCTGTAGCGACATGTTGCAAATCCATCCCAACGATTATCTCGATACCAGCAATCATCAGTTGAATGTGCCTAACGACACCCTTTATTCCGTGGTTGGCATCCTGAAACAGTTGCAACCATTGGGCGAACGGTATGTGGTTCTGGGCGATTTGAGGGGCGACCTGATGGACGTGACAAAGAATGCCGATATGAACCTGCAAGAAATCGCCAACTTTACCCCTACCACCAAAAATCCATACGTTTCTACACGGGAATATTATGCCGTAATCAACAATTGCAATTATTATTTGCAACGGGTGGATACCAACCTTGTTTCCGGAGGAAGAAAAGTGTTTAAGGGCGAATATGCAGCGGTCAAGGCCATCCGTGACTGGACCTACCTGCAATTGGCGCTCAACTACGGAAAAGCGGCTTATATCACCGAGCCGGTTCTCAATATTGAAGATATGAACCGCGACTATCCCGTCTTGCAATGCCAACAGTTGATAGATACGCTGTTGGCGGCGGATTTGCCTGATTTGCTTGATGCGACTGTTTATCCCTCTTACGGCGGGGGTCTTTCGCAAAACAGCTTTATATCCGGTCCTTCATTGGCGGGCGACATGCTCTTGTGGTTGGGCGCTTTCACCGGCAATACACAGTATTATGAGCAAGCCGCCATGATCTATTACCGGTTTATAGTCGATAATTATTTAATGGGCGGAGATTATTATTACAACAGATATACCGACGGTAATTTTCTAAATTACAATGTCAATTGGTATGATGTCGCTTATTATGATGCGTTTAGTCTCATTGCTTATTCGCTAAGTTCGTCGGAAACCTTAACCTATCCTTCGCATCTCAAATTATTTTTCCCTATTGTGCCCGGAAATGATATTTTTAAATATATGTTGCAACCTTCGCAGGCAGCTATGAATTTATGGAAGAATGAAACATACGTATATTACAACAGTTCAACACGGGCAGTAAGTTATACCCAAGGCGACTTGAGGGGATTATGCCCCAACAGCAGCCTCTACACCAGGCCTTATGGTTCATACTATTATGCCGACATGGATAAAACCATGCCCTGCATAGCCAAATTCGGTTATTACATGGTTGATTATGGTAATTGGCACATTAGCTCGACCGTAACCCTCTACAGGTCAGGAAAACTGTATTTACGCTACGCCGAAGCCCTGAATGCGATAGGTAAACCTTCAGTCGCTTTCGCTGTATTGAAACACGGGTTGAAAAGCGCAGTGTTAAACGACACGACCATCATTAATCGCGACGAAATAACGCCGTTGCCGCCTTATTGCGATTTCAGGAGCTACAATTTTTCCGATGGCGGATATTACACGCAAACGGGTATTCATTCGAGAGGGTCGGGAGATGTGAATCGCGACACGCTGTATTATGCGTTCAGGGAAGAAACCCTGAACAATAATCGCGAATACTACGGATTCCCCGAGCATTTGACAAACAAGCAGGATTCCATGATGTTTGTCGATGCGATGATTTGTAAGGAGTTGGGCTTGGAAACCGCATTCGAAGGCAACCGCTTTCACGATTTGATGCGATTTGCCTATCGCTGGAAAAACGTTTGGGGCGATAATAATTTCTTGCCGGAATGGGTAGGACGGCGCAACCCGTTGTTGAAAGATCTGTTAAAGGATGAAAATAAATGGGTTTTGCCGATGCCGGAATGAGAAGGTTTAAGGTTCAAAGTTTAAGGTTCAAGGTTTAAGGTTTTTACCTTTCACCTGAATAATATAAGATTTTAATAATTATTATATGTTTAATTTAATTTAATTTCAGAGAGTTATGAAGAAAATTTTCTCTTTTTTAGTTGTCTGCCTGTTGTCGAGTATGGCAATGGGCGTGTTGGCACAGACTGCTCCTCCGGGAGTACTCTTTAGCGATGGTACAAGCGAGCACTGGTACAATATCAGTTTCAAACGCTACACTTCTCAAGAAAAGTATTGGTTGGTCGATCATAATATAAGTGGCGCCCTAATCAATCGATTATTGGATGAAAACAGTCCAAATTTCCAGTGGAAATTTCAGTTATTACCGGGTTCAGACAACCAGTTTTATATGGTGAACAGGCAATACGGAGAATATGTGGCTTCTGTCGATACGAGAAGTGGTAATTTTTATATTGACACGTATGGAATGACAGTACCTCCCGAGATGGTGGATGATTATGGCAATCCGTTAGCCAGACCGGTGGTGGACGATTCTTATGTTTACTACATGGATGGAGATTCAAAATATTCTGCGAGGGTTTTTCAATTTCAATACAGTACAGCCAAAAGTGGCTGGGGTATCATTGACGCCGACATATCAGATTCTCACCATGCTTTAAATGACTGGGCGGTATATGGAAAAATTATTGCAGTCTGGGACCTCGACGATGACGGGAGTATAGTAGTTGTTGACCCTGTCGGCGTTGCGTTTCTTAATACTTCTACATCTGCTATTTCCACGGGCGCGCTAATCAATAACACAACCCAAACTACGTTTACGGTAAAGGGAAGAGCGCTTAACGGCGCTATCACTCTTGCTTTAGAGGGTCCCGATGCAGCTGCTTTTACGCTGGATAACACTACTTTTGCGGCGGCTACCAAAGGCGGCACGGTGACGGTTTCTTTCTCTCCCACAGAGTTGAGAGCGTACTCTGCTACGATCAGGATAAGCACTCCGGGTGCGGATGATAAATTGATTACATTGACAGGAGAGGTTTACCAACCATCCGACCTGCCTACGATTAGCGATGATGCCAACGAACATTGGTACTATATTCAGTTCCAACGCCCGTTAACTTCCACCGCCGCCGGCAGAGGAGATATCGTGCTGGCAAAGAACGATGACCCTGCTGATCCAACGGTAATGGAGAGGCCATGGAAAACCGGAGCGCCGGATCCGAATCAAATGTGGAAAATTTGCGGCAGTTGGACCGATGGTTACTATATTGTGAACAAGGCAAACCACGAGGAATTGCTTTACAATACAACCAATGATCCAACTGCACATGATGCTTCACTGAGTATTAACCCGAATTTTGACAGAGACCGGTACTTCCTTCCCGAAACCGGTTTTGGAAATTATTTCAATCTCGAACGCTATCAAACAACAAAACACTGGCAATTGTACAATCGCGACGTAAGCGCCCGAAACACTGATGGCAGCTTCATTGCAGGCCGAAGGTATGCGAACGAATGGGACGGTATAGGGAACAGGGTGCATCATTGGGACAAGAATGATTCTGGAAACGAGCTGATGTTCATTTCTGCCGATAAACCGATTATTAAACCCTTTCCCACTTATGCTTATTTGAAGGCTAAGGCAGGCGAAACGAAAACGGCTACAGTGAAAATTACAGGGCTTGCCACGGCGGGGAATATTAACATTTCCGTTACGGGCGCCGGTAAGGATAAATTCCAGGTTGACCCCACTTCTCTACCAGCAGAAGGCGGTGATATAACGGTTACTTTCACTAACGATGGCGAAACTGATTTTTACGCGGCTTCAATGATCTTGAGCTCTGCTGGAGCTACCGATTTGACTGTACCGCTTTTCGGAAATTCCGGAGATCCGGTACTTTGCACGCCTACCCAGGATGTTTGGGGTTATTTACAGTTCCAACGTGCCGCCAGCGCAGGTAAAGTATGGCAAAACAATGGTTTTGGAAAGAACATTACTCAAACGATGATGGTACCGGGCGATCCCCATCAGCAATGGAAATTAATAGGTTCGCAGGATGGTTTGGAAATTGTAAATCGCGCAGGCGGGAAAGTTTTTTACCCGAAAAACGCTAATGGAGCTACTCCCAATGTTCCCAACGACGACAATCATCGTGCTACTGTGAACGAAACACAGAGCGACTTATTTAGCGCTATATTTAATCCCGACAGAACAAATAATTACGGCGGTGGTCCCGGCTTGTGGGTGTTAAAATTATTAAATGTCGATAATACCCCCGAAGCTTGGCGAATAGGTGTTAACGACTTTAGTCAGAATATAGTTGGTTTATGGGGAACGGATGACTGGGCTGGTGATGGCTTTGATTTCATCCCTGTAGAAGCAGTAGAGGCACATAACCCGATGATTGCAGCTGACGCTCCTGTTACTAATCTGGCTGCTATACAGGCCGGAGAAACAGAAAACGCTAAAGTGACAGTTACAGGCGCCTTTCTTACCGGGGATATTGCCGCGACTCTAACGGGCGACGACGCATACAAGGTTAGCCCCGCTACTTTACCTGCAGAAGGCGGTGAATTAACGATTACTTTCGCTCCAACCAAAAGTGCGCAAGGTTACAACGCTAAGTTGACGTTGAGCAGCGCAGGTGTTAAAGATGTGACCGTGCCGTTTACAGGAGTGACGCCTCCAATATTCAGCACGGCTGGGAATGACATTTGGTATTTTATTCAGTTTGAAAGAACAGCAAACAGGACCGATGCTAAAAAGTCAAATGTATGGACAAGCAATGGTTCCGGAGCGGATCTGGCGCAAGCGCAAAAGGAAAACGACTACTTCGCACAGCAATGGAAATTAGTGGGCGACTGGAAATCGGAATTTGTCATTGAAAGTCGCGATGGCGGACAAATTTCTTTCAAGAACCAGACAGACTCTCTCGGAGTAACATCTCCCACAGGAAATGCTCTCATAGCAGATGCAGGCGAACCGGTGCTATTGAAGCAAAATGGCGCAAAATGGGAAATGCAACTCGCTAACTTCGCAAGCCAGCAGTATAGTTTTCTGAACGATCCTGGAGCTAATGGCCTGCTTGTTGGTTTATGGCAACATGGAGACGGAGGTAATTTCGTAAACTTCATTCCGACAGATCAATCAGGCATCAAATATCCTTCCATTGATACGGCTGGGCAGTTGTTGTCCGTGAAAATCTATACCTTGCAAGGTGTTGAAGTACGTCAACCGGCAGCTACGGGCGTTTATATCCTGAAGAAAATTTACGCTTCAGGTAAAACACAAGTTGTTAAGCAGTTGATAGTTGTGAAATAAACTGCAAGACTTGCGAATCGTTATCGCAAGGATGAAAAAGAGGCTGTTGAGACAGCCTCTTTTTTTGTATTGAATGTGCATTGCTTAGAGAAGCGCATTTGAGTTGCTTAGGGAAACGATTATTTCTACCGAGCTATAATCCCGGGATTGGGTAAAAACTTTTTACATGCTTAACCTGACGGCTATGGAGAGACGCTACGCCGAGCGTTGGGATGAAAACACTTTACCTTGTATCTTTTACCTAAAAAACGGTTTTTGATGTATTGGTTTAAACGGAAAGAAGATTTACTAATGTTTCGCACTTCATTGTAACTAATCAATGTGTTGAATACCAACTGTCTTTGGTTTTATAGTAACCTATAAGTAGAAAAGAGAGCGCCCGCTTCCAAAAATTGTAGCGCCCGCTTCCGTAAATTGTAGCGAGCGGTACAAAAAATTGTAGCGCCCGCTTCCGTAAATTGTACCGAGCGGTACCGAATTTGGAAGCGGTCGCTACAATGACATAAAAGTAGGGCTTCAATGATCAGGAAGTCGGGCTTTTATGACCAGGAAGCAAGGCCTTTATGATCACGAAGCAGGGCTTTTATAACTCCATAGTAAATAATTTTTCTCCCAATTTTATGGTAATTTACAAAATTTGTGTAACTTTGCCGTGCAGAATGCTTATTAAAAAGCCGGTCTGTAAATATAGATAATACAAACTATTACTGGATAATTACTTATATGAGAGTTTTTCGTTACCTACTTGCGACGTGCATTGCTTTGCTACTCTGTATATCGTGCAATAAAAATGAGGGATTAGGCGGGTCGTCTTCTATAGAAGG
>Ga0209629_10004784_pt1 | contig 10105 bp, 7 predicted proteins | sample TergutCu122P5_FD_187286 | JGI IMG/M metagenome (GOLD analysis project Ga0209629, IMG submission 187286) | Cubitermes ugandensis P5 segment gut microbial communities from Kakamega Forest, Kenya - Cu122 P5 (SPAdes) (version 2) | ecosystem: Host-associated > Arthropoda: Insects > Digestive system >... | reverse complement strand
AAATATTTTGATGTATTTTAACATTGAAATTAACATTTTAGACTAATACAGTTTTGAATGTGAAAAAGTGCATATGTTGGTGTTTATCAATTATTGAATTGAAAAATGCACGGTGAAACATTGAAATACAAAATTTTATTTTGTCATAAAACACTACATGTTTCGGGCATCTTCTGTGCCCATCATCAGAAGTTATCTACTGTACACTCGGCAATTGGTACGTTCCAACCTGACTCTGCTTGGAAGTGGTCACATAACGTGCATGAAACGTACCAATTGCCGAGTGTACAGTAGATAACTCCTGATGATGGGCACAGAAGATGCCCGAAACATGTAGAGTTTTATGACAAAATAAAATTTTGTATATTTTATGCATAGAGTTGGTTGTTTTATACGAAGTTAATACTTTATATTATTTTATTATTTCGGTAATTTGTTTAGATATACACATAGTCTGCTGAGAGTAATACAAGTAGTCTTTATTATCAGCTATAATTCTAGCTTTAATTTCTTCGTGTCTGCCCACGGCCATCTTATTCCAGTCAATTCCTCAACGTTTTCCGCCTAAATTTGTGTGTTATCACGTAATGTATTCTACGAGTACATACACATTAAGTATTTTCAAGTTATTTAAGTCTATATCGAGCAAAAGAGCTGTATCCAGTAAAAAGCCACTGGGTGTATTGAAACTCGTTGAACGGCTGGCTGAAGAGCTAAAGCTCTAAATTTGTGTTTGTGACTGCCGCTTTGAAAAACGTATGGGACGCTAGTCATCCTAAATGAGGTTCGTAGCGTTACTTAGTCCCGCCAAAAAGATCCCTGAAGAATTTCACACATTATGATATAGACGTTTCTATTTGCTATCCCTTATTCAGTCTGAGCTGCGTATTTGACCTACTCATATATACTTACTACCAACATCGTTAAGCGAAACACAAATAAATGTATGGAACACAGCATAATTTTTGCAGTTCGTGTTGTTCTTCTCTCAAGAAAGTGTATTACGTTAACTTCCGGCAGATCTTAGCTATTCAACGTTTAATCCGATGTTCTTTGTTGATCGACATAACCAAGGGGCCTAATGCAAGCCTGTAAGAAATGTACTCTTATAAAAGCTAAAAGGATAAATTTCACCTTATAGTAGGCCACGAAATTCCAGAGGTGGAGTAGAGGTATGCTCTATTTTTTCTTTAACCTCGGCACTATATGGAGGTGGGATGTCAACACCACGCCCCGGCCGCTTCATCCCCGGTAAGACCCGGTACCCATTGTATAGGTGGCCGGATGGGCCCCAGGACTGTTCTGGATGGGTGCGGAAAATCTCGCCCCCCACCAGGATTCGACCCCCGGATCGTCCATACCGTAACGAGTCGCTGTACTGACTGAGCTATCCCGGCACATCATGTAGCCTTATACGACAATGTGTTCATCATAATCTGTCATCAAAATATGACATGTAAATTATTCCTACATTCAAGTATGCTTCTTGAAGTGTTTGTCAGAATTGTTATGTATAATTATCATTTTCCTATTGATATCGTGCTGTTAATAAATATCAGTAATTTATGAATATCGTCTCTTAATTTTACAATTGTCGACTAAACGTAACTAGGTGTCTCGGATTTATTTCCCGTACTCGCATTTATTTGCATGTTAGTATCTGTCAATATGTTCAGACTTCATTATTTTATCTCCCAGAATGTAGCAATCTGTCCGAAGACATTCAGCAACAGTATTGACAGGTAATGTTAGCGGCATGCGGGAGATAAATCCAGTGATATATCGCCTATTGGAGCGCAACCAAAAGTGACTGTTTATGACCACTGGGGTTTTCACAGAGCACTAGTTAGAATCTTGTTGCCAGATCTGCAGGGTAGCACCGCTTAAGCCGACGATTGGGGGCAGGTCCTTGGAACAGAGATTTAGCCAGCCTGTTGGGGTGATGTCAAGCCGGTGGCGGTAGGTGACACTAGTTTCGCACTTCTTGTCTGACGGAGGACACTTTTAAGTCGCGTCGTATCACGGAATTTTATTTGTTCAGACTTTATGGAATCGCATTTCAGTGTGTATTATACGAGTTATCTCCTTAAATACCTCGTAACTGAGCACGAAGCAGATAGTTTTGTAATAGCCAGTTTTTAACTTGTCACTTTTGATTGCATTCGGATTACATTAAAACAGAACAAAAACATCTATGGCACGACGAAAGTCATAAGAGTACAGCCAAACGTGCATGCGGGAAATATAAATGTAGTCTACACGAGTGACAAGTGCTGACCACAAACCTGAATTAATTGCCACAATTCTTTCTATCCGATTATCATTACGGCGCTATATACAGAACCCCGCAGACTAGATGATTTGAAGAGAACAGCTCGGCATCAATAAAATCTGACAGATCACACCTGCAGAATACCAAACAGTTCCACACGCTGTCCATAGATGGCAGCACCAGTACTGTTTAGCGCTGACGACTTGAACGGCCATTATGGCAGAAGACATAAAGTGCTGAATTTCAGACATGATGAAAACTCGAATGTAATAGCTCAACAGACACATTCATTTTCTGGGCAGCGAAAATAGAGGAATCCTTTGGACAAGTTCGAATGTAGTAAAGGTACAAACCAAGTCGACGAATACAATAAAACCACAAAAAGTAGACCGCTGACGAAGATAAAAAAAGCTGGTCTGATTCCGATTATTATCTGATGATCGAAACAAATGTTAAAAGTGGTAGCTAGTTTCTTATCTGCTCCTATGACTGTAATGGGACCAGCTAAAGATATCAGCTGCTTCCATTTTATTACAAGATATCTGGCACACAACAAACAAGGTGACTCTTTGTGTTCACCTTGTCTTGAAGGTTAGTTCGCAGCGTACCAAATTTTATTGTTGGCTAAGGGAATGAACGTGAAGATGTCCAGTTCACGAGTCATTTGAATGACCTGAAATACATTTTTATGTCAATAATTGATAAACACCAACATATGCACTTTTTCACATTCAAAACTGTATAAGTCTAAAATGTTAATTTCAATGTTAAATTACATAAAAATATTTAAAGGTAGTCCGACATGTTTCGATCTTAACAGATCATCATCAGGGAGTAGTCCTGTACCTCGTTAAAGTCACTGAATAACTTAAAATTGTTTAAAAGTTTAAAAACAGAATTTTAAAATTCTGACTATCAGTCCCGGTGTTGGGGCAGCAATACATTTAGCGGGTGTACGTGGTGAACCTCGTGGCGCGGTGCGCCACAAGGTTCACCACGTACACCCGCTAAATGTACAACACCGGGACTGATCGTCAGAATTTTAAAATCCTGTTTTTAAACTTTTAAACAATTTTAAGTTATTCAGTGACTTTAACGAGGTACAGGACTACTCCCTGATGTTGATCTGTTAAGATCGAAACATGTCGGAGTACCTTTAAATATTTTAATGTATTTTAACATTGAAATTAACTTTTAGACTAATACAGTTTTGAATGTGAAAAAGTGCATAGGTTGGTGTTTATCAATTACTGAACTGAAAAATGCATGGTGAAACATTGAAATACATTTTACGTCATTTAGAAAGGTACAGTGTGACCCTTAGCCACGGCAAAATTTTTACAGTGCATGTAGCTAATTAACATAGTTTTCATTAGTAGGTCGGAGTGTTCAAAGAATTTTCCAGAACACAAATTTCAAAGAGGTTAGGCTGAATTTATTTTTTGGAAAATATATTATTTTAGATTTTAGGGACTGCAGACACTTGCTAAAGTCACAGATAAAATTCTATCAACTGGTACATAAATCCCAGATTTGTGGTGTGGAGTAATTACGTGATAATAAATGAGCTGTTGTAGGGGGAGAAGGCGTCTATTCCTGAACTGTTGCATCTAAAGACAAATTTATTTAAATAAAAAGAAAATGGCCAATGTATTTCTTCCCCTAAACGCTGTGAGTTACTTAAAAGATCATTTGACCTCATAATTTTGACTTTTTGGACAAGTATGTTGCATTGTTTCAAGAAAACGTTAGGTGACAAAAGCAAACCACGACTGTAATATATTAGTATTCGTGGGACAGTCTATCAACATTTTACATTCTCATTGCACACTGCGTACTCTTTATTGAACTTCTCATTTAGCTCCTGTAATAGTATGAACTGTGTGGGGACTATAAGGAATGGATTACAGGCGATGGTAAGATCACTGTCTAACGAGGAAGAAAAGCATACTGCAAACGACTGATTCACAGACCAACAACCCAAAACTGCTTTAATTGGGGTTTTCAGATTTGACCTGCAATCATCGTTAATTCAGTAACCCTTCATTTTCCAATTAAAATTTATTTTGAACGATAAGTTAGGTAGCGTTAGTGTTCATATAAAGAAGGGTACGTTTGGTAGAGCATGTAGGAGACACAAAAGAAACAAAAAGTGCATACAAATTTTTACTGTAAAATCATGATTAGAATAGATAATGTGAGAGATATATGCATAAAATAACATAAATATGATTGAGGTGGCCTGCATTTATTTGGGTCGTGATTTGGCTTAGTGGTGGGCCCTTGTGATCAAAGCAATGAACTTCCCCATTTACATTAAGGACGGGAGCAGCTCTTCCTCACCTGAGTAACCAACTATAGAACTCTCAAGCCTCCTGACGCCGTTCTGAGAGCTTGTCCTAACAAGTTCATTCACTTTTATCGACATGCTTTCATTTATCCTGACATGCTAATAGAGTTCATTGCAATTTTTGGTGGCCGTGCGGTCTGAAACAGCTTGACTGTTGGAATCGCGGGATCGGATCTGAGTGTATGGATGGTCGTTTCTTGTGTATGCAGTGTGTTGCGTACGTAGCGGCCTCTGCGACGAGCGATCACTTGTTTAAGGAAGACCTAACGTGTGTGTGTGTGTGTTAGGAATCTGAACATTTTTTAATATAATTTTATTAGCAATCATAAAGAATACAATCTATAAGCTAATGTGATGATCACAAAAAGTAGGCTACGATAACTTATATTACTATGACGTAGTAGGGTATTCATCCAGCGATGTCACCTCAGGTGCCTTGTAAGTCTAAAGATCAGCATCTTTCTAGTCTCCTAGTGTTTATAAAACATGAACATAAGGTGGCCAGGACCGGGTCTGGTCTGATGCTCCACAGAAAGAAAGAGTTCGTTCACGATTCCTGAAATAACGCATCCTAAACGAAACAAACAGCGAACTTGCCAATAATTACATTGCAACACACTATAGATTATTCAGCCCTAACAACTACTAATGTAACATTTGCAACATATTGCTTTATCTAATTCCCTGAATGTTGTTCTAAACTGAACTCTGTCAGAATTTTCTGCTATTTGTGACTGGAACAGGACTATAAGAGAATCGAGTAGCTAGCACGTGATACGAATTTTTGGAGGCGAACAGTTGAAGAGGTGAGGGCCCGATGCGGGCTGTCGTACCACTGAAAAAGAAGAAAAAGAAGAGGAAGAAGTAGAAGACGCGTTTATGAAGAAGAATACTTGACTGCACGAGGATCTAAATCACACACACAAACACACAAAGACACAAATGATATATATTGCTTTATCTAAATCACACAAACACAAACACACAAATGATATATACGTATATCTCTTGGTGTGAAGTGACGCCATATGTTTTGGAAGTGCGGTCCCATTCGGGCCATTTTCCCATTGTTCATTTTCGGATGACCATTAGCAGGGTAACTCCAAATTACTCCGAGAACAACCTATCCGAGTACCCCTCTGTCAACCAAAATACCTTTTGTACTGTCCTCAGACGGAACTCGGGCCGACTTTGTGAGAATCTGACAATTAACCGCCAGAGCCAGAACACTGCAAATTATTCGATTCTGCTGGTCTTCTTGGTTGCTGGCAACATATACACAGAATCTGACAGTTGGCCATTTTCGAACCTGGACTCGATTTTGGGGTGAATAAAAATTTCGGCTTACGGTCTAGGTAGTACAACTTAACAACTTGAAATCCCATCAAATTATACTCTGATCCAAACGCACGGAAAATAATGGTGTCATTAGTGTAGCCCTCAGGCAAGCTTCCAATTGGCTGTTTGGTTACACAATACATGAGAGTGTTTTTGTTTCTGTCATACTTTATCCCAACGGACACGAGATATAAATCATTACCTAGCACATAATTAACTTTACTACTGCAATTGAATGTTATACAATCAAATTTAAGCCAGAGATCTCCCAAATTAATTGTATACAAAGGATTTCAAATGTGACTGAAAGTGAACTGTAAAATACGAAGGGAATAATTCGCATGTGATAAATTATTTATGATTACTTTAGAACAAAGAGAGAGTTAAATTGATGTTTATATGATTAATTCATTGATAAATTAAACATGCTTATTAAGAGAATGGAACAGTATACACTTAAGGAATAGGAAGCGCTCTTACTTTTTTGTCAGTAGGGATTTTTTTAGTTTATAAAGAAGGAAACGTCGAATCTGGTATTTTGATTAACTTTAGATTTTATTTCCCAACACTGAATTTTTAAGTCCCATAAATACAAACAAATGTTTTTACATTTCACATGTCAAATATGTACGTATTTGTCATTCCATTTTCGAAAGAGAACTAGAATGGGTATGAGGTAAAAAGTATATATAAAATTGTAGAAGATGAATGGTATCAAGGAAAAATAGGACTAATAAAACTATGTACAGAATAAAGGACAGACATAAGGACAAAAGTTTCGATTTTTTACTCACTCTTTTCTAGATACAAATGGTGAAAAGGGAAATCTTCCGGCAGAGGATTCGGTAGAAAATGTGTTTAGGAAAAAAAGAAAAACTAGTAATAACAGAGTGATGTTATTGCAGAAGTGCTCGAAGCAGTAACATACATCAAAAAGCAAGTGGATGTACCAGTCTTAGATATATCGCATACTGCAGCTATTTCAAAACATGGCCACGCTCTAAAGAAAAAAAGGGTGTACCTTCTGTGTCACAAATTCAGCAAAATGCACACCACATTAGAGCAAATGTCTGTGGCTAAGGCAGGTAAAATGAAATTAAAATATCTCGCCAAGGCACAAATAAAGGTTAGTAAATGAGGTACATGTAGCGGGATTCTCACAGCACTGATTGCAAGTACAAATGTGTCCTAAGGAATGACGTCTTATAGTATGGCAAATATGTATAAGTCGTTCAGAGATCCCCACTACTTCCATTGTCAGGATAAATAACCTTCAGTTGCATTCTTATCATCTAAGCATACGAACAAAACCAACAGTCCCAGACTTCTTGAAGACATGGAGTGTGTTTAAAAAAGTCGTCTTAGTCTAAGTATTTCTATAAATGGGCACATTTTCTTGTTGGAATTTCTTAAAAGCAGTGGCCATAATTTTCATAATTAATTTTTCAGTGTACATTTTGACAAAGCTGGATTTTTTGTGTGTGACCCATGCTTTCCAGTTATTAATAATCGTGGAATGTTATGAATTTATCAGGTTAAAATATAAGTATATGTAATTTCTTCATCAGTATCATCATCATCATCATCATCATCATCATCACGTAGCTATCATGGAGTTGGGCCAAATGTTGACACCTTTCGATCTCACACATCCAGAAGCCTCTCTAATGGTCTTCCGTGATTTCTTCTGCATTTTGGTGTACCGCTTTGACTATCCTGTGTAATCCGTTACGAGGGATTCTGTTTGCACGTCGTATACAAGTTCTTCTGTAGTGCTGTATATCGTCCAAGACTGGGGCTATATTTAGTGATAGCTTCTTCTACCCCAGAGCCATCCTCGCCTTCTCGTGGTATACCGTATTCGCACAGAGGAAGTAACAACGACAGGGTCACAGCGGTGTGACTGTATCGTGAAAAGAAAAGGAAATGCCATCCCAAAACACGCCTATCTTGGAATTAAGGTAGCAAACCTACCACTGGATCTACCTTGCTCTGCGCTCGTAACCGATTCAAGGGAAACCCTAACCACTGGAAAGTCTTACAAGAAGAAGCCGGACAGATTATTCCCAAAAGACGAAACGGAAATTAACAATTTCTGTAAGTCAGTAAGTCAGTTTATCATAATTTATAAAATTCATTATTTCTCAAAATTTACTTGAATATATTTAATGTCTTTCTCTTAAGAGGAATTACATGGTTTAGTTGCTATGACAGTGTACCTTTTATTGCATTGCTGGGTTTCTTTCGAGTTTAGAAATTACAGTACTATCGTCAGTTACGTAAGCAGACCACGAAAATGTAAAAAGTAAGAATCCAGATACATTCTGTTCTGCTGTCCACAGAAACTGTTCCGAAGAATTACGCCAAAAATCGGTAAAGCACCACATTCGTTCAATTGCACTGAACTTATACACGTTTTGTGAATGCAAAATGTTCTCATGAATAACTTCACATGTTTCTCCTTCATAGGCATTCAACCTAATACGCCCTCCATTATTTACGCACCAGTATCATACCTCGTACTTCTTTCCAAGTTCTGTGGAATCAACCTCTCAGAATTATTACGTATTTTGGCAAGGAACACTGATATGAGTGAAAAGTCTTTTGTTCTATATCCTAATTTTTCAGCTATTGAGCAAAACTGTAATTGCAGTGTAAAATCATTCGAAAGACGCTTCCCGATCAGCAAACAGTAGCAGATCTTAGATTGGAGGCGGGACAAATAATACAGAGGACTCAATTTCGGAGAACACGAAAGTGAGCCGCAAAAGGATAAGTGGGAAACAAATGCTGAGCGAAATGTGGAAGGGATGGGGAGACAGAAGTATGAGAATAACGGTGATGACCTTAATTTCTTATAGAATCTTTAAGGATCCCTGATATGTATGTATATATATATATATATATATATAGATGCGGAAGGGGGAAGATTGCTTTAGAAGAAGGAGGGACGGGGGAGGGGGGGTTCTTCTGAATGTGCCGATTGTTATCAGCCAGACTCAGAGAAGAAAACAGGCAAGAAAAGAAGCAGCCATGCTGGATGTAGCGGAGTGGACCAACAATAAATCTCAAGGGTCCTTAATGTCTGTCTGTCCGTACGTCTTCTGCCACATTGTATTCAGGGGTGACCATTATTTAGCCTAATACTCAATTTTAATGGGAATATTTCAAATGTACAGCGTAATGCACACACATGACACAAGTAGGAGACTGATGTTGCTGCCAAACGCTAAAAGCAATCTCTTAAATTTATCAACACTAAAGTAATAATATGAAAAGCTGATAATAAGAAGTTTAGTCGTGTCCAAAATTATTTTTCTGAAAAATGGTACATAAAGCTGACTACTAAACAACTAATTTGACATTCATAGGACTGTGCATCTTGATATATTCTTATAATAAAAACCAACGAGGTGCACTACTTCTCAAATTTATTTTGGTACAGAACTCTACATGTTTCGGACAGGTTTACTGTCCATCATCAGGAGTCTAGTACTGTATACACAGCAACAGGTATTTGTTATTCAGGTCATGCTGACTGTCTGAGAGCGAGCTAAGGATCTTGCTAGCAGACAATCAGCACAACCTGTACGACAAATACCTACAGCTGTGTATAGTGTTGAAACTCATGATGATGGACAGTAAACCTGTCGGAAACATATAGTGTTCTATATCAAAATAAATTTGAGAAATAGTGCATCTCGTTGGTTTTTATTATAAGAATATACTAAACAACTAACCAGACAGTTAAAACAAACCACAGAACCAAACGATAAACAAATTATCACGCAGTTCTATAGAGCACTATCCTCCTGGACTATCCTATACTTCTTGAGCTAGTCAAGAAATTTTGCACGTTATTTCGCACCCGTTGTCACAAGAACAAGCCAATTGTCCCTAACCTGATTCAGATGATTCCAGTCCACGGCCTTTAATACTGTTTTTAAATATCCGATTTATTATTATCCTCCCATTTACTCCTAGGTTTTCGTAGTGTTTTCTTACATTTATTTTTTCCTTTCAGAAAACTGTAGGCATTTCTCTTCCCCTCATACGAGGGTTGGAACTTTAATAGTGGCAACTATTTATTTACAACTGATACAAAATAGATACATGTTTCGAAGTTTTACTGTCCTTCAATGTAG
>Ga0209629_10004783_pt1 | contig 10106 bp, 7 predicted proteins | sample TergutCu122P5_FD_187286 | JGI IMG/M metagenome (GOLD analysis project Ga0209629, IMG submission 187286) | Cubitermes ugandensis P5 segment gut microbial communities from Kakamega Forest, Kenya - Cu122 P5 (SPAdes) (version 2) | ecosystem: Host-associated > Arthropoda: Insects > Digestive system >... | reverse complement strand
TACATGATCCCAGCAGGTCTGTAAATTAATGCGAACATCAGACAGTGACAGTGGGCATATAGGTTGTCATTGGAGAGGAATATTAGTAGTATAATTTTTTCTCATATTTCATAAACATGTTTGCGCAGCCGTCGTAAGCGTAGGGGAATGTCGGACAACCAATAAATACTTCTCCCTCCAAAATTACAGTCCCAAATATCATAATTCCATGACGTAGAAACTACGAGAAACTTACGTTAATTCAGGTGTCAAAGAAATTCCGCCCCCTCTTTATGTAACCCTCCAATTCATTGCATATGTACAAGAGCCGACCACTGGCAATTATCCCGAGCCTTATATATCATTCCTATCTTTAAAAGTCCCTTTTAATATTATCTTCCAATCTACGCCCAGCTCTTCTGAGCGATCTCTTACCTTCACGAATACAGAATATTTTTTTGTCTCACAATACAAAGACAAGGTGTCACTTAGGTCACGCGACTTTGGGCGGGCTGTATTCTTATACGACACCCTGATGATGGCAGCAGAAGCGACCGAAAAATTGTGGCAAATATTGCAATACGTTAAACATAATTTGTTGATATGAATTTGTCGGTTACGTAAGCACACTAATTTCTGTCTGGAAGAAAACTTTGCTCTCTTGGATTAGGTATGCATTTCTCATAACTCCAAATCTATCTACATGACCAACTTCTGATTTGATCGCCCTAATATATTTTGTTGGGAGTCAGAATAACGTAGAAGGGATAGTAACTGGACTACGGATTGGATAGTCTGGCTTTCGAATCCCGTTAGCAAAAAGACGTATTCTGAAAACCGCGCGCTTCTGAGTTATTACGCGGCGAGTAGTGGCAATTTCTTACCCACGTTTCGAGACTACCTATCGGTCCCATCTTCAGGGTTCCTTTTGGATTCTTGAACCCTAACGATGGGACCGATATGTTGTCCCGAAACGTCGGTAAGAAATTACCACTACTCGTTGCGAAACAACGCACAAGAGAGCAGCTCTCATCTACTTCATGGCGGAAGCCTAAAAGCAACGATATTTTTGTCTTTCCCCTAACGTCCAGATCAGCCGTGGGGCCAACCCAATTGGTATGGATATTCTTTCCTGCTGGGTAAAGCCGTTATCTAGCGTCAAGGTAAAGAACGAGTGCGCGCTTACTGCTAATCCCCTTTTATGCCTTTATGTTGTTGACAGATGGGTAATTTACCTAAATATTTTTGGTCAATGGGACATAACATCAAGCTCTTAAATGTGAAATATTTGAATTTCTGCCAATACCTACCAAGGACACCCGCACACAGCCCCCACGACACTCGACACACCTTATAACAAACCCAGAAATAACACACGACACTTAATACTGAGAACACAAATTCTACCTAACTTACAAATTACTTTTTTACATTTTTACAGCACCAAATACCACAGGCAGCAACAACTGTATAATACACTTAAACTCCTGATGATGGGCATGATGGTCCCCGAAACATGTTGAGCAGGCAATAAGATCTGTAATAAAAACTTCTCTTAAAACTAGTTGGCATTTTATTTCCACATATTCTGCCAATACATTTACCGAAAGGCATGGAGATGTCCATGTGCACGCCGTTAAGACATAAGCGGGGTGTAGAATCTGATTGTGCTCAAGGCATGGATTGGACGTTTCGGAGAAATAAAAAGATCTCTTGTCCCTCTGTGGAATCCAAACAGTGTTTCTACAATGTCCAGCCCATTCACACTATACTGACTGAGCTAATCAGTGTCTACATTAAGAATTTTTGTTTCACGTATTATTAACTTTCCACACTATTTTTCCCTTGATGAGACACGCGAAGCTTCAAAACAGAACGAAATATCAATTTTACACTCTATATTTTCCCATTCGTAGTGCTTCGTAAGGTATAGTACCTGAAAGGAGTACTATCTGTGCCAAATCATTTAATGTTAGCCACCCTGCTCGTTTTGTAGGGGTTGTGACAGTACTCTTGGGGTGGGGTAGTGGATGTGAAGTTTGGGGGTTGAAGGTGGGGTGAAATAAGTAGACTAACACGTGTAGGAAGGCAGTCTAAAACACAACTATAATTGTAATATACAAGGTGTTAGTGTATATACAAATATCTCAGCCAACTACGTGTTTCGGCCTCTTCTAGTTAGGCCATCTTCAGGTTGGATACCTAGTCCGATGAAATATACAATAGTGCTATAAAACCATTGAAGTCAGGGGGGCAATATCTCGTTTACAAAAATGGGGCATGTTTACAAGCTATTGGTATAAATATATGTATTGTTTATATTAGTTTGTATATTTGTTACATACGTCACATATATTTATACCAATAGCTTGTAAACATGCCCCATTTTTGTAAACGAGATCTCGTCCCCCCTGACTTCAATGGTTGTATAGCACCATTGTATATTTCCTCGGACTAGGTATCCAACCTGAAGATGGCCTAACTAGAACAGGCCGAAACATGTAGTTGGCTTAGATTTGTAAATACACTAACAACTTGTATATTAAATTATACGTGGGTTGGGCAAATATGAATTACAATTTTTAAATAGAACAAAAACATTGATATATTCTCCGAAACTGAAATTGTCACTTTTCAACATAATCTCCCTGGCTTGCAATACACCTGCGCCAGCGGTCCGGTAGCTTGCGGATGCCGCTCAGGAAAATTCTTTTGGTTGCCAATTAGCCACTCCTGAACAGCCTGTATCACTTCCTCATTATTGTGAAAACTTTTCCGCCTAGATGCTCCTTTAGGGGGCCGAAGAGGTGATAGTCTGAGGGAGCAAGGTCCGGAGTATATGGAGGATGAGGTAGAACGTTCCATTTTAGTTTCTGGATGGTGTCCATTGTGCGAGCAGCCACGTGTGGACGGGCGTTATTCTGGAGAAATGACACTGACTTTTGCACCCTTTTTCTCTTGTTCCTGATGGCTGTCTTTACTGGGCCTTCGAGAAGTGCCGAATAATATTCAGCGTTTATTGTGCGACGCTCTGTGAGGAAATCCACGTTCAGTACACCTTTAGAGTCCCAGAAGATGGTGGCCATAATCTTCCCAGCAGAGAACGTGGTTTTCGCTTTTTTGGGTTTTGGAGATTCTGGGTGACGCCATTGCATTGAAGAACGTTTGCTCTCGGGCCTGAAGTAATGCACCCACGTCTCGTCCGTTGTCACGATAGAATCCAACAAAAACGTCCCCTTCCTGCTCGTACCGCAACAACAGTGATTGCACCACTTGCAGCTGTGTACTCTTGGGTTCGTCCGTCAATAAACGCGGGATCCAACGGGCGCACACTTTCGAGTACTGAAGGTGTTGTTTGATGATTGTTTTCACACTACCGTCACTGATGTTCAGTATTCCAGACAACTCGCGGACAGTTATTCGCCTGTTCTCCCGTATGAGTGCATCGATGCGGTCTCTGTTCTTGCCTGTTATGGAAGTCCTCGGCCGACGCTCATGAGGTTCGTTGTCCACCGTTTCCCTCCTTTTTTAAACGCACTGCTCCACTTTTAGACACTAATATCTTATAGTGTCTTCTCACCATACTGCTTCTTCAATCTTGAACAGATTTTCGACGGTTTTCAACCTTCTTTCGTCAGGAATTTGATTATAATGCGCTGTTCCACGCTAAAGTGCACCTTCGCTTCGCTCATCTTCCTCACAACTGACAAAACTGCGCAGTAGCAAACACCAGGTAGGCGAATGACCTTGGAACAGTGCTGCCACCTTCCACATATTACTATTTTCAACGAACCATGCTGCATTTTTAAACTACGAACAAATTATAATTCATATTTGCCCGCCCTAAGTATATTATATTAGTAACTAGTTCCAGATATGTGTGGGATGTCATTTTTTAAAAATGGAAGTGTTGCATTTTCAGACATTTATCGAATGTTGTTTTAATATTATCGTACCGTAGCACTTTCAGAGACGTTTCGTCTGTCATTTGTATATTATCGTAGTGTAGCAGTTTCGGACATGTATCGTCTCTGATATTAATATTATCGTTGCATACCTGTTTCACACAATTATTGACCGTCCCTTTAATATTACCGTAGTGTACATGTTTCAGACATGTATCGTCCGTCATTTTAATATTATCTTAGTATAGCACTTTCAGAAATGTATCTTTTCTCATTTTAATATTATTGTAATGTAGCAGTTTCAGACATGTATCGTCTGTTATTTTAATATTACAATAGCGTACGTGTTTCAGGCATTATCGTCTGTCTTTTTAATATTATCGTTGCGTGTTTCAGACATTTTTCGAGTTTCCCTTTCATATTATCGTAGTGTACCTGTTTCAGACAAGAGTCGTCTCTCCTTTTAATATCTTTTTATAGCAGCTTCAGATATGTGTCGCCTGTCATTTTATTATTTATTTTATATTTAATGTTGTACCTGTTCCACTCGGGCGGCTTTCGCATAGACTGGCAGATAATATTTGGTAGTAATTAACCCTTTAAACGCCCAGTTAATTCCAATCTGCTGACATTATTCGGAGCTCACCATATTCTCCACGTTAGCAGGATAAGGGTTAAGATAATGGCCTTTTAGAATGTGATGCTATATAGTATGGAATCTGCTGGACGCATCTTATGGGTAGAAGTGAAGAAGCTCTGTGGGATATCAAGTATATGGCTGTAAAGAAGAGTGGACCAGGGCCAGGGCTGTGAGCAAATCAACACAAAGCATTGGCCCTGAAAGCAGCTGCCCCAATATCAAGAGAGCCAATCTGCGAAGTTCCTTGCCCTTCCTAGTGATGCTTGGTCTTGTATAGGGCAACTGTTTCTTGTCGATTTACTGATGGCGCCAGTCTTGGTTCCCTACTTCCCCTTTTCTGTATTCTTTTTTGTTGTGTAGCCTACTTTCTGACCTGAAGATGGATACAACAGATGAGGGAGTGTGTCGGAGCATTGTAGCTAAATGAGAGTGTGTGTTCCTTAACAGGAGCTGACTGGTAAAGAGGTAAAAAAATGAAGTGTAAATAAGGTGAAGAGATTAAAAGACAAAAATAAAATAAAATTACATAAACCAATACTTAATTCATTCTGTACCAGAGGGCATGGTGTCACACCTTGAAGACTGCAGTCTGATATTCACTGCTGTAATTTTGACATTATTTCATCGATTGTGGGCAGGAACTTCTTGGACTCAAAGCTGTACACAAATTCATGTGGATCCGACTAATTGCCGGAATATTTGAAGCGATGGCGGGGAACCTCGCTTACTCTGGTGATATCCACTTATTCCTCAACGTCGTCAATGGCACTGTGATACTTTACAGTGGAGACACATGTATTCTGAGTTGTGTGACAGCGACTTAAATGTAGCACACAACTTCAAAAACATCTTTTCTATACCAATAAGTACGTTAGCTATAAATTGTTACTTGCCCATGTGCGCATGCAGACGGTAAATTGTCGGTTAGTCCAAATTGATATTTTGAAACTTAATCACTTTAACCACCACCCCTCAATTTTCTCTCATACAGTGCGGTTCATCTGGCTCAGCCATGTGTAGACCAGGTACAGTGGTGCTAATGAATCAGGAGACAAGTGTAAACAAACAGTGGTGGGCTTGATGATTTAGATTTTTAGGTGTGTGACAGTGTGTATTTTGGTGAGTGGAGTGCGTGACTTCCAACGTTCGGAAGGCTTGTAGCTGCTTCATATTCAGCGGTCAAGCAGTCCGTTTTTATTCTCGCACTGCTTGATCCCCAACATGAAGGCACTACAATTGCTCCAAATATCAGGATCTACTAACATAGTGTCACATCCTGGAAGACCTGAATCTGCAGCAACAGTGCTGTGAGGACTTCATATCTTGCAGTGATGGATTGTTTGTTCTTGCATTTATCTGGTAAGACAAAGGTTAATTTGATGATGATAGTAACCATAAGACTATGGTGCCAAGGTATCTCAGATTTGTGAAAATTGCCATCTGTCCTTATTTATATTTAGTGAGCTATTTTATGAAGTTGTGTCAACTGCTGTTGTGGTTGTACTTCATGTCATGAAATATGGAACATTGATTGTTGATGGTGGGCTGGAATTAACGTGGATGAATGAACTGAATCAGCATTGTGTGGCTAGACAGAAGGAAACAAAGTAAGAACACAGCCATGATAGACAGTCACCAGTTTGTTGCTGGATGTGACAGACGCATTACTGTTGTGCCTGGATATTCTACCAGCGTACTATGAAAATGCCCTACAATTTTGGACCTGCTATTTTTATTAATTGTGATATTTATTGTGCTTAAAAGCAACTTTTTTATTATGTTGCATTTTAATCAAAGAACTGTAACAGTGGATATGTCCCTGCACTTGCTATGAAGCATGTCATTTGAGGTTCAGCTCCACTACTTCTTAACCTAAACACCAATTGCAGTGAGCCTTTCCGGGCTCAAAGTCCGTTGCGATGCGGAGGTCTCGAGCGTTCGATACGAGAATAAACCCTTTCACTTTCTTTTCCCCCGAGGCTATCAGCTGGTGATTGGCAGGTTTTGATTTTGACAGGAGTGGGAAGGATATGACCTAGGCTACCTGCGGAGGTCGGTTGCGACGCTCCGCGACTCTGATTTTGGTTTTCGTCTTGGAAAGTTCTCTTGGGTCCGGTTTGGCCAGCCGGTGAGGAAGGACGCAGCCTGAGACTCTTGGAGGGTAAGCAGCCGCCCTGAGGTATGTGCGGGCTAAATTCATTTTGATTGGTGGATTTTAAATTCGGTTTGGTTTGTGTATTCCGACATACTGGGCGACTGAGCAACTGTCGTCTATCCTCCGCCGCACTTTTCGAGTCAGTGCTGGAACGCGGGGAATGGGAGAGGCTGGCGACTTCCGGGTTGAATGGGGTTTGCAGTTTTATTTAATTGAGTCCGAGAAGGTATGTTTTGTACTTATGATTGTAAGGGCATTGGATTGAATGTAACGTTCGTTCTGAGAAATGTGCCATTATTTGAATTGTTGTAAGAGTGCGGCCTGTGTGTGATTATGTATGCACGCATTCACGTCGTGTTGAGTCGTACTTGGAAACGTTGGAATGTAAGCACTGTATGTACTTGATTCTGTTTGTTGGTATATCTGTGTGTAGTTCTTCTCAGAGTTCTGTGTTGTATTGCCAGTACTGATGGCAACGTCCTAGCGTATTATGAAGCACGAATGCTGTGCTGCCTATGCTTGAACATTGTTTTCTTATTATTTGATGTTATTGTTATACTGTGGTTTGTGCCAATATATGTCAGTTTTGCTTACTTGCTTGGTGTGTTATGAATGGTATATTAAGTATGCTCCACGAGAGCCAATAGTCTGGGGTTCGGCTTCCCAAACAGTCGGTGGCATATTTGAGTGCGGGCCCTTGGTTCCCATCTCGCGCTTTCCCCTGTGTGGGGTGCGACCCCGAGGGCTCAGCAGGTGAGTGGTCAGCTGCATGTCCCAGCCACTGTACTTGTGTGAAGACAGCTTCCGGTGGCCATTGGATGGAAGGCTGTGTGGAGTCACAGAGTCAGTCTGGATGTTGTGGAGAAGAGAATATCCGTTTCTTTGCTGGGAATCAGACCACACTTCTTTGGTTGTCCGGCCTATAACATAGTCAAGGGTCGAAGTGTCCAACAAGATGGCCTACAGTGTCGGAATCTTGACTAAAACCAAACGTGGATTCCAACAAACATCCATTTTTACCCTCCCTTCCCGCCAATGGCCTGCACCAACCCCATTCCTACCTTTACATCCACCAATATACCGTCACTTCCCGTATCGTCTCTCCCACCAGCAAGTCGGTTTTCATTTCCCCAACCGACACTCCTTCCTCACGATCAACTACCTCAACCTCAATCCCTCCTCCCATCTGCTGATTCACTTACCCAATTCTTCCTCCCCCTCATTGTTCAGATATCCAATTCCCACTGTACCCTACCTTCTTCAGATCAGCGTCTAAATCCACAATCCACCCCACTACCAGCTGATTGGCTTCTCCAGTCCAGCATCTCACCCGTCTGTCTGCTGTCCCAGCCGTCAAAATCTTTCGCGATATCCAACCCAACTTTACACCGCAGTCTACAATTACTGTAGACCCTGCTGTCTCGATTCGTCGAGTCCGGGTTGTTCAAGGTGCCTTTTCGTCCGAGCCGATGTGCAAGAGTCAAATTTGTTTTTACGGTGTGTACGGAACTTTTTCCAAGTAGGTGTCTCTGTGTGCACAAGTGTCTCTCTTAGCTGCTTTATTGGTCTAGGCCTATTGTTGCATCTTAAATGACAGGGAAGGTTTTGATTCCCTTAGTTTTATTTGAGAGTGTGTGTTCTACTATTATTCTACTGTAGGACAGTTGCGCGTGTTGCTATTCTAATACATTATTATATGTGTACATAGTAAATAATAATACAGTATGTAGGTGTATATCACACACGATATGCACTCGTATGTTGCAAATTGCTGTAAGCAGCGTAGCCAGACGTTTCAGTAATTCGGGGCAACCTTGGTACATTTCACGCCGAACTATCCAGATTCTACTGTATGTGCATACTGTAGGCCAGTGCCGTTCTCTTGTGAGCTCTGTACTGAACCTTCTGTTTCTACAAAAATGTGGAGAATTTTTGGATTAGTGGATAAACCGTTAACATCAGGCAAAGACTACTGCAAGTTGTTAGTTGGCTGTCTCAGAATTCTTATGTCTTCATATGTAACGGCCACTGCATTGTCCATCCTGCGGTTCAAAATAATTCGATGAAGAATTCACCGAAGTTGAAACTGCATAATGAAATAAAATCATAACTACTTCCTTAAAGCTGTGTGTATGTGTGGTTAAGATTTAAAAATCGCGCATAATTTTGGCCATTGTCCCTCAAAATGCCTGTGGTTACTTTGTGTAACGTCAGGTTTAACCTTCAAAGTTCAAACGTTTAACGTATGCTAATATACACTAGATGTATAATACACAAAGAAATAATTTTCTTAATTTCTTCTTGTTTCTTGTTGCAGGAAGCAGATCATTTCCCCAGTTTCAGTGGTACGGCGGCACTAAACTATTCTTAGAGAGGAATTTGTCACTGCCGTTGGTGATTGAAACAAATACGGATTTGTAAAACGGTAAGGGTTTTATGTATTTTACGTATCTGTGTACTGTGTTGATTACTGTATCAAATGAACAGAACAATATCTATGCAACCACTCACGACTTTATTAACGTATAACTGATAACTGACATGTAACGTTTGTCTGTGGTGCAGATAGTAATCCGTGTGTTTTGTGTAGGTAGACTTGTAGAAACTTACTCCTTGTAGAGTAAAGTTTATTAATTAATTACTGACTCTTCTCATGTTTTGGCAACCCTGGATGATACGTGAGTTCTGTAATATAGATGTGCAAATAAGTTTTGCTTCAATTTATCCATATACAGATCCGTGTATGTAATTAACCCCCAAAATTCCCTAATTGTTTCTTCATTTTAAGGAATTAATTGTGGAGCTATGTCTAAAATTTATGAAGTTGTGGTATAGTGAGCAGGTTTTTGCACATCTTAAATTTATTTTTTTGCCATATTTCATGTCACCGTTCTGGGGCCATGAGTAGGCCCAATGAAGGAATTCCTCCATATCTCCAAAAATCTGTTGTTGCACTTCCTCCTCCAGTATGCTTCCATGCATTCTTCTCCAGTTGTGCAGCTATATTGTTCACAGGGCTGTTGGTAAATTTTGCTGTTGATGGGTGCTTTGTCATGCTGATATTTTCTGGATGGAATTGGAAGCATGAAGGGGAAACTAGTATAGGTGCATCATCCATGGGGTTTCTTTTCATAACCTTGTGGTACATGTAGTGGCAACAGCTGTTTGACATTGTCCAGTATTTCATATTTTGTGATGCTTGAAATGTTAGCCATTGCAGATAGAAGATGGCTACAACAAGGTGTTGCAAACGTCCTACTTCATGGCGTCAAAATAAACAGTCTTTCTCAGGCTCATATTAAAGTTGTCTGCAGTTTTTTTATTCACAGACTGAAAGACGGCACCTAAAGTTGGCGGTGCACATATTTTCTACACATTCAGGCCCCACAGTAATATCATAGATGCCAGAAAGATGATATGAATCACA
>Ga0209629_10004782_pt1 | contig 10107 bp, 7 predicted proteins | sample TergutCu122P5_FD_187286 | JGI IMG/M metagenome (GOLD analysis project Ga0209629, IMG submission 187286) | Cubitermes ugandensis P5 segment gut microbial communities from Kakamega Forest, Kenya - Cu122 P5 (SPAdes) (version 2) | ecosystem: Host-associated > Arthropoda: Insects > Digestive system >... | reverse complement strand
TTATTTTTTTAATAAGACAGCAATTTTCATTGATAAATCGAAAAAAACCATGCGCGGATTGACATTCGATTCGATATGCCGCTCAGCCAAAGTTAATTCGTTGATTAAATCAATGACGTTATTTTCATTTACGTATGGTGAAAAATTTTTAGAAAAACCGGATTCATCCTGATTCAGATAATTAATTTCAGGAATATGCATGCGGTAAAAAAAGTTTTCACGTATCAAATTTCCGGCGTAAGACAGAAATGATTTTTGTTTTTCCCGTCCCAATCCGGCAAAGTTTTCAGACTCTGCACGCATATTTTTAACATTTCTACTCCAACAATTTCTCATGATGGATATAAACAACGCCAACTGTTGACATGCTTCTTCGCTGCTTTCCATCAGTTCGATGGCTTTCAAATAGTTGCCGTTGGCGAGATGGATGATATTTTCAATGTCATTGCGGGCTTGACCCGCAATCCCCTGTGATTTTTCGGGAGATCCCGCGTCAAGCGCGGGATGACAGTACTTTTGCAAAGCTTGCTTCATCGACTCGTCATCAATCGGCGGAACCGGCAAACTTTGCGTTCGAGAGTGAATCGTGCCAATCACTTTGTCGGGATTTTCGGAAACTAAAAGAAAAACTGTATTCGCCGGAGGTTCTTCAATCATTTTCAGTAATTTATTTGCGCAAACTTCGTGCATTTTTTCCGGCAGCCAGACTATCATAATTTTGTATTCCGATTCGTAGGCTTTTAAGTTTAATTTGCGGATAATTTCATCGCTTTCTTTAGCGTAAATCATACCTTGCGAATTTTCCGCATCAATGAAGTCAAGCCACTTGTTTAAATTGAAATACGGATTTTGCAAAACAAATTGACGCCATTCAGTCAGATAGTCGTCGCAAATCTCTTTTTTCTTTTTGTCGTTTTTAATAATAGGATAGACGAAATGTAAATCAGGATGAGACAGTTTATTAAATTTAATACAAGAAGGGCAAATACCGCAAGCGTCTTCTGCACTCCGTTGCGTACAACTTATATAGCGGGCGTAAGCCAACGCCAAACCTATTTTTCCAACTCCTTCCGGACCGGTCAACATCCTCGCATGAGGAATATAATTATCCTTCACCGATTGAATCAATAGGTGTTTTACTTCTTTTTGTCCGATTACATCTTTGAAAAACATTAGAATATTTCTTTTGCAACCTGCCGCACGCTATCCGTCGCTAAGAGCGTATAGAAGTGCAGACTCGGAACTCCATTTTGAATCAATTCTTTACATTGAGCGATACACCATTCGGCGCCCACTTGTTTGGCTTCTTCATCTGTCTTGCATTTGCGAAGTTCAGCTTCCAAAACATCAGGAATATCCGTTCGGAATATTTTGGGCAAAACCGTCAGTTGGTCAAGCAAAACAATGGGTTTGATGCCGGGAATAATTGGAATTGTAATCCCTTCTTGGCGACAACGCTTTAAAAACTCAAAATATTTTTGATTATCGAAAAACATCTGAGTAACGGCATATTCGGCCCCCAATTCAACTTTCTTTTTTAGAAAAGCAATGTCGGAATCCATATTAGGAGCTTCTTCGTGCTTTTCGGGATAACAAGCCACGCCGTACGAAAATGGCGTTGATGGTTTTTCAAATGCGTTGTTTTCCAAATCATAACCTTGGTTGTATTGATTAACTTGTATGATCAAATCCGTTGTATGTTCGTGACTTTGTCCCGGAATAAACCGTTCTTTTTCCAACTTATTGGAATCTCCCCGCAACAGCAATAAATCTGTAACGCCAAGGAATTGCAGGTCAATCAACGCATATTCAGTTTCCTCTTTGGTAAAACCTTTGCAGATGATGTGCGGAACAGCCGGTATTCCATAGCGGTTTTGAATGGCCGCTGCAATAGCCACCGTTCCCGGACGTTTTCGGATATACGTTTTTTTTAGTAGGCCATCTGAGGTTTCTTTGTAAACAATTTCGCTGTGATGAGTTGTAATATTGATGTATTTAGGATCAAATTCCTTGAGTTTATCAATAATACTGCATACCTTCGCAAAACTGTTTCCTTTCAGCGGGGGCAGAATTTCGAAAGAAAATGCCGTTTTATGTTTGTTTTTATTTATTCGTTCTATTATGCTCATTTTAATTATTTATAAAAGACTTTTTTTTCGCTCGAATTCACAAAGGTACGAATGTTGATGCGGGTTTCAAAATTTTCGTTAATTATTTTTTAATGCGATTAAAAGTTTTAACATAATAATGGAATGTAACTTCTTGATTTCTCAAGTATAATCTGAATTACTTAAAAAAAAATAAAAAATGACAAATATTTCTGATATACGCCTTTTTAACCAAGAAAATTAACTACATTTGCACGCAATAAAATTTTAAAGTATTTCACTATGTCATTTATTGCAGAGAGAGTAATTATAGATGGATTAACGTTTGATGATGTTTTGTTAATCCCTGCTTATTCGGAAGTTCTACCTCAAGAGGTCAACCTGAAAACAAAATTTTCCAAAAACATTATGCTCAATATTCCAATGGTTTCAGCCGCAATGGATACGGTAACGGAAGCCAAGATGGCTATTGCCATAGCTCGTGAAGGTGGAATCGGAGTTATCCACAAAAACATGAGTATTTCGGAACAGGCCCGTCAGGTTCGATCGGTGAAAAGAGCGGAAAACGGAATGATTTCCAATCCTGTATGTATCAAAACCGGAAAAAAGGTAGGCGACGCGCTGGATTTGATGAAAGAGTATAAAATAGGAGGAATCCCTGTCGTCGATGATAAAAATCATCTGGTAGGAATCATTACTAATCGCGATCTTCGCTTTCAGCGCAATATGGATTTGCTTGTGGACGAAGTAATGACAAAAAATAATTTGATCACAACCAATCAATCTACTAATCTGGAGGCTGCCTCTGAAATTCTACAACAATATAAAATCGAAAAACTACCGGTTGTCGATGCCCACAATAAATTAATAGGATTGATTACTTATAAGGATATTACCAAAGCAAAAGACAAGCCGTCGGCATGTAAAGACGAACAGGGAAGACTTCGGGTTGCTGCAGGAATCGGCGTAACGGCCGACGCTTTGGAAAGAGCAAGCGCTTTGGTCGACGCAGATGTCGACGCCATCGTAATCGACACGGCGCACGGGCATTCTCGTGGTGTTGTTGAATTATTAAAAAAAGTAAAAAAAGAGTATCCAAATATAGATTGTATTGTTGGTAACATTGCTACCGCCGAAGCAGCCCGAATGTTAGCCGGTGCGGGAGCTGATGCCGTTAAAGTCGGAATCGGTCCGGGTTCAATTTGTACGACACGGGTGATTGCCGGCGTGGGCGTTCCCCAACTTTCGGCCATTTATGATGTAGCAAAAGAATTAAGCAATATGGATATTCCTATTATTGCCGACGGTGGTTTGCGTTATTCCGGAGATATAGTAAAAGCCTTGGCGGCAGGAGCTTATTCGGTAATGATGGGTTCTTTGTTAGCCGGCGTAGAAGAATCTCCCGGTGAAACGGTAATCTACAACGGGAGAAAATTCAAAACATACCGTGGAATGGGTTCGCTTGAAGCTATGCAAAAAGGTTCTAAAGACCGTTATTTCCAAGATTCGGAAGAAGATATTAAAAAATTAGTGCCTGAAGGAATTACAGCTCGAGTTCCTTTTAAAGGTTCGTTGTATGAAGTTATTTATCAAATGGTTGGCGGATTGAGATCGGGAATGGGTTATTGCGGGACTGAAAATATCAAAGCCCTTCACAATGCCAAATTTACCCGTATCACCAATGCCGGCGTGGAAGAAAGCCATCCCCATGATGTAACTATCACGCAGGAAGCGCCTAATTATAGTTATAATAGAGGCTAATTTATAATAATTTGAGCGCTTTTCCGTTTATAAAAAGGATTACCCCCCTGCCCCCTAAAGGGGGAATGATTGTGATACGGTGAAGTCCCCTTTAGGGGAAACAACGTTCGGCGGAGCCAATTAGGGGTAAAAAAAGTATGTTTAACAAAAAAGATAGTGTTTTATATGAAAAAGTATTTTTTCTTTCTTTTATCAATGGTATCGTTTTCCGTAACCGCACAAACAAACGACCCTGTTATTATGACTGTCAATGGACATAATGTCGGAAAATCGGAATTTGAATATATCTATAACAAAAATAATAACGAAGAGTCCATTGAAAAGAAATCCTTAGAAGAGTATGCCGTATTATTTAAAGACTTCAAGCTAAAAGTGGAGGAAGCCTTAGCCCAACGATTAGATACAATGCCTGATTTTGTGCGGGAACTGTCGGAATATCGCATTCAATTGGCGAGACCATATTTGGAAGATAGTCTGGAAACCGACATTAATTTCAAAATGAAAGAATACGAACGGATGAAATATTTTGTTGAAGTCGGTCATATTTTAATCCGTTTTCCGGGCGTACCCGACAATAAATTTAGAATTTTACCTGCCGATACTGTAGAGGCATACAAAAAAGCTTTGCAAGTCCTTAGCCGGATCCGTAAAGGAGAAAGTTTTAATAATATGGTGCAAGAGAACTCAGACGATGAATCATCCAAAAGCCGTGACGGTTATTTAGGATGGTTTACAGGTTTGCAACTGAATTTACCTTTGGAAGAAGTGGTTTTCAATTTACCTGTGGGTCAAGTTGGAATTGCACGCAGCAACTACGGATATCATATTCTTAAATTACTCAACAAAATAGATAATCCCGGACAAGTCAGGGCTTCGCATATTTTAATTACAGTTCCTGAAGATGCAGATGAAACGCACGTTACAAATGCGCAAAATAAGATTGATTCCATATACAATGCACTTTTGGGCGGAGCAGATTTTGCCAAGTTAGCCAAAGAAAATTCCGACGATCCCGGCAGCGCAGCCAAAGGCGGCGATTTAGGCTGGTTTGGATTCGGGGCAATGATTAAAGAATTTAGAGACAATATATTTGCCTTGAAAAAAGAAGGAGAAATCACAAAACCGTTCAGAACTTCATTTGGTTTTCATATTGCCGAATTGACCGGAAAGAAACCGTTAGAATCATTTGCAGAAAAGCAAAACGATATTGATAATCTTCTGAAAAAAGGAGGTTATGTAACGGAGTTGTACAGACCGGCTATAGATAGATTGAAAAAAGAATTTGGCTTCTCATTAAACGAACAAACGGTTCAAAAACTTATATATTCGGCGACTACCCTGTACCCCGCCGACAGCTTATTCAAAACTAAGTTTTCTACTCAAGAAGTTTTATTTAACGTAAATAATGAGGTTTATACTACAAACGATTTTTTTGAATTTTTGAAGAAAGATTTTTATTCACCCTATAAAATTTCTACTGAATTAGTATCCGAAAGGCTCAAAGAGTACGAATATTCTGTTTTATTGAATGTTTTAGATAAAAATTTGGAAAATCGCTATCCAGAATTTAGAAATTTAGTTCGAGAATTTCGTGACGGATCGTTGATGTTTGAAATAAGCAGACGAGAGGTTTGGGACAAGGCTTCTTCCGATTTGGAAGGATTGCAAAAGTTTTTTATTGACAATAAACAAAAATATGCATGGAGCGAACCTCATTTTAAAGGATATATTGTGCTGACGAGAGATGCTGCAACTCAAAAGAAAATGAAAAAAGAGATTTCAAAAATGAATCCTGAAGAAGCAGTTTCCTATTTGAATGAAAACTATAAAGTCGGAGATGTTTCTTATGTGAAAGTTGAAAAGGGGCTGTTCAAAAAAGGTGATAATCCGTTTGTAGACGAACAAGCATTCAAAACCGGTAAAGCTGAAAAACCGGAAGGATTCGCAGATTTTTTCCTTTTAGGAGAAATTCTGAACGCTCCAAATTCATATTCTGATGTTCGAGGCGCAGTAGTTACCGATTATCAGGATTATTTGGAAAAAGAGTGGATTAAAGAACTTAATAGAAAATATCCGGTATCCATAAACAAAGACGTATTATTTAAAATAAAATGAAATTCTTTAACTATTTATGAGATATGTATTTCCGGTAGTTATTGTATCTTTGCTGTTGATTTCATGCTCGAAATCAAATAAAGAAGAGGGAACATTTTTGGTAAAAGTCGGGAATAAAGTATTGACTAAACAAGTATTGAATGATAATATTCATTCGGGATTGTCTCCTGATGATAGTATTATTGAAGCGGAACATTTTATAAAGAAGTGGATTACCAATGAATTGATGTATGATATCGCTCGAAAAAACACAGACAATACGGAACGCATCGACCAGTTGGTAGAAAATTATAGAAGATCGCTGGTTATTTATCAGTATCAGGAACAGTTGATAAATGAAAAAGTTATCAAACAAATCAATGAACAGGATCTCAATGATTATTACAAAACTAACAAGGAGAAATTCAAGTTGGACAGGTATATAATCAAGGGGATTTTTCTGAAAATTCCTATAGAATCGTCTGCTATTGAATGGATCAGAGATAATTACAAATCAGTATCTTCTCCGTCTTCGAGAGAAAAATTAGAGAAATACGGTATGCATACGGGAATAACTTATCTTGATTTTTTGGATAAATGGATTTCTTTCGACGAGATTAAGAACAATTGGCCTGCAACAAGTAGAAATTCACTTGTTTTAAGTAACGGACGAAACTATTTTGAACAACAGGATGAGGTCTTTTATTACTTTTTGAATATTACTGAGTTTTTGTCGCCTGATGATTTTGCACCTTTTGAATACGCTAAACCTGTAGTTCAGGAAATGCTTGTCAATCAGCGGAAAATAGATTTTCTGAAGCAAACGGAAGATGATATTTATCAGAGGGCGTTAAACAAAGGAGAGGTTGAATTTTATTATAAAGAATAGAAAATGAGAAAATTTTTACTTTTAGTTTTGATTGCACTATCCGGTAGTATTGCCTCACATGCGCAATATACGCCAAGCAATGTAGTAGATCAAGTTATCTGGGTGATTGGCGACGATGCCATTCTTTTGTCAGACGTTGAAAACGCGCGTTTAGAAGCGCAATTACAAAAACAACGGATACCGGGCGATCCTTATTGTACGATCCCCGAACAATTAGCTATCCAAAAACTGTTTTTACACCAAGCAAAATTAGACAGTATAGATATTCCTGATTCGAGAATTTATCCTGAAGTGGAAGCTCGAATTAATTATGCACTCAATATTGCCGGATCGCGGGAAAAATTGGAAGAATATTATTTAAATGGAAAATCTATGAGTGCCTGGCAGGAAGAATTAAAAACCTCCATTAAAGAAAATGTTATCGTTAAAGAAGTGCAATCCAAACTTTTTGCAAAACTGAAAATTACGCCCACAGAAGTAAGAACTTTCTTTAACAGAATCCCTCAAGATAGCCTTCCTTATATTGAAACAACCGTTGAAGTTCAAATCTTTACGCAACAGCCAACAGTTTCATTAGCAGAAATAGACAACATCAAAGAGCGTTTGAGGGATTATTCCGACCAAGTTACCAGCGGAAAAAGACAATTTTCCACTTTGGCGCGGATGTATTCTGAGGATCCGGGTTCTAAAGACTTAGGCGGAGATTTGCAATTTATGGGGAAAGGCATGTTAGATCCGGAATTTGCGGCTGTCGCTTTTGATTTGAACGATCCGAAAAAAGTTTCCCGCATTGTACAAACCGAAAACGGATATCATATCATCCAGTTAATTGAAAAAAGGGGCGATAGAATAAAAGTGAGGCATATCCTTCTAAAACCGACTATTTCAGATGAAGAATTGAATACAGCTACTCATAAATTGGATTCCATCCGGAATGATATTGTCAAAGGAAAATTTTCCTTTGAAGAAGCGACTTTCTGGATGTCTTCTGATAAAGATACCAAAAATAATCAAGGTTTGATGGTCAACAACAGCGAATATTCAGAGCGGGCAGGTACTTCCCGGTTTCAAATGAGCGAGTTGCCTGCCGAAGTAGGAAAAGCAGTTAATACCATGAAGGTCGGCGATATTTCCCAACCGTTTACTATGATTAATTCCAAAGGACAGAAAATTGTTGCTATGGTAAAACTTAAATCCAGAACAGAAGGACATAAAGCCAATTTATCCGAAGATTTTCAGGAACTGAAAGCGATGGTTGAAAATGAAAAACGCGAACAAATCATCAATAATTGGATAGCACAAAAACAAAAAGAAACTTATATCCGCATCAACGATAATTGGAAAAATTGCAATTTCGAAAAAGATGGATGGGTTCAAAAATGAGTTGTCATTGCAGACGAAGCATGAAGCATAGCGAAGACTCGCAATCCCCTGAAAAACAAAAGGAGATGGCGGATCAAGCCCGCCATGACAGGCTTTTATCTACGGTTTTCGTTTTCCTTTTCGTTGTAATATTTTTCGTCGGATCGGCCCAAACACCTCCGGTTCAAAGAGGAGCAAGCAAGGCCGTTATTGAATACGCCGATTCTTCCGGATTATTTGAAAAAAATATTCAGGTTTTACAAGGAAACGTAGTTTTGCGGCACGACAGTTCTTTTATGTATTGCGATAGCGCTTATTTTAATGAAACGGCACAAACGATGGAGGCATTCAGCCATGTGCGCTTCGAACAGGGAGATACCTTGTTCATCTACGGCGATTATCTGTTTTACGATGCAAATACCAGATTGGCAAAACTTCGCAAGCATGTACGCATGGTAAATAGAGATGTTACTTTGCTAACCGACAGTTTTAACTATGACCGGAATGCCAATATCGCTTATTATTTCAACAACGGACGTCTTCTTGATACAGTTAATGAATTAAAATCCTTTTATGGTCAATATTCTCCGGAGACAAAAATAGCTTATTTCAAAAAATCCGTAATACTAACCAATCCGCAATTTGTACTTACTTGCGATACATTGAAATACAATACCGATAACAGGGTAGCCTATATCGTGAGTCCGACGGTCATCAAATCCGACAGCGGTACCATTTATACAGATCAAGGATGGTATAACACGCTCACCGAAGAATCTTTACTTCAAAATCGCTCCTTAGTTGTGAGTAAAGACAGAACAAAAACAATAACAGCCGATTCGCTTTTTTACGATAAAACAAAAGGATTTCTCGAAGCCTTTGGAGATATGATTTTGAACGATACGGTTAAAAAAGTCATTCTGTTGGGCGATTACGGTTATTACGACGAAAATACAAAATTCGCCTTTGCAACTGATTCTGCTCAATTGATCGAGTATTCTCAAAAAGATTCCCTTTTTGCTCACGCTGATACGATGTCGATGACGACAATTGGCCAGGAAAGAGAAGTCAAAGCTTATTACGGCGTCCGGTTTTATCGTGTAGATTTACAGGGAGTTTGCGATTCGTTGCAATTCAATACCGCCGATTCCATATTAAAAATGTACAAAAACCCTATCCTGTGGAATACCGGTTATCAGCTGAACGGAGATACAATAAAAATTCTTTTCAACGACAGTACCATTGAACGAATGAACGTGTTGAACTATGCTTTTGCCATCGAAAATTTAAAAGCGCCTCCGGATTCAAGTTATTTTAACCAATTGAAAGGCAAAAATCTTACTGCTAATTTCTACGCCGGCGAAATTTACAGAATGTATGTAGAAGGTAGCGCCGAATCAATTTATTATCCGATAGATGATAAAGACGGATCCTTTATAGGTTTGTATAACTCGGTCAGTAGTTATATAAATTTCGATATAAAAGACCGGAAACCCATAAGAATTAATTGGTTTCCTCTACCGGAATGTAATTTATTACCCATTCCGGATTTAACGCCTGATGACAAATTTCTGAAAAATTTCATCAATTATGATTATCTTCGTCCAAAAAATAAAGAAGAAATATTTATGAAGGTTGAGATGAAAAAGGAAGATATTCCACCGCCCCGCAGGACACGCGGACAACGCAAATCATAAAAAAAATGAGCGATATAATCCATTTATTATCCGATTCGATAGCCAATCAAATAGCGGCAGGAGAAGTTATCCAGCGGCCGGCTTCCGTAGTCAAAGAATTGATGGAGAACTCTATAGATGCGGGCGCTTCAATTGTTCAACTAAATATTAAAGATGCAGGACGCACTCTAATTCAGGTAATAGATAACGGAAAAGG
>Ga0209629_10004781_pt1 | contig 10107 bp, 6 predicted proteins | sample TergutCu122P5_FD_187286 | JGI IMG/M metagenome (GOLD analysis project Ga0209629, IMG submission 187286) | Cubitermes ugandensis P5 segment gut microbial communities from Kakamega Forest, Kenya - Cu122 P5 (SPAdes) (version 2) | ecosystem: Host-associated > Arthropoda: Insects > Digestive system >... | reverse complement strand
CGCCGGAATTTCCATTTAAATTTTAGCACACCCTGTATTTAAAATGTGAATAATACAGGAACCAAACAAGGTAGCATTATGAAATAAACGGCATTTTGAAGAGAAAAAAACGGAGATTATGCAGCATGTTTAAAATATCCAGTACGTAAATTTGTTGAATAAATATATAAAATGCAGCATCTGGAGGTTAGCTGTGTGGTACGACCCATACAGTGGCCGTTAGGCGTCAAATGGTTAAAAATAGGGCTCATCCTTTACATTATGTCCTACCCATTTACCACCGACGGTCTCATTAGTGTGCATAGTGCCGTTGCACAGTCGAGAATTGAATTATTCTCTGTTGTAACAGCATCTTTTGCAGTTCGCGGATTCTAATGTGTCATACCGCAAACTGGGACGAATTAATGTGGCATGTACCTTTTCCATTACTTTGCGGTTTTACTCGTATTCATGTTCTTCACTAAACCATGTCTCTCCGCAAACGCAGTTTCAAGTAGCCATGAAGTGGTAACGTAAATAACGTAATGATATTGATATTATATACAAGTAATTATTGTAAATATTGGCTTCTTATAAAGTGGAAGATCTACCTTCTGAAATAAAGGAGAAATTTGACATGTTAACACAGTCGTTAGTGTTCTAACTGTAAAGGGTGTTATCCTCCATTTTGCTGTTGATATTCTGCGTATTTTTCAGGATTTCTGTAAAACAAATTATCTGTTACGCGAAGCTGTCCACCATTTTCTGAACGTTTATATCCGACGGACGATATATTATGTAAATGGCCGAATGTTTTGGGGCGTGGGGTTTAAAAATATACTGAGTTTTGCCTTCTGCATTTCATTGAAGTAAAGAATAAACTTAATTGCTTCGTTGGTTTGTGCTTTTCAAAACTCGGCGGAGAAGCTGCTTACATTTTAATTTGAGCTTTAAAGAAGCTGTATCGAAAGAAACTTGAAGAAATTGAATGGGCTGCACTTGTTAAACATGTGGATTACGTTTTGTCACCTTCCAATTCGGAAAATTATCATCACTTGTAGAATTTTTGCAGGCCTTTTTTATAAAAAGTTTAAGAACTTTTAAGGGAGGAAGATGGCTGACAACTTTGATGAGTTAGTGTTGTGATTTTTTCTACTGCTGTACTTCTCGAGACAAAGGAGGGATGCGGCAGTAAAGAGAAACATCAGATGCGAGCCAAACTTTTCCGGACAAAAACTACACATAGTAGCTACAGGTCCGTAAATCCGTTTAAAATACTCCCCTTAACAGTTTGCACACCGGTCCTACCATCTGTCCCACAATTAGAACCATCTATGGATCTTACGTTTCGTGGCTCTTTGCAAACATCGCGTGCGATTAGGATTTGATCTTCGCGGTAACCTCGAATCTTCCGGATAACTGGGTTTTCATAGTGGGGAAGTAGAAGAAGCTAGTGCGTAGTGTGTGGGACAACCCCCAAGCCGTTTTCAATTACGAACTGCTGAAGGCAAGAAGCCGTGCGTGATGGCACCTGGTCGTGATGAAGACCGCGGTCCTGTGTGCGCCATGTTTCTGGGAATTTTCTCCTGACATTCTCCATCAAGCACGATGTGTCATCTGTCATCATACTCAGCCGGTCTCGTGGATTACTTGACGCACTTTTTGTAAATTTTCACCTGTCCGACTTGACGAAGATAAATCTTCAACCGAAGATTTTCGAAACATTTGTTTAGCATTTCATGAGCGTCGGAGTTCGTTTTCTGAATTTTTAAACAAGCAGTAATGCCAGTTCTATCCTTCGTAAGAGTAACTTGCCAGTGTCCGTGGTTCAAAACTTGGAGTGGGTTTCAAGAAGATGAGATGATAAGCTGGTTGTTCGGCTATTAGCCAGTTTAAATTAAATAAAAAATTTCATTATTAGACCTTTAGAATGAGCGGAGTTGTTTAGCAGTTCAAACTTCTAATTGCTGTCTGGATTTAAGCCTTGTAGGTCTTTAGAATGAGAAGAGGTCTTATAAACCTCATTTCCATTGAAGGCTTAGACTCTCTTCCTTGTTTAGTGACAGGTAGCTGCACAAAGATAATTGTCCCTTTGTTGGAAAATATATTTTCCTGCAGGAAAGCCCTTCCGAAAATAACCATTTCGAACTTTTTTTTTACAAAAGAAAGGACATTTTATAATTCTTGATGTAATGTTAATGATTTGTGGTAATGTTGAACCTCAGGAAGAGAGGAGAGAATTATTGAAAAAAGGGAAGTGGTAGAGCTGGATCAGAACAGGGTGTGTCTTAATCAGTCTTCTAATATTTTCATAATTGTGTGTACGACCACAATACACACAAAGTGTGTGATGGTATAAATTTATAACCATGAATAACCAAACGGTTTCTTATCCCTCCGTATATTCCTCGGGATGGAATGATGCTCACCAACGATTGTACGAAGTATTATAACCGAGAGTCGGGCAGCTTAACGCGGACGGTTACAGAATTTGTGCGCAACTTGGGAACACCGATGCTGTAATATTCGCGCTCATCCACCGTTCCGAGGCGGAAACAAACAAACCACCAGTGGAGTGATCCTGGCAGTGCCGGCGCAGGACACCGCACCAAGACAGCCGCTATTGTTGACAAAAGACGAGCAGTTTTAATGTGTGTAATCCCCGTTGTGTCGCTATAACTTCATTATGCAGTCTAAACACAACACTTTATTATGGTGCTCTAAAATATCTAAATGTTTCTGTTGTTTAAAACAGCCATTATCAGGCTTCGTTTTTCAGTATTTCAGTTAACAAAGATCGTAATGATAGACACACTGTCTGTTCTAACACAACAGTTGACAATGAACTTAATGATAAACACCCTATCTGTTGTAACAAAATATTCCAAACTATTACCAGTAAGAGAGGACATTGATATAACATTTCCACCTTATGCCTAAACATTTCCTATTTTCTCAGTCCCTCACCCACTACCGTCATCTTGCTGTTATTAAGTAATTATTCTAAACTTCTTTGTATTTGAGGATTGAAAAAGATGAAACTGGCATTTTCGATCCTCGAAGCATACCGTCTCACCTCCTTGGGGGAGTGTTACTGACCAGGTACTGTAGTTCAAGTCTCGGACTGGGTTTAAAGAAGATGAGTCCTTAAACTGGCTGTCCGGCTATTATCCAGTTTAAATTAATCCACATTTACACAATTCAATGTATGGAATGCGCGGAGTGGTTTAGCAGTTTAAAAATGTAATTGCTGTCCTTAAAGACTTGTTTGTCATTAGGATTGGCAGATGTCTAACACACCTCGTTTCTATTAAAGGATCTTTCCACTTATAGTGACAGGTAGCTATACACAGGTAAGTGTCCCTTTGTTCGAAAATATATTGTAATGAATGGTTGATAAATCGACTTTGAAAATAGTGTTTTATTAGAGATTTAATTTTTTAAACATGGTGCTATACAACTCAGTGTGGGCACATATCAGCAAGAAGTAGCCTGCTCTCTTGCTTTCTGTGCGGGGTAGCGAACAGCGTGCGCTTCTGAGGTGGGCTGGTAGCGTGAACTGATGGCGGTATGATTATCACACAAGTATCTCAGAGCCACGAGCTGTTCCGAAATAACATAACACCTAGTGAAGTATGCCACGGTCTCATTCCGGGTTCCGACATCCAGATTTACACATTTGTGGTAGTGGCCGTGTAGTTGTGTTAAAATTACCTTGTGACAGGATGATCTCCGTCCTTCTTGTACACCAAGATAAGTTTATTGAAGTGAATATTCCTAAATTCCAAATTAATGCGACATTTTGAGTGACTGGTAGGAACCTCAGCATTTTCGGAACTGCCTTTAGAAATTAATTTTAAATTACAGGAACGTTTGAGTACATTTAACCACAGTTTGTTTACTTAAACGATAAAAGGTGCAAGGTACTATACTGGGTTACGCGAGGAGTAATTGGATGTATGTGTAATTTTATGGGTGATTTGGGTGATGTAATGTTTGCGAATATTTATATTATACTGGGAACTAGTCTCCAGCCCGTCACAACGCGCGCGCGCGCGCACACACACACACACACACACACACACACACACACACACACCACACGTTCAGAATATGCCGCCAAACACCGATCACGCACATGATAAATATTTGTGAACTATTACAAGTAATTTCATTCAAAGTACAGGTCATCACTCCCTGATGATAGATCTTTTGTGATCTGACACATGTTGGAGTAATTTTTAATTATGTGTCTTTTAAACTTTTGTACAACATAGATTTTAACATCTACGTTTTGTATAATTGAGTGCATTAGTCGGCTAATAAAATGACTGATTCTAATAATGCACGGCCGAAACCTGAAATTAAGATTAACGAAGTGTGCTAGTTTATAAATTTAAAACGGCGATTAACCAAAACTTTTTCCAATCTTTCCGTATATTCTGTGGGACGGATTCATTCTCAACGACGAACATGCGAAGTACTTGCCCGAGATTCGGGTAGCTTAAAGCGGATTGTTAAATACTTGTGTATATATATATATATATATCGTGCCACTTGGCTGGTCTTCAGCGAACGTAGAACGCATTCAAAACAGACACACTTACACATCTATATCAGTTGTACAAAAATTCAAAAATCAGCCGCGCGCACATATACGTTATAGTCTGTCATCTGTCCTTGCGACCAGTGTTGATAATTTTGACTCGTACGTCGTGCAAGAATTATCTTGATTCCTGCATAACATTCATTTTATTTTAATGGACGTGACATGCAACTTACATAAGCAATAACAGGCAGTGCTGTATTGTTCGTGAATGAAAAGTAAGAGATTATTATATTCCTTGATTTGTGTTGCTGTTCTTATCCTTCACTTGGAGAAGAAACATGAAGAAGGACACTGACTGACTTATCATCTGTGGACAAAAATGAAATACCTAGTGTTAAAAAACAAAGGTGGAAATCTGAAAATGGGAAACATTTGCAGCTGTCGAAAAAAATTGAGAATGTATCGGTAATTATAAATATGACATGCATTTTGAAAATACTGATAATTTTTGCCCAGTTTAGGTCTTTAAAGAAGAACCCTCAGATAATAAAGAATGTCTTTTTTTATGTTTCATTTGATCGTTGGCAGAAATTTATAACTGCAATCTGTACTGAAGCAGAATCTTCCGGTCCACACCCTGACATCCTTCTTCTTAAGCTGCTTTTTCATGTTACATTCTCATATACGTCTCCGTCTTCAAATACGTCTTCCTCGTCATTTATTGCCACTAAAATTCTATATGTTTCTGATTTACCCTTACCTGATTCGTGTCTTTCATTATGGATTGTGATTACTCTAAAGTTTGACTGACTCTTCATAGCCCAGTCGTGCTGCAGAATCTAATAGTTGATCAGCCAGCCAGGAAGCCCCTCACATTCTGTAGAAACCGCATGTTCCTTACCGTATTCTTAAGACCCTACCGTTTGTCCTTATCTTGAGCGACGTATGTTTATTCCACGCCTTCCCATGGAACTACTTTCAGATCTATTTTTACCTTATCATCCAAATTACGTTTGGGTCTTCAAAGTGGTCTTTTTCCTTAGTGTTTACTCACTATAATTCTGTATATATTTTTTCCTCCGCAATATATGTACCATATGACCAACATATGCAACCCTCGGTGATTTGATCAACTAAATACTATTTATCGTGCAGCCACTGATAATTTAGTTTTCTCTGTCATACTGCTACTTACGCCCCCCCCTAGGCCCCGGTATCTTACTATACACCCCATTCTCCCTTTAGTGTATGACACGTAGTGTCAAACGCACGTACAATAACAAGCCATATTGTTGTTGTGTATGTTATGAGTTTCTTTGTTAACTAGACAGTTTCCGGACCGAATGGTGACTGGCAGTTCCGGAATTTATTCGCCACTTAACTTCTTATTACATGCAATTTAGGTAATGGAATATTATGAAGAATAAAAATTTCGCAGTCCATAATTATGTAATTTGTATTAGGTGATTAATTATGTCTTGTGTAACAACACGGAAAGTATCTCAAATCATGTAGTGTAGTAATGCAGTAACTGCTGATGGACCAATATGAAATAAATTTTCGGTATTTGCTTGGAGGAGGGGACTGAGTAAAGGACTAAAGTTCTTACTCAGACAGACCGGTCTTCGTAGTCTGTGTGATACTTCTTGAACACGAAGCAGATTTGTTACCCATTCTGAAGAATTGTTAATTCCATTCTGCTGTTGTTGCCTCTGTCTTACCTTCAAGCATTTTTCTGGACACCAATGTAATTATTACATAGCTCTAGTGTCAGTTGGTTTGTATTTACAAAATTCTGTAAAAACTTCCGCCATACTAAGTTGCCGTTAGACAAAAGTGCATAGGCTTTTCACTTCATTCTGACTTCGGGAAAACAAACATTTGTATGTAGTTTATCCTTTGACGATTGTAGGGCGACAAAATTCCTTGTAAATTTCTTGTTTTGAGAACCGCACAAATTATGTTGCTGAACTCATGCAACGCTTCTGAGACCAACTCCTACTCACTCTTAAGGGTTGTGGCATCACTCGACGCCACGATAACCTGATTACGTCAGTACCAGAACAGGGATTGCATCATTTCACGAGTCCCCCACTGGAACTTATCAATTATCATCGTATTAACCTGGAAGTTGGGTCATATCACAAACCTGATGGTGAAAACAGAGTCACTCTCTGGTGCGTCTGATGATTTGATAAAATTGAGGTAGCTGTTAGGCGGGATGATGTGTGTTGAAGCACTTCTAATGTTGAAGGCTGAGAAAATTACGTGAATGGAAGGTAAAGCATCATATATTAGAGCGTTAATAGGTATGCGTCTGCTTTTCCTGTTTGTTATTTTAATGTATTTGCTTCATTCTGTGAAGGCCTATAGCAGGGGGACATGTATGTGTGAAATGTATTTGGTATGGATTGTAAATTCGTGAAGATTCGAAGATACCTTCTTTTAAACGTACACGTCAGTGTAAATAGGATTCTACCAAACCTACACTTACTTAAATCTGAATTTGTCATTTAAGAGTTTTATGAATGCTTTGTCTGATTTCGTAGGAATTGCTACATTTTGGGTATAAAGTTCCTTTCTAATGCAGTTTAGAAAATATCTTGTTTACTGTGTACGAATAAATGGTTTAGTAGTGCATAAGTGCTTTTAAGTTATTCCGGAATATGTGCGACGTATTTCCTTAAGTGATTAACAAACGAGTGTGTGCAAATGATAATGTATTTCTGAATTGTATGCTTTCGTGAAAATACTTTCATTCTAAATTATATGTCTTTTTGCGGAGCAAGAAATACATTTCTTTGGAATTTATGTATAGTGAATATGGTGTGTGTGTGTGTGTGTGTGAACTACGTTTTTCAATTTTATTTTGATATAAACTAGTAGTTCTATGTCTTTATGAAGAGAATACAGCTTTTATACTGACAGAGAGAATTTGTTTGGCAAAATTTAAATTGATGCACAATTTATAAGCTGATAAGTTACTCGTACGTCTTTCTGGGCTTCGTGATTGCAAGTGGGTATAGAACTAACAGTTAAAGACAGAAGTTTTGGTTCTTGTACGGGGTATAATGAAAACTGTAGACATGAATTGCTGTCTGTGTATATATATGACGGATCAATTTCAGAAATACCCCATGCTTTTCCTCACCTACTTCAGAAGTTGTGTACATTTATTAATATTATTTACACCATGCATTACTTTCGTATTGTCTTTGTCTAAATCAACATTTAGTTTACCTCTTATACATGTCACGTTATATTGAATTCTTCCACGCGTTTGGGCGCACGTCTGCGCCATTTTCAGGGAGTCTTATATTTAACTCTTCGATTTTCGGCGCAACAACTGGCCCTATGTACTCGTACTTGTCCAAACTTGCTGGTAAAAATGCAGTCTTCTCACTGATGAACTATTTTACAGATTTCGCGAAGGTCACTTGTGGTGCAAATGGTTAAAACCCCGTAGTCACATAACACTTCACTTTTCTGGAGTCACTAAAAACACTCACTTTGATGTGGTGTATATGCCGAGAGTTAAATGATAATTAATACAATTTTCAACAATTTTATGCTGGGTTTGTAGTGACAGGTAACATGTGGACTGCGGTCTTGGTTATGTCAATTGCTTCGCATCCCAAATAGTAGAATGTACATCCGAAACTGGCTGTCGTCCGTTGAATAGTCAGACACTGTTTTATGGATGTATGCACAGGGATTATCAGCACGTTTGGACAAGTGTTTACAGCCACTTGTTGCGTCGAAAATCGAACATTTAAATATGAGATTCCCTGAAGAAGGCATCGACATGCGCCAAAACGCTTAGGAGAATGTATTGTAACGTGATATGTACAATAGGTGTATTAAATCTTGGTTTAGATGAAGACAATAATGTGTACATATACTGGTCCACAATTTGGGCCCAGTTATAATTAAGTTTGGTATCCACTAAGTTATCCTAGAATAGGTTCATGTATTGACCTCGAAATTCTGTTACAAGCACTTTTTATTTATATTTACTGCACTATTCGCCCTGCGTATTTTCTTTCCGCTTCATTTCTTGTATATTTCTTGAAAAAAATATATTATATTTAACCTCTTTCCCCTGCGTATATACATGGTCCCTCTGTGTACACACGTACACATACTGTAACAGAAATGAAGCCAGGTAGAACCCAATGCACTGAAGCCAAAATAATTCTGTAAAACGGAATGTCAAGTGTACAAGAATTTCAGAATGCCGTCTACTGTAGGTACACACATTTGAATTTCAAAGCGTTATTGATTAGTGTTATTATGATAATAATAGTAATAATGGCAACAGAAACAACGAAGCAACAAAAACAACAACAACGAAGCAACAAAAAACAACAACAACAACAACAACAACAACAACAATAACAACAACAACAACACTAGCAGCAGTAACAACAACAACACTAGCAGCAGTAACAACAACAACACTAGCAGCAGTAACAACAACAACACTAGCAGCAGTAACAACAACAACACTAGCAGCAGCAACAACAAAAACACTAGCAGCAGTAACAACAACTTTTTGTGGTTTATTTTCGTCTCCTAATCCCAGTGGATGTGGCTGAACTCTGGGATATTTGCACTCCTCCCTCCTGGTTTTGTGTTTTATATTCCAAGTCTGACACAAAGATTACTCAATCTGTCAGTCCTATGTATCAAGAATATTTATATTTCTCTTCAGACCTCGGCTATATTCCCACATACGTTTAATATGAAATTACACACAGAATTTTCAGTTCAGGAATCTAATCACCATGAACAACACTGTGAATGCTGTTGTCTAATTAACTTTCGCCACATGACGTTCACGAGCTCCTCTGGTCATCTTTGTCTTTTTTTACACTTGAATTATAGATATGTTTCTTTGTCTTTCTGTCCGAAAAGAGGTATTTCCCTTTCTCGTCTCCGTCCTCAGTTCCCTCAGCTTCCACATTTGTAACCTGAACCCTGCTAACCTACCGCTTCTCTCAATTCCAACACTTTTTTACACCTATTTTCCCAGCCATGCTTTAATTCCCTGTTATGTAACTGGCTACACATTCCCTTTCATTTCATCTTCCGTCCTCCGTCTTTGAATATTTTTGAATAGGTTTTAATAATTTGGCACTTAATCGTTACGTCTTTTTTTCCGCGCATATTTCCATATGTAGCCAGTCCGATTTAGTTTTATTCCTCACTTAAGACTTAAGCCAACCCTCCACCTTCAACCTCCCCAGCTGCCATTCTTGATATTAATGATTAATATATGTGTTTATCTGTGAAGTAATTGCGTTATTAATTTCCGAATTTGTCTTGCTGTAGTTACAGTTCACATTGGGAAGTAAATTTTGACGCAGCTGTATGAATAAGCCTCTAAACTAATGTGTAGGGGGGGGGGGGCGGTGAGGTTTGGAGCTGAACAATCAGCGTGATACAGTGAGGACATTTTTTTAATGCCGAATTCAGTACTTTCGTTCTCTGTATCCACTGTTTTTACACGAAGTAGTGAGTATTCTTACGTTCATCAAGGTAGAGTTGCACACCGGTACAAATTTCCCAGCTGTCAG
>Ga0209629_10004779_pt1 | contig 10107 bp, 10 predicted proteins | sample TergutCu122P5_FD_187286 | JGI IMG/M metagenome (GOLD analysis project Ga0209629, IMG submission 187286) | Cubitermes ugandensis P5 segment gut microbial communities from Kakamega Forest, Kenya - Cu122 P5 (SPAdes) (version 2) | ecosystem: Host-associated > Arthropoda: Insects > Digestive system... | reverse complement strand
GTTCTCTCTTTTTGGCAATGTAAATCTTGGTTTGGCTTGACACACACTCCTGTTCAGCACTTTAAACATGACCTCCAAGAAACCCAACATTTTTAAACACAGAATTTAAGGAATAACCTTGCCATGTATTCAGGTAAATATGGTGTAAGCATCATACTCTATATTGCTGTTGTTACCGAACAAAGACACAGAACAAACACAATAATATTATGAAGGTGGTATTTATAATTAAAGTAATATAGACACTTACGACAGCATAAGTCTTCTTTGCCATTAATACTATTACAATATGATTTCTTCAGTTTGCACTGATTGTTGGAGAGGACGAGATATGAGAAACGCGAAAATGCATATGTAATGGTAAAGTGAGGTATAAACTCAAAACAGTACTTCAGTGCTTGCCCAGTAGACTTGTAGTATACACTGAACAGTGTCAGGCGTACCACCAGGGACATTATAAAACCTGTAAAAAATGACACAGGAAGTTACAAATTATGTTCATACTCATCAACATAAGAATTTTCAAACATGATGTGTCACATTTAAATTTACAATGTCATCGCACATATAGGTAAGAAAAAACCATGATATGTACTGTACCCAATGCATTTCACAAGAAGTGTGTGTGTGTGTGTGTGTGTGACAACCACTCAGAATAATGCTATTTAATAAGGTGGGGTCTATGGGGTTGGCCAGAGGTAGTCTCCTATTTCTTGGTAAGTTATGGTTGGGTGACATGGTCCAGAACCTAACTCACAGGCATCATCAAGTGCTCAGCATCTTCCAAACTACTTATTTTCCTTGGCTAAGCTGAAAAATATAACAACATTGCACTACACTAAGCATACACTTGTGCTCTTTGCTTTTACTTCTAGACCAACCTCATTATTAGCAGTTCATTACTTTTACATTTCAAATATTCCCTCTTTTGTTCCTGAAATGTCTAATACTTTCACATCTTTCATCAATTCAGAATATCGGCATGAATTTGGCTTTGATCCTGTAACCATTTCAATTTAGCCTGCTTCCTTTGATCTACACACTTTGAACATTCACCAAACAATGGTTAACGCTGCTTTTTAACATTTTAATTTTTTCCCAAGCCCTATTTATGTGTCTGCTATCATTTTTCCCGTGCTGCAAATTTGTTTGAGATTTTAACCTGGCACTGTTCCCCGACTTCCACCCTGTTTATCTTCTTCAGACTGAATCTCTTCATATCAGAATTCTCTGCTTCCCACTTAATTAGAAACTCTCTTTCCCTGTATCACAGTCAGTTCCCTTGAAATATGGGACATCAAGTATACTTGAATGCCATCTTCTCTCTAACAAGATGTGATCAATCTGACTGCAAGTATTCCCATCAACAGAAGCCCAAGTGTTTTCATAAATGTTAATATGCAAAAACACTGTGCTCTTGTAGCTGACTATTCCAACACCACCATCACTGTTATTTTCATGTAAAAAACTATGAATCTTACTTCTTTAAACAAGTGGCTTTTGTAAGTATCACACGATAAAATTGCAATTACAATGAGCATTCCTTCTCCAACTCAAAATTTCATGAACATAAGAGAGAGCCACAATTTATTGAATGTGAAACATCTGATTAAACATATGTAATATACAACAAGGGCATTTATAAATCCATGTTAAAATGTTAGAATTTACGCTTCTTATTGGTTACATGTTACTTACCAACCAACATGTTAAGTATGACAAGTAAGGCAAAAGCTCCTGCAGCTGTGTTCCTGAAATGACTGAATAAGTACGCAAAAGGAATTGCACACAAACCATACATCATCAACATGAAGAAATATGTACCTGCAATAAAAGCAGATATTCACTAAGATTATAAAATGACCAGCAAGAAGTAGAAAGGAGTAGCAGTTTTGAAATAAATTTTAAAAGCTGAAAAAATGTATGCAGTAACAAGTGTACAAACAAATCTGAGAGAAAAGTGTTTTATTACACACCCACTTACTTCCCTTTATATAAGTGATATAGGGGAGTGCTTAACCAAGAAAAGCCACCAGCATTTAATAATTCATGTCTATGATTATTCTCCAAGTGACTGACAGACGCTAAGATGAATTCCAGTGTTCTTCTATACTTTGTGGCCACTCAGTGACATCTCCAACATTAAGAAAAAGCAGGTTACAAAAATAACTAGAGTACTTGTCTTTTCTCCTTTTTATAACACTTGTATTAAGATACAAAAACTTCAGGGCACCAGTAAAATTGTGGTAGATTGAAGTGCCAACAGTAATTCATCATAGCCCATTAAAAAGTTTTGAATGTAAGCTGAATGTGAACCATATCAAATTGCCATGTACCCATAGTATTAAAGTTAATATTCAATTTTCATGAAGAGCCAAGTAAGTGGACTGGGAAAAGACACTTCAAAACAAGCTGTCATGCAAGGAAAAGACAATTCATGACAAGCCATCATGCAGATGTGAATACACCGGCAGATTATAGACTACACTGTCCACTAAAAACAGTGATCTGGTCACTCTCAATGTACTTCCAAATGAAAACACCTTTTCTCTGGTATTTTCGCTGTTAGTACAAGCTGTAGCCCATATAACACATACACCTGTCACATACCCAGTTCTTCAGATCCATTGAACACATTCAGAGGGTCAGCAACCAGCAAAACAATTGTCATGATAATTGCTACCATCATGTACAGTGCGAAGTCCCACATAAAGCAGGTGAACCAATATGCAAGTGGAGAAGTCCCAGCCATAAGTTGTAGCTGCTTAGCCTTTGACACCCTTTCTACCAACGGGAATGTCTGGAAGCTTCCCGTCAAAAAGAGCAAACCAAATGGCATCAGGGTCATCCATGACAACACGACTCCTAGTTTGTCCCCAAACATAGGCTGAAACTAATTATTAAACAGGTATTTATGCCTAATATTATCATTCACATATGAACATATATGTCAATTTCAATTAAAACTGCAGTCTTGGGTCTTCATTTCATAATAAATATAATTTATTAAATATTAAAATTATCCTGTTTGCATTATCTTCTGCCACAACATCTTAAAATAAAAATTCCATTATCAATGATGTGCCAACATTTTGAAGGTGAATATTTGTACTCCTGTGACAAATACTAACAGAACCAAACCTATAATACTGAACTTCATATGTAGCAACTACATAAATATTCTTAATCTATTAGAGTTGAACAGAGATACATATATATACTTTTATACTTTATACTACACTGTCCAAGAACATACTCACCTCTTTACTATGAAGAGGATGATTGGTCACTGTAATTGATTTTTTGGGGGAATTTCTTTTCAGAACAGAATTAGTCAGTGCATTTAGAGAGATGGGAGCACTGTGAATAGCGCCAGATGAAAACATTGCATTCAACTCTCCAACTCCTGATGATGATGAATTAAATTCTGCTGCAATGATGAACTTGGTACGGTATTTCTGCATATTGGACTCCCCAGCAATAAGAAGTGACGAAGATACATCTTCCACTTTTGTCACACTGGAGCCAGTTAATTTTAAAAACTCTTCATATGTATTATTCCAGCCTCCAGGACTTTGGTTTACAGAATATAACACTTCTGTTGCCCCATAATCACCTAAATTCATTATGCGTGGAGATTGTGATGTTCTTCCAGTCTCTCCACTCAGAGTTACTGTGAGAAGAGCCATCACAATTGGAATTAGGGCCTAAAAGAAAACAAAAATACCTTTAATGCAGCATTATGAAATGTACGAGGGTGAGTCAAATGAAAACCTTAAATATTTGTTATCTCGTAATTTATTGAACACATAAGCAACACAATGATGTCATTTTTCTACATAGTCTTCTCCATTGCATTCCACACAACTGTTCCAGTGCTTCAGAAGTGCATGGATACCTCTAGAAAAAAAGTCTTTTGGATGTGAGTGCAGCCACTCGTGCACCGCCTGCTGCACCTCTTCGTCGGACCTGAAAGACTTGCCTCCCATCGCCTCTTTGAGTGGTCCAAAAATGTGAAAATCACATGGGGCAAGATCTATCAAGAAATAATTTACTAATCATATTGAAATGAACATTGCATGCTATATTATCATGCTTTGTTTTTCTGCCACTTCTGATTCACTTAGTTTTACATGCAGCAGGTGGACTTAGAGGCATATGAAGATGCACCAACATTAGTCACAACATACAATGGAATGAACACCTTCATAAGCTCAATTTGTATTCAGTTACAAAAGTGGAAAGATTCATGCCTATTGCTTGCATACTTTGACTCAAATCTAGGTTACTACAGCCTTTACACATCTTTGCATATAAAGTCAGAACTCAATTATCCTTCATGATAATAAATTATCAAATAACTAAGACATCCTAGCAAAAGTAATAAAAAAGTCATGCAAATACAGATTTTTTTTTGTGTCCTACAATGATAATCACAGTCAGCATACAAACTGATGGGCAAGGCGGCATCGTTCATTTCTCCCAAGTGGTATATCACATAAAACAATTGCAACAAGATACTTTTCTCTTCAAAGCCTACAAGTTTATGCATTGTGTATGTTTCATAACCTAAAACTTCAAAATTCAATCACACATGACATTATGGCTCATACAAATAAATGGACATGGCTTACAAACAATGCCTTCTTATACAAGATAGCTCTTTTATTATCTCCCCAAGCATGGCAGTTTCATCATACAGGAACTCTCTATCTTGCTGTTTATTGGTTCATGATGCAGTAACACAATGTACATCAGCATACTTACAGACAACTATTTATCATACATTTATTTACATTATCTTTTACAGTATTACACACTGGAGAATATCAAAACTTGCTTCTAATACGTTAGTATAACTTTTATATCCATAGGGCAGATATGGTGATAAGACACAGGTAAAAGCTGGATGCTGAACCATTTATGTGTGGTCACTTTGCACTACAAGCCAGGAACTCACAACAGCCATGCTCCAGCTGCACAGTGAGTATGAACTTAAAGATATATACCTTAAAACAAAGACACACATATAACAGACAGTTCTACATAACAAAAGTCCCCCCCACACACTTCTACATGCCTAAATAATGACAAAATTCATATAAAAGCTGCACCCCCCCCTCCAAAACCTCAAAAAATTGTTAACTATGCACCTGACAAAAGTGAAACAATAAACCTTGGTATCATAACAAAACTTCCTTATCCACAGATGAGTCCAACATGTTGCCACAAACAGTCACTCCCACATTTGCAAAATGGACCCACAATAAATACCAAACATTCTGACTGGATATGAAAACTAAGTCAAATGGACACCACTATATGTGAGGAATACTTACTTGTCTTAGTATATGATTATTTTTGGTGACTGTGGATGCAGTTCCTTTGCGTCCTGAAGGCTACTGCATGTCACATCACACCCTCAAACTCCAGGCAAGGAAATATCATATTTTCAGTTCTTTCCCTTCCAAAATAAGAGTTCCCCCCACATGGTTAAAATCTCCATGTCTGGGCTTTAGCCCAGACATGGGGATGTAAATACAATGGCCTTCAAAATAGGTATGCATTGACAAGCTGGGCAGTAAACATATTAAGTTACATCCTGTGTACCCCATAACATACAACATTAATACTAAAACTAACACTAACAGATGTACTACATAATATTATGTTGATGTGTCATGTCTGCCAGAAAATGTGTGCAGGTAGAGAAACTTATACAGGTTCTCTATTATAACTTCTTACCTGTAAGAGGAATGTCAACCACTTCCTGTATGTAAACAGAACTCGCTTCATAAACAATGCTTTCAGCTGTTGTATCAGCAAACTTGTTCCCACCTTTTTCTTGAATGTCAGACCTAAAACAAATAATGTTCAGTAATAGTTGTTAATGACATTCTTAAACATACGATATACACCAAACTAACAATGGGCTCTAAAAGTTTCCAGCTGATATAATTGTTACACACACAAACACAAACACACACACACACACACACACACACACAGAGTTCAAACATGAAATAGTTATGTCACAGTAATGATGATGACGATAACACTGCTGCTATATGCTACAAAGCCAGATGCTTACAGATATAAATAAATTAACTCATTAAAAATAACTAAATAACTAATGAAATAAATAAAGCATATACTCATAATTCTTTGAAAGCAAAGTATATGTACACTTTTTATATTCAGGCCTATACCTTTACTTACTGAATTTACTGCAGGTTTAAAAAATGTTCACTGTCATACACATGTGCATCTTTCAACATTTTTCCACTTTTGACCTGCAAGCTCCTATTAGTGATCTGTAGGGGTTTTCAAATTTTAGAACTTCCTTCTTCAGGAATGCGACAGAAAATATGTAACAAAAGTCAGAAGAAATAACTGGAATAAGGGGAGATTCTTGCACGTTTAGACAGATGTTTTCAGTACAGTAAAATTTATCTGTCAAGTTCATACTTATCTACCCTGCTGTCACATTACAGCAGCCAGTAGTCAACCTTCAGAGTATATTTGTGTTCTGTACTGTCACAATGCATTCCTCCAATATGACTTTTATCCTGTGAACTGTAGGTGCAATAACTCAAATTTAACAAAGCTATGCTACAAGTTACAAAAGAGTGCAGACAGACTGAAGGAAAAGAGTGAATGTGTGAATCAAGGCTTGGTAGACTTACAAGTTAACCAAGCAACAGAACTTAATCCTTGTTGTTGATAATATTTTTCTTGTTCCACCACATAGACATATGAAAAAACTTAATGCAGACAACAGAACATCTGGAGAGATATTAAGTTTGAATTAAAGCAGGAATGGAGGTGCTGAGACTTACAGAGAGTAAAACATGGAGTCCACATTACTGCCATGTTTTAGCTAACACAACATACAGAGCAATTCCTTGAATCTGTCATCTGATAATTTAAAAATCCTGATAATCCAGCACTTAAGGATAGTAGTACCAAGTCCAGAAGTTTTGATTTATACCAAAAAAAAGACTCATCAATGAAAAAGGCAGACCTCACGGCCATGTTCAAGGACGCCTCTATGAGCAACTGTATATCAACCATTGTGTTATCTCCTGACACTGTTACTTACTCCACTAACTTTTTCACCCAAAATTACTCCAGAAATCACAAATGAGGATCCTAATGACCCTGAACCAGTAGATGGAGATACCCAAATGAAATACTCCTTGATAATTGCATAGCCTAATTATAGGAGCAGTAACAAAAAATTAGCTGTAAGAACTTAGGTCAGCATAGGTACTGGTTGAAAATCTGGAATATCAAATAAACCAGCAACCATCTGGTCCCACAGATGCCAAATTAATGGATTTTTACTGTACATGGTAAATATTACTAATAGACATAGGGGGCCAAAAAGGTGAACTTAATGACTGATCATAAATGATTGGATGCCTTGAGACAAAACTTGCGATCCATGCCTAAAAGAATGTAGCATTCAATTCTGTGACTGGTAAAGTTCTGCTGCAGAGTTAATGATACTGTCTACTGTGTCTACTACTATATTATGTACCAAGAATACAGTCCTGAGAACACTGTGAATAAAATACCAACATCATATTTGCACTGGAAGCCATTCCAAAGTTCCCCCCTTTACCTGGGAGAGAGAAAGTCCATTTCTAGCTTATATTCTGAGTCAGAAAAGAAACAAGTTCAACTCAACCCATCAGAGTATTCAGCCTCAAGCAAGGGTTGTACATCTGTTTGTTGAGTAGAGCAATTTTTTATTATGTACACTGAATGTCCTACAATTATTTAATACTAATATGAAAAATAACAACAATGACTTTCAGATCTAATATGTAAACATGTGTCTAATAATAAGCAAAAGCATTTACATTGAACGTAAAGAGGTGGTTCATCATAGGTTCTCTTTAATTTTGCTTCAGAATACATCTGCATGAAGTCTCACAAAATCAGGAAACATCAAAATGTTTAATGTTGCATGTCAGTTTACTATGGTAAAGTGAGGCCCTTGGGGCTAAAGGAGGTTGAGGCTACCAAGATTTCTGAACAAATGGCACACGAAGGTGGCTAGGTTGTCAGCCCTATGCACAGGCTACCTTTATTCCCCAGGAGATATCCCTGGTACTCATTTCTGTTTAAGGCTGAGTCAACCCCAGGGCCACAGTGTGGCCAGAAGAATTAGGTCAGTGAAAAATCTCAAGTATGCCACTGAGAACCAAACCTGTGACCTTCCAGCTTGTAGCAGAGTGCCTCAATCAACTGCACTACTGTGTACCCCAGTTTACTAAAGTCCTGTAAATAGCATGCTAAGGGCAGCAAAAACAATCTACAGGAAAGAAAACCAAGAAATTCTGAACAGTCAAAATGAAAACTGACAGTGCATATTCAGTGGTGCTGCTTGTGGGCCACTGGATTCTTTTCCCCCTGATGATCAAACATTATGATCACTTGGCACCAAATATGATGATGAAATAATTATTTGTAACTAATGTGAAATACATGGTGCTTTGCAATGCACATTCTGTATGGCTGGAGAGAAAAGGAATATAACTGACTACTGATCTGTGTTTCCCGTTATTCTTTTGAGAGGAAATATTATGTCAATGGGAAAGAAGTCTGATGTCACTGACCACTGACCAATTGACTCACAAACATCTTTCCATTTCATATCAGTCATATATTTGTTTGGAATACATTACAAAACTAACACAGAACCTGTCATGATAACTGGCTGAGATATGAACTGGATACATCCATAACAGATGTCAAATATACTGTTAAGTATGGGTGGACAGGAAGCACAACTTTGCAAGGTAATGAAATCTTCAATTTATAAACAGCAGTATCCAGCACCCAATCAGAAACACAAAGAAAGTTACAAAATGTTTTGTAGCAAGTACCATGTATCATCATTAATTCAAATAAGCAACTTTATGCTTGTGTGCCTGCCACCCTTCCTTCCACAACCCAACACCAATGTGTATGCGCACGCGTGCGTGCGCACACTCTCTCGCTCTCTCTCTCTCTCTCTCACACACACACACACACACACACACACACACACACATGAACTGCAGTAAGGAGAGGATGAATTCTTTCGTACCTTCGCAACTGCCATATAATTTCACATATTCCAAACTTGATTCTGAGTTAGTCTGTCCATCAGGTTCATCTTCTGCTTCTTTTCCCACTCTAGAAAATTAATCACAATGAAATTTCCATCACAAAGGGACAGTTATTTATTTTCACCTGGAGGGTCATACTATTGTATTTAGCTGAATGCATGGCTAATCTAAGATGACCCTCCAGAAATAAAATGCCTGCAAAGAAAAAATATTTTACTATTAATTTCATACACTTAATACACAAAGCATGTCAGATTCTATCTACCTTTACCAGTCAGTGTCACTATCTCCATCTTCATCTTCCTTACACTCACTCCTAACATTCCCATCCTCTTCAGTGCAATTCCACAACATATTATTATGTCTCATCCTTTGCAGTGTATATACAGCACTTCTTACAACCCTTCACAGTCACTTCTGGTGAGATGTTCTGCTATGCCGTTATGATCCACATCAACTAAATAATACGAAGGCTGATTGAAAAGTTTCAAGACTGATTTTTTTATTCAGAATCAGTTGACTCTACAAACCCTACAATTTTTTCTTTTTCAAAGTAGCGTCCTTCACATTGAATACGTTTTTTACAGTGTTTTATAAACGATTCAAACACATGAAATAGATTGTTTTGCGACATCCCTTATATCACAGCGGCCATGGCGCTTCTCACTTCATCATCTGAAGAGAACCTCTTTCCACGCAGTTGTCTTTTCAGTGTTGGGAATGCCCAGAAATCACATGGCGCTAAGTCTGGGCTATATGGAGGATGTTTTAGTGCTGTCCCACCAATTTTGGTCAGTGCTGCCAATGCCACAGCAGCAGTATGTGGCCGGGCATTATCCTGGAGCAAAACCCACTGTTTCTTGAGCAAATCCGGTCTTTTCTTCCTCATGGCTCCATGCAAATGGGTTTTCAGGATGTCTGCATCATAGTCGCTGTTCACTGTCTGCCCACGGGGAACCCAGTGCTGTAAGATCATTCCGTGCGC
>Ga0209629_10004777_pt1 | contig 10108 bp, 11 predicted proteins | sample TergutCu122P5_FD_187286 | JGI IMG/M metagenome (GOLD analysis project Ga0209629, IMG submission 187286) | Cubitermes ugandensis P5 segment gut microbial communities from Kakamega Forest, Kenya - Cu122 P5 (SPAdes) (version 2) | ecosystem: Host-associated > Arthropoda: Insects > Digestive system... | reverse complement strand
GGCGGCCACTTCTTAATTCTTAATTCTTAATTTTTCTCCATGCCCGCCACGCTCATACCGCCCGCGCTCCTCGACAAACCCGGCGCCAAAATCCTCTTCATCACGCACCTCGCCATCGGCGACTACGCCTACCTGCAAAACTTCTTCCAAGCCCTCGCCGCCGCGCACCCCCGACTCGAAATGCACATCTGGGTCGACGAGCTGCGCCGCACCGCCAACCCCAAAAAATGGAACTCCCTGAAAAAATACGCCCTCTACGACTGGCTCGCCGCGTGCCCCTTTTTCAAAAAAATCTACAACCAAACCTACAGCCCCGCGCTCCACAAAAAATCCATCGCCGAGGCCCGCGCCCAAAACTACGGTATCGTCGTCTCGCTCACAAATCTGCACCCCGGCAGATACGCCGCGCTCGCCCGCCGCATCAGTCCCGCCGGATTCGTCGTCGGAATTAAAAACCCGCTCACCCTTTTCACGCTGCATCACGCCCTCGCCTACAAAAAACTCGACGCGCATATCCTCCCCCGCAAACCCATCAATCACATCACCGACCTTTACGCATATTGGTTCTCGAAACTCTTCGGCCCGAGCCTGCGACTCCCCCGCCTCGCCTGTTACCCGCACCTCAACATCCCCGCCGAATGGAAAACCTGGGCGGCAAATTATCTGCGCGCCTGGGGCGTCAGCCCCGCCACCGACACCCTCGTCTTCGTCAACCCAACCGCCAAAACCAAAAAACGCTGCTGGCCGCTGGCACGCGCCATCGACCTCATCAAACACATGCGGCAAGACCCCCGCTGGAAAGACGCCTGGTTTTTGCTCAACGCCATGCCCTCCGACCTCGCCCCCGCCGAAACCGCCCTCGCCGCCTCCGCCCTCCCGCGCGTGCGCGCCTTCAGCGCGAACGACAATTTTTTCCAACTCCCCGCGATGCTCGCCGAGTGCGATTTGATAATCTCGGTTGAAACCGCCGTCATGCACCTCGCCAACGCCGTGCGCGTCCCCGTCATCGCGCTCATGCGCCGGAAAAACCCCGAATGGAAGCCCATCGACACCGCCAACAGCACCATCATCATGCCCCCAAAACGCAACGACTGGGTGGACAAAATCCCCGTTGCCGGGGTCCTGAAAAACATATAACAAGCCGCCACATTTCAAAACATGCGGATATTCGTCATCAACCTCCCCCATCGCGCCGACAAACGCGCGGAAATGCTGGCGCAAGGCGAAAAATACCGCCTGCCCCTGGAAATCCTCGAGGCCGTCAACGGCAACGCCATTCCAGACGACGAGCTGAAAAAAATCGCCCACGACTATCCCACCTGTTGCATGACCAAGGGCGTCATCGGCTGCTCGCTCAGCCACCTGAAAATCTACAAAAAGGTGGTCGATGAAAACCTCCCCATCGCCCTGATCCTTGAGGACGACGCCATTCTGCACAAAGACCTCGCGGAAGTGCTGTGCCAAATCGAGTCAATCGACCGGAATGAACATCCCGCGGTCTACCTGTTGTCGTCCCATTATTACAAGACGCGCCCGATACGGCGGCTGAATGGCAAATATACATTGCACGAATTTAAGGACGGCTCGCAAGGCCACGGCTATGTGGTGAACCGCAAGGCCGCCGAATCGCTGTATGCAAACCTGCTCCCTGTCAAATGGGAGGCCGACAAATGGTATTATTTCCAGCAAATGAAACTTGCCTCGGTTTACTGCGTGGTGCCGCGCGTCATCGACGTCAATGGCGTCCCGGAGGTGTCCGATCTCCACGCGGAACGCGCGTTGCAAAACAAACAACGCCGCAAATATCTGAACACACTGAGGCATGTCGTCGGCATAAAGCAGCAGGTGAAAAAATTGATGTGGAAAATATTCGCGCGCCCATTTTCAAAAAAAAGCTGATTTATAAACATACAACCGCATGACAACGCCCTCTCCCTCTCCCTCGCCAAAAATCCCCCCGCGGGCAACAATCGCGCTGGTCGACTGGACCATGCCCGGTCACCACACCACCTACATGCAAATATACGCCCGTGCCCTGCTGGAGGCGGGGCACCATGTCATCGCCCTGTGGCCGGAACCTGAAAAACTCATGCAGTCCATGGAAACGCTCGCGGGCAACGATGCGGAACAATGCCGGCGCTTCGCGACGGGTTATCTGCACCGCCCCCATTATCCACTCTGGCCGGCAACTTTTCGCTATTCAGTCGAGGCTAAAAAAGCCGCGTCCGAGCTTTCATGCGCCCTGGGCCGGTGCGAAAACAAACTCCGGCGCCCATGCGATTTCATATTCTTTAATTCCCTGTATGAAAAACAAACCTGGCTTGTGAAAACGCTGGCCGACGCGGGCGCGCGCCCCTGGTCTTTTCTTTACCTGCACACCACATCGCTCCCCCCTCATTCCCAAGCCAACCCCAGGACGTTTGAGTTGATGCGGCACCCGAAATTAAAAGCCGTGGCCGTGCTTGACGAGCGCAGCGTCGCGCCCGGCGAATTGTTGACAGGAAAAAAAATCATACAATTTCCGGACATAACCGATGAAAGATTCGAAGCCGGCCACCCGCTTGAAAAAGAACTGCGAGCCTTCAAGGGCGGCGCCCCGCTCGTGCTCGCCATCGGGCACCTGCGCACGGCAAAAGGCTTTGCGACGCTGCTGGAGGCCAGCCTGAATCCGGCGGCCAAAAATCTCAAGTTCGCCTTCATCGGCGCCTGCAAACCGAAAAAAGAGGAACGCCGGCTCATCGACACGGTAAAACGCCGGAACCCGAGTGTATATTTCAAACTCGGCCCCCTGCCGGACGAGCTGGCATACAACGCATGCATACGAGCATCCGACGTGCTCTTCGCCGCCTATCACGACTTCGCGCACAGCAGCAACACCCTCACCAAGGCCGCCGTGTTTGAAAAACCCGTCATCGTCAGCGACGGCCACCTCATGGCTGAGCGTGTGCGCAACCACCGCCTCGGCGAAATCGTCCGCCAAAAAGACCCCGCCGACGCCCTCGCGGGAATCCTGCGAATCACCGCCGACACGCAGGCGTGGGTTGCATCGCACAAACCGGACTGGCGCAACTACCACGCCCTGCATTCCCAAGGCGGCCTCGCCGCCGCATTCGAGCGCCTGCTGGACGCATACAGGACGCTTTGAAACAGCCAGCCAGAAACGTCCCATAAACGAAACAAAATCTGCAAATTTGGTTGCCAAACACCCCATTTTGTTCCATTTACAGGACATGAACATCATTGAAATAGGCGCGCAGATTCGCGCGGCGCGCAAAAAAAACAAGCTGACCCAAAGTGAACTTGCCAAGCTGGTCGGCATGAGCAGGAGCAGGCTTTCACTCTTGGAAACCGGCGATGCCTTCGAGATAGGTCTTCAAAAAATATTGCGCATCTGCATGGTTTTGAAACTGGAACTAAATATCGCGCCGCTCCGCGTTCCGACATGGGAAGAGTTGAACAAGGAACACGAGGAACGAGTTTCCAAAGGCCTGGAGGAAACAAGCAAAATCCTGAAAACAATCCAGTCATGAAACATGAAAGTATTCACCAATTATAATCTGGCGGGCGAATTGTCCCGCGCCGATTACCGGTTTCAATTCGCCTATCACGCGGCATCTGAACCCGCCCATGCGGTGTCGTTGATAATGCCCGTCCGCCCGGAACCATACCTGACGACGACCACCCGCGTCATACATCCGATTTTCGACATGAATATACCGGAGGGATATTTGTATGAAAAACTCAGGGAAATGTTTTCACGGGCGCTGCCGGTTGTTGATAAATTATCCATGCTGGAACTGATTGGCCGCTCGCAAATCGGCAGGGTGCGCGTCGCGGAATCGGTCGGGGAAATCAAAAACATCCCCGCGCGCCCGCTGAAGGAGGCGCTTGTGTCCCACGGCACGGCTGAATTGTTTGCCGAGTTATTGAAAAACTACGCCCGCTTCTCAGGCGTGGCGGGCGTGCAGCCAAAAGTGCTCGCGAAAGATGACGGCTCGCTCGCGGGCATGACCGGCGCCGGGCTTTTCAGCCAGTCGACGATTTCCAAGGCCCCCGCTAAAGTCACCTTTCACGGCACAACCCATATCGTGAAAATGGCCGACCCGGACGTGTTCCCGGCCATAACGACAAATGAGTATCTATGCCTGCTGGCCGCGAAACGCGCCGGACTCCCGGCTCCCGCCGTCTGGCTTTCGCGCAACCGCCAGTGCCTCGTCATAGAGCGCTTCGACATCAAACCCGACGGGACATATCTCGCGTTCGAGGACATCTGCGCATTGCGCAACATGCAATCGGAGGAAAAATATTTCGCCACCTGCGAGCAGGCGGCCCGCACGCTCACGAGGCACATCGCCGCCGCGCACACCCGCGACATGCGGACATTCTTCGAGGCGGTCGCGCTCTCCGTTTGCCTGCGCAACGGCGACGCCCACCTGAAAAATTTCGGCGTCCTCTACGACGAGCCGGGCGCCGCGTGGCTTGCCCCGGCATACGACATTGTCACGACGACCGTGTATCTGGAAGCCGGTGTTCTCGCGCTGGGCATGGGCGGCACGAAACAGTGGCCCGCCACGAAAACACTGCTCAATTTCGGAATGTCCGAGTGCGCCCTCTCGCGCCAGCAAGCCAGGGAGAGCCTGGCGAAAATTGTCGACGCCGTTGAAACCGTGAGACACGAAATCCCCGCGCACATCAACGACTCCGCCACAAAACCCGAGCGCGCAGCCCTCGCCCGCATGGACGCCCAATGGCAGGCCGGCATCGCCAGCCTCACGCGTCACTTGAATCCGGCCGCGCATCACACGGGCTTTTTGAAAATCGGAATGAAATCGAATAAATAATATTTTTTCACGGCGCCGTGAAATTCGATTTTCATGAGGGTAAGTCCCATGAATTTTATCTTCTTCCTGAACATCCTTTTCCTCCATGAATGCCTGCCCATGGCCTGGTTGTCGGGCGCGGGCGCGGATGCAATCCACTCCAATATTTTATATTTATCCCTGAGCCAGACTTCGTGCCCCTGGCGCATGAATTCATACGCCCGCCTTTGCATGGCGCGGATGTCCGCCGGCGGCAGGGCGGCGGGATTGCGCAAATCATACAAGAATCCCGTTTCACCGTGGGTGATGTATTCGTTCATGGTCGGGTTGTCGGGTGCGATCACGCACCTGCCCATTGCCATGGCCTCCAAAAAGCCCATGCCCATGCCTTCCTTGGCCCTTGGCTGGATGTAGATGGCGGCCTTGCCCATCGTCTCGATCATCTGTTGCTTTGATTCAAACCAGGTCGAATACGTTAGTGTCTTGTCAGTCCGAGCCGGGGGCGCGACGAATTTTTCCGACGGGTCGAGCGCCTTGTGGACGTGGATTCTTTGAACATCCAGCCGCGAAACCAGTTTCAACACAAGCGGCAGGCTGATGGCTTTTCTCCTGTTCCAAAAAAACGCCGAGCGCGTGTCGCCCCAGTCAAACGAGGAACAAGGCTCCGGAAAATATTGGATATGGTGGGAGGAAAAACCGCGCGCGCGGAGACTGTCATGCAGGGTCTTGCTGAAACTGATGATGTTAAACTCCCTGTAGTCCAGCCATTGCATATCGTCCGGTCCGGGTATGCCATCATACATGGGAAACAGGACGGCTTTTTCGTAATCAATGTATTTTTTCAGGATGGCGGGCGGGAGCATGACCTGAAAACACACCAGTATGCGGAATCGTTTTCCCTTGAGGATTTCGAGGGATTTGAAGTCGGCCTTGTAAGGGTCGAATCCGAACATTTCCACGTCGTGGCGTTCCTTGAGCAGCGAGACAAGAAACTGGGTGGATTGCGTCTTTGCGTGCAGGGAATGACCGAGATACAAGAGCTTGTCCATTATATGTGTTACCGTCATCATGGTTGTTTCACAATATGGGAAACAATTTTCTGAAAGTCAGACTCGAGCAGACCAGGCCTCCGGTTGAGCCTTTTCGTGCAAGTTTTGTAGCAACTTCTGGCCCACCTGTGGCGCAGCGCGAGGCGGCGCGGGAAGCTCATGGACTTGTCCGTTATTATGTGAAACCCGGAATCGAGGCCGTAATAGCGGCAGCCGAGTTTTTCCGCCAGGGTGTCCAGCGTTGTCGTGTTGTAGAAAGTGATATGCTGACCGCCGTGGAAGACCCAATACCACCAGTCCAGGCCCGGGATTTCCGGGCCGTAGTTGAGCGTGCTGAATATTATCGTGCGGCATTGGTATTTTTCGAAATTTTCAGCGACAAAGGCCAGCGGGTTTTCAATATGCTCAAAAACCTCGAATGCCGTGAGCGCGGTCGCCCGCAGGCCGGCGGGCGCCTCGTGCCGCGTCGCGAAAATGTTTTTGCAATAGGGGTCGGTGGTATAAAAATCATAACCGATGTCGCGCATCAGCCTGGTGAACAATCCATAGCCCCCGCCCAAGTCGACCTTTGGGCCGCCGGCCAGCCCGGTGAGATTCAGGGCGAGCGCGGTTTTGTCGCGATTACCAATGTTGCGCGCGACCAGTCCCACATCGCTCTGCACTATGGCTTCCTGGTATGCCTCCGCCAGCCAGTATGGTTTTTCGGTTTGTATGATTTTGCTTTGCTCGCTGTAAAAATAGTCCACCTCGTATTTGTTGAGGATGGTGTGAGAAAATATTTTTCTCATCGGGTCGCCTGTTATCGGACATTGCATGGTTGTCGGATGTTTATTTCGAGGAAATCGGGGTTTATGCAATCCAAAAGAGGGCGGATGTCGCAAATTATCCTGAAATGCCTAGCCGATGCGCAGGAGCTTTTTGAGGGCAAGTTTCAGGCGGTAGCGCGGCGAGCGGCGTTTTTTCTTTTTACGCTCAAGGTCGAGATCATTGCCGAGCGAAAAAATGTCCGCTTCCTGACATGCCTTGAAATCGTCCGGAGCCGGGTGTGCAAGCGCGCCGAGGCAGCCGGCGGGCATGTTGGCGTTTTTATCGGCAAGGTTGCGTGTGTGCGTGGCGCCCGGGCCGAATCCGATGTTGGCGACAAGATTGGTGTTGGGAATAATACACAAGCCGCCGCTCATGAGGTTAATAATGTCAAGCTGGCAATCCCATGTGTCTATTTGCCCGGCCTTGAGGCGCCCTATCATGGCCAGCTTTTCCTCGACAATGATGGGTTCGACAAAGGCTTCGCGAAGGGCGGCGGCTGCTTTTGTTTCGTCGAGGGTGGCGAGCGTTTTGTCGTAGTCTTTCCAGACCCGGCGCCAGCTTGCCCAGCCCCAGACGTGCGTGATGCGCGAAAAATAATAACTGGCGCCGCCGCGCCGGATGCCGCGTTGAAAATTGCCCCCGGCGATGTGGCGGATGCGCGGGTCGTCGCGGTATTTTTCGAGCAGCGTGTCGCAGAAATAAAAGAAATCGGGAGACGGCACGCAATCGTCCTCAAGGATGATGCCCTCGGGTTCCTCGGCGAAAAACCAGTCAAGCGCGGAGGAGACGGCTTCCTTGCAACCGAGGTTTTGCTCGCGAAAAAGAGTTTTGGTTTCGCAAGGCCAGTCCACGTTTTTAACAATATCGCGGGTTTGCCCGCACAACGCGGCTTCGCCGGGGCGGTTTGCGCGGGGGCCGTCGGCGGCCACGTAGAGACGCGGGGGGCGCGCGGCGCGGATTTTTTCGAAGACCAGCTTTGCCGGTTCGGGGCGGTTGAAAATCAGAAACAGCACCGGCGATCTTGTTGCATGGGATTCGTTTGTGCTGGCGCTGGATGCAAGGTTTTCAGTTGTTGGCACGGGCATGGATGCAGCACAGGCAGACAGGCCCGCCGATGCAATCGCAAAGCGCGCGGACGCGGGCGCGGAATTGACAAGATTGTTGTTGCGGCAGTCCCGCGCGGCGATGTTTGCTGGGGTATGAAATTCAAGAGCCGTTATGTTCGCGCGTTGAAATTGGGCGTCCAGGAAGCGCTCGACCATCTGTCGCCTGATCACAAGGAAAAGCAGCGTTCGTATTCGCAGAGCGGCGAGGACATGGTGTTGCGGGATTTTTATGAAGTTTCCCTAATGGCGGGTTACAAGGGCAGTTACGTGGACGTGGGATGCCATCACCCGTTTCGTTTTTCGAATACTTGCAGTTTTTACCAGGCAGGGTGGTCGGGGTTGAACATTGACGCCGACCCGCGGGCCATCGCGGCATTCAAGAAATTCCGGCCGGGGGACATCAACTTGGAAATGGCCGTTTCGAACGGGAGCGAACCGGTTGTTTTCAACATGTTCAACGAGGGGGCTATAAACAGTCTCGACGCGCACCTGTCCGAATCGCGCGAGCGCGAGCAGCATGGCTGGAAGATACTGGAAAAGCGAACGCTCATACCCCGCACCCTGGCAAGCATCCTGGATGAGTATTGGGAGCCGGGGAGGCGCATTGATATTCTGGACGTGGACGTGGAGGGGGTGGATTACGAGGTGCTCGTGTCGAATAATTGGTCGAAATACCGCCCGCGGTTCGTGCTGGTCGAGGATGATTCCGAGAAAGACCTGGCGCGCGCGTCGGAGAGCAGAATTCATGCTTTTCTGGCGGACAAGGGTTATCGGCTGGTTGCGGCGACACGGCGCACGCGCATTTTCGAAACGAGGTAGTGCCATTTGAGTCAGGCCGAGCAATATCACGTTTTTTTACAAAAAATATCTGCCATAACCCCTGAAACCCACACCACATGCCCCTGATGGATGTAAAAAATTATGACATTGCTCGACCTGCCCCCATATTTCCCACCGCTTTTAAAATACACGCTTGTTTTTTTTAATGGCATGCACTTTTCTTGAACTCTCTTTAAAAGCCATCATCTTCTTTTAAAAATGAACGCCGAAAACTTTAAAAGCCAAGCCGCAGGACGGGTCATGCGACATCCCACGGGATACCTTGCGTTTATACCGGCAAAACTGCCTCCGGCCATTCTCTTTGATAACGATCTTGCATGAACAATTTGAAGCGATCCATCCATTCCTCGACGGCAATGGTCGCGTGGGACGATTGCTCGTCACACTTTTTCTGATTGAGCGCAAACGGCTTTCCCAACCGCTGCTTTATCTCTCCGATTATATCGAACGCCACCGATCAGATTATTATGATTTGCTCCAACGAGTGCGCACGCACGGCGAATGGATGCCTTGGCTCCGGTATTTCCTGGCTGGAGTCGAAGCCACCGCAAAGGACGCTGCCGGCCGCGCGCACCTATTGCTTGGACTGCGCGAACGATTCATGCGCGAGGCCAGAGGCGCCACGGCATTGGTGGATCAAATCCTCACCAATCCCTATATTTCCATCGCAAAGGCTTCCGAGGTAATGAAAGTCTCCGCCCCGACCGCCACCAAGACCGTAAAAGAACTTGAAGCCAAGGGCCTGCTCAAGGAAACAACCGGGCGAAGCTGGGGCAAAGTCTTCGTTGCATTCGAAGTGCTCGCCGTGATGGAACGCGCCGCGACGGAATAAAACAAAGCGATCACTCGCAACGCAATCAGCCACTATTTTTTCACAAAAACGCCAGATTCCAGCCTATGTATTTTCACAAAAATCCAATTTTCAAGCCTCGCCTTTTTCACAAAACGCCGCATAACGTTCCCATAAAACAAACCCGTGACCTACATTAACCGGCATATAGACAAAGAGTTACTCGCATGGAAGGCGTCCCAAAACCGCAAGCCGCTGCTTTTGGCAAGTCCGGTAAACAGCTTTCCTCAAGGAGGACAAAGCGCATGAGCAAAAAGAAAAAACTACTGGAAAAACTGATGCAGGGGAACTCGGACGGAAATTTTCCTTTTCAAGACCTGGCCGTGGTGATTCAACACATGGGCTATGAATACGAGGGAAAAAGTGGAAGCCACCGGCGTTTTAAGTTGAGCGGAAACCCGGCGATCAACATCCAACCGAGGGCGGATGGAAAGGCCAAGGAATACCAAATCAAGCAGGTGCGTGAAATTTTGAAAAATCTGAAAGGGGAAAAATCATGAGAAACACAATACGAGATTATGTGATGCAAATCAGGTGGGAGGCAAGGGACGGATGTTTTGCCGTCCATTTTCCAGCTTTTCCCGGCGTGATGGCGGACGGGCCGACCCCGGAATCGGCGGCGGCAGAGGGACGCAT
>Ga0209629_10004776_pt1 | contig 10109 bp, 7 predicted proteins | sample TergutCu122P5_FD_187286 | JGI IMG/M metagenome (GOLD analysis project Ga0209629, IMG submission 187286) | Cubitermes ugandensis P5 segment gut microbial communities from Kakamega Forest, Kenya - Cu122 P5 (SPAdes) (version 2) | ecosystem: Host-associated > Arthropoda: Insects > Digestive system >... | reverse complement strand
ATTATATCATATATACATTTTATAGTAAGTCTTACAAGAACACAAAAGTAAAGGCATCAATTCCCACACTTGTACATAGTGTACTGTATTGTATTGTATTGTATTTTATTTATTAAGCATTCAGTCAATCCATACAAGGTAGTAGCCTGTGGGATATAGAATTTGTCGTAGAAGGAATCAATGAGTAACATGTAAATGAGTGCAAATTATATACATTATATAGTGAAACAAGAGATATTCACGACAAATACTTAAGAACTAAGGTTGAGAACTGATTGGTGTGCCAACAGCAACTTAAATGGTGATGTCCCAAGTGCATAATTTACAGCCAGACGTGGTAAGTGCTGTCTGTTTTCTGGAGTATGGTGCATCTTGTGCCATTCTTTGTCAACCATAGGTAATCAAGAGCTCTTGTCTGTGATCAGGAGAGTAATTGAACATAGTCAGGAAAGCTGTTGAACAGGGAACATGGCTGGTTTCAGCACTGAGCATCTCCATGAGTTAATGCAAGATAAATCATTCCTGTGTAAATGTATAATGATATTTTGTGGGATATTGCAAATACATTTATACTGATCTGTACTAAATGTGCTTCATGAGATGTGCTATTAATGATGACACGTTTATTACTTTAAATATCGCTTAGGACAGTACAGTACGTGACATGTAGTTACAACTTGGCCTGCAATTTGCCACATTAGATTATCAGTCCTTGGTTCTGCTGCTCTTTTCAGTCAGTAAAAAAGCATAATTGCAATTGCAGTTTTCGTCTATTATGAACTTATGCAAAAACACAAATATTGCTAGTGAATAGTTATGGCTTTTATGCAGCAACTTATATAACTTGTTGAAGGTCAGCAAGTTTTGTAGTCACCAGTGCAAAAGAATGTTCATTTACTAGTCGTACTCTGCTTAATTGCTGTTGGAAAATCTTACGTACTGCAGTTCCAGATGGGGAGAAGGTTGTATTACGTTGTCAGGAAGAGGGCCAGTTTCAGTAATGACTATAATGACACAGGCTGTGAAGAGTTATGTATATCAGTCACTGTTGTGATAGTACGCTTTATTCAGAAACTGTGTGATGTAGTGTAGTAGAGTGCTGGTTGTTTGCACTCTGAACAAGTGGTATTAACCTTTAAAAGTCTATTGGTAACTGTACGTACCACCAGGTCTAACTTTCAGAACTTCTGCATGTCGATTACATTGCATTTATGTGTTTTGTATGGATCTCAGAACAAAGCGGCTTTTGCCTCATACAGCATTAACAGACTGGTTTTTATAACTGAGGTAGAGAGTTTTTACTGCGCGGGGTGCGCTGAGTCTGTAAATAAAACAATAAGTTTCATCCTTAAATGGTTAATGCTTCATTTCAGATATTGAAAGACATAACAGATTATTTCCAGAATTCTTTGGATATCAAGAACAAAAACTTAACACTGCTACTAAGTAGAAACAAGTATTACAACTTCAGTTTATTTTAATCAAATGTGTTTCTGCTTCCAAAGATATTTGTGATGAAGAGAAAGAAAATGACAGGAGGCTAGAGAAAACTGCAAAATGGGGAGGCTTTACTTTTACTTCTTACCAAAAAGTAACAGAGTGATTAAATTTATAAATTTAATTCATGGAATAAAATCCAAAGCATCTATTTCTTTGTAGCTGTTGTCAATATGTGGTTGTTGCAATTGGTGCAATTAAATATATGTCCATGTTGACTAGTCTTCTCAACTGATAGTACTGGATCACTGAATGGTACTGACTGAAGTTCTGTCTTGTCAGTCAGTGTGATCTTACCCTGGCTTGACTTGTCTCATTTGGTATGTCCCCGCTCTAAATATATTGAATAGGCAGTCAAGGTGCACAGTAATGATTCTCTAGGTTCCGTAGTGACAAAAAATGTCAGCTGCTGGGAACACCATGATGTGGACTAGGGCAACATTTTGTATATACTATGAAAAATTATGCATTAATTGAGGCAGTTAGGTATACCACTTATTTTTATTTTTCCACGTGAGGTCCACGAACCAGCCCACAATAATGGGTATGGCCCATTGCCATAAAAGGTTTGGATGCCCATGCCTTTTATGGTCATTCAGTGTGCCCAGTATATGCACATAAGAGGGACTTGAGCAGCAAGTAACTGTGCAGTGTGAATGCTTACAACAAAAGGGCCTTGTTTTTATGTTTACAGCGGACGTTGAACTGAGGTTCAAGGGGCAAGAAGCATACTTACAAAACACAGTATACAACACACTGCCAGTGGTGGTCCATGGGAATGGACCAAGCAAATTGGTGCTGAACACACTTGGTAACTATTTGGCCAACAGTTGGAACCCAGAAGATGGCTGTCTCAGTTGCTGGGATGACTCAATTGTTCTGGAGGACAAAGAAGTGAGTGCAGTGGTGCATATTTTGCTGGAACTGTCATGATGGCAGGAACTACAGAATCAAAATTATGGTCATGTTAATGTTTCTTACTGTGGAGCATTTCAGCAAACAATTATAATTTGTAAAACAAACTACACATATCCTTTACTCCACAACTGTTGTGCATCTGAACCTTCAAAGGTCATCTTGAGTGTCAGCCAGTGCTGTTAACTTTATATCCTTGTCAGTGGAACTGTGTTTTGCTGTCTGGATGTGACTATAGTATTATGTCATGGCCACTTTTCCCCTAGATTGTTTTCTGAATGTCGCAGGTAATTATCTTACAATCTTATTTGAGGCAACACAGCTTAAGTGTTTAGAGAGTGTTTGTAAATATCCAAAAATCAATAACTTGTCAGTTCTGAACAAAACTGAGAACAGAAATATTTCTTTTGCAAGAGCAGGTCAAGAAATATGATTTGAAGTAAAAGAAGTCCAAATAGAGGAAATTATGTGTCATCTGAATTTTGCATAATGGACAGAAACAAAAGAAAATTATTAAACACAGTCCCAAATCTGTAAATAAATAAAGAAATAGGAACTACCTGTGTGCTAGCTTAAGGAAAATGATCATATAAATCTGTTGTGGATTTCACAGGATGAGGATATTGCACTGAGTCTGCTTTTAGGATTAGTCTGCATGGAGCCATGGACATTTCTTGATTTGACAAATGGTACAGTTGTGTGTGTGGCTTCATTCTAAAAGCCTAAGGATTAGATGCTGAGAATAAGTTGAGTGAATAATACTGCCTACTTGCAGTGGTGTGAGATATGAGTTCTTGGTTGTGGTCTTGTAGATTGTGAAGATACTTTAGTTTGGAGGAATATACTGCCTCCATCTACAGTGTTCAGCCTAAAGGTGGTGGTAGTACGTGTAAGATCCTCAAAAATGTTGTTACTGACCCACAGGACTTCACAGTACCATAGCCCAGCATACAAAAATTGTAACTGTACATTATATGTTGCAGCTGGACAGCTATCCTACTGTTCTGGTAGCAGTGTTTATTGAGCAGCCAACACCATTCCTAGAGGAGTTCCTTGACAAAATCTACCACATTGAATATCCCAAGCAGAAACTACATCTGTTTGTGCATAACTCAGTAAGTATGCCTGTTTATATAATGTGTACAAAATGTAAATCTGTTTCCTGTCTTGTACTGCACACCTAATAGACAGCACCCACGGATATTATGAAGTTTATGCATACTCTTGCAAATGTGTATGGCAGCTGCAGCTGTTACAGCATGTGCTGGTATTATATTAGAATGTTCGGTTGTTATCTGAATCATCGGGGTCTAGATCTTCTGCAATGTGATGTGTTTCTGGTTGAGTGGTTCCCAACAGAACACTGTCACATCCCAGAAAACTGAATACTCAGCAACACCAATATGAGAACCTCAGATCTCAGATTTGAATCCACTTGCTGAGTTTTTTTAAACATTACATGTGTGAAGTTCAGTTTTCTTAATTTGAATGTTGTTCCTTCTGTATAAAGTTCTGGCTGCTATGTGTTATGGTAATGACAAGGAAAGCAGCCATATTGTGGGTGGTTAGTGGGTGTTCCTTTTTGTCAGAACTAAAACTAAAGTAGGTGATTTGGAAAATAAAATAGTTGTTCTGATAAAACAGATGAAGCCTGATGAGAAGAGTTCATATAATAGTGCTGAAAGTAACTTCAAAGTGATGCTGAATTTGGGATCAGAAATGTGCATACAGAAATTTTTATGAACAGTGTGCAGTTGATGTGTTATGTTTTACATGTATCATTTGTTCACCCCATGTACAGTTTTGTACCCTCATATTACTGCAGGTAGAATTTGGGATATGTGTCCAGTACACTTTGTAAGATGTGAAACAAGTGTTGCCATTTTTAGCACATGGTTGCTATATATACCACATGATTTAAGGTTCAGAAACATCACTTTTTCCACACACTGTTTTTGTGGTTTTTGTGTGATTCGTACAATACGGGGTGATTAATTCCCTAAACGATAACAACCATTCAGTCTTGTGATGGAATTGTAGTGTGTTTTATGTTATGTAGTAGGAAATAAGTTTTTAAATACTGTTGAGACATATTTGAGGCTGTAAAAGGGTAATTCACAGTCTTATTAGAAAGCGTTACCTTCATTCATGTTGAGTTATGTTTCAAAGTCCATAGTCTGTATGCATGTGTGGGGTCATTCTTGTAATGATCTAATGCAAAGACCTTCCTGTAGTCGTGATTCAGTTGGAACTTTTATAGCCTGTGTGATTAAACCAAGAATACTGATGAGGTGAATGTAAGAAACGAGATGTATATGACAGTGTATTTAAACACCTTTGGGAAGAGGTCACTGTAGAAAGCCAGGCAGATGGTCAGTACTAAGACAGATTTTGGAGATCTGAATATTCGAATGGGGCCTATACTGGTGATTGTAGTGTATCTTTGGGTTGCATAGAAGTAGTGTATGGCTGTTACTCATGTTGAAAGCGTTGATTGGCATCACTGTCTGTTTTAATGGCCCTCAGGCAGAGTTCCACTCCGAGCTGCTTGAGGACTTCCTGTCAAAGCACAGTGATGAGTATCGTACTGTTAAGAGGATCAACCCAAGTGATGGACTGAAGCTGTCAGAGTCCCGCAACCTGGCTATGTGAGTGTGCAGCTGATATGCTTTTGTAATGATCAATTTAAATCATCTTATCCTTTTAACCTCCTAAGTTGATTTTTATAACTGGAATTTTGCATGCCGAAGAGAGAATCTTGAGTAGTTGCCTATCCAGTTGGCATTCCACAAAGGAATCAGTCAGTCAGTCAGTCAGTCAGTCAGAAAGAGTATAAGTCACTATATGGAGAAGTCACAAAGCCTATTTTCATATTTTGTAGAGTACAAAGTGTAACTACAGTCCCACAGATATACTACTGTCATTCTGTTTATGTGAAGGGCTCATTGTTGAATTATGGATTCTGTTTTGAAGTTATTGGCTATAATTTCAGTGTTTTGCTGTTGCCAGGTTTGAAATTGTTGACTTATAAGTAAAATTTCATACATGGTGTATTGGTAAGTTTATATTCATATTTTATTTTACTTTCTGGCTAATCATCCATAGAACAATGATTAATCAAATTCACACCCTCCCTCTGTTTCGTTAAGATAATTTTTAACCTCATGTCTGTATGGTTTCTCCCAAATAGTCTCTTCCATTGAGTTATTCTTAACTGAATTTTTGTGTGTATTTCTTGTGTGTCTCATGTAATCTACATGCGTCAAGTATCTTACCTTCTTTACTTTTACTTGAGTTAAAAAAAAGTACTGGTGCAAATTCAAGGATTTTGTTCAGGTGGTGGGAGACATGTATTTGCTTGGTTCAGAATTTAGTCTTACTCCGTTGATTTGCCTTGGAGGGGGAGGATCATCACTATGCAAGGTCTGATCCATTCTTGATGTTGCAGTGGTTACTGTTTGACCGTGAAGTGTGACTACTACCTGAATGTGGACAGTGATGCCCATTTGGATAACCCTCACACTCTCCGTCTTCTTGTCGAGCAGAACAGGTATGTGAGTGTGCGTGTGCATGTGGGCATATGTGTGTGATGGTAACTGGCAGGGGAAGACCGAAGTTTTCAGAGGAAAACCTTTTTCATTGCCACTTTGTCCATGAGGAATTTCACATGGGCTGTCCTGCAATTGAACCTGGATGTACCTGATGAGAAGCCAGCAAATAATTGCCTGAGCAATGAGATGTCTTTGCTAACTTGCTGCGATCAAAATTACAAATTTTGATTACTAGCCTGAGTGTAAATTCAGGTGATTTAAATGATCAGAACTTTGAAAATTTGCTTTGGAAGTTTGAGAATTTGCTTTAGATCTGTAGTATGAATCTAAAATTATTATTGCTTTTGGTGTCCTTAAAGAAAACTGTTTCACAGAAATATTTTGTGACTTCTGCAGCTGATTTGGGCTTTTTTGAGACTTTGGTGCCAAAGATGAATAGCAGATAGCATTCAAGTAAAATACTTTGTGATCCAGTAGAATATAATAGAACTGGATTGTGGCAGGTCCAGCAGAACCAGCCTCAGTGGCAGTGAATTTAAAGCAGGTTGCTTGCGTTTTTTTTACAGAAGTATTGTGGCACCACTGCTGTTGAGACCTTACAAGGCTTGGTCCAACTTCTGGGGAGCACTGACAGCTGATGGCTTCTATGCCAGATCCATGGACTACATGGAAATCATACACAATAACCGCCGGTGAGTACTGTGTCTTGTATTACCATTCAGCACTTCTTTTCTGACTGTGTGGGAAAAGAGACAATTCCTTATGAACATGGTAGTTTTTGTTTTAGGAATTAAATTTTTGGCAACTTGTTATGTTGCTACACACAAGCTTCTGGTACAAATTCTCCATCACTGTGGCCTGTTATTAATGTATTTTGTGTATAATCAATTCTCTTTTGAGGCTTCTTGTGGTGTGTGTGACATTCCTAAGACATTTTCTGGTTTCTACAGTGTGAATAAATCACCATGTTAAAAAGCACAGGGGGAAAAACCAAGAAGAGGAGCATACAGAAGGAAAATGCCTGAGTTTAAAAGTAAATACCTCGGAAGATAAATAAATAACAGAATAACATTATATATATATGTTTTGAGAGTTAATTAAAATAGAATTCCAAACAAGGTTCTGAACTTGAAACTAACGGGTAAATGCCCAAGAGGAAGGCTGAGGTTAAGATGGAAGTAACAGATTAGGAAAGATGTAACAGAGCTAGAAGAAGGAATATGAGACGAAATTGAACTGTGGGAGGACAGAGATATAGATGGAGAGATTGGTTTGCTAGATAAAGTGGAAAAAAGGAGGAGGATCATCATTATTAGTAACCATCTTCATACATTCCCAGGTTAAAGACATTTCACATTGACAGTAAGACTCCATTTGAATTGTGTTATAATGGCTACAGAAGTGCTGATGATGGCAGACCATGTTTTATATGAAAATTAAAAATCTGAAAGGGCTAGACTTCATATTAGACAGCACAATGGAAGAAGTGTAGGTAACTTGTAGAATGTGTTGAAATGCTTGTGTTGATTAGGATGGAGTGAAATTAACCTTCACCAGGAGGCATTCCAAAGGTGTAAAGGTTAAATTGCGAGGCAGGAGGATCAGTAATCACAACTGGTCGGCTGGCTGGCTGGTCATCATTTACTTGTCCCTAATAGACTGTGACATTTAATTCTGTGGTTGAAAGAGACTAGAAACCAGAGAGTCTTGCTGTGACAATCACAGACTTCAGTGGTTGAAGGCTGCTACAGGGTGTTAGGTCTGGGTTAGGCAGTACGTTATGGGAAGGCCTTAACATGAATAAATCAATATGGCATAGGATAAGGAAGAAATTATAAAGGGGTATACAGGAAGCAGGAACCATACATTCACTGTTGTAGATCTTAAAATTCAAATGTGGACCCAGAGGCTTGCTACTTTGACTGTGGCTTTGTGTGATTTTCCTCAGTTAATCTTGACAAATGCTGGGATAGTTCCTGAAACTCATCCTTCATAGCCTTCTTCCAAGTGCTGATTAATTTGTCAATGTGAAAGTCCAAATTACATAGCTTGTGCAGTTGATGAACCATAATTAAATACAGCAACACAGTCTGGGTGAGGAAATATATAATTCTATGTGTAGTCACTGGGTATGAAAGAAGTCCTGGCTTCTTCACAAATTAATGCTTTCCAGTTTTCCAATTTCCATCATGAGAATGTTTACTGTTTTGTTAAATTGATTCATCACAGCCATGCACTAATCAATTATATGCCATCAAAGTAACACTGTTTAGTTAATAATAATATCTGTCCTGTTTCTTCTACTTGTTATAGTTATTTATGCAATCATCAGGGTAACATACCCATCTGAACACAAAAAGTACTGAATTTGTGTTGCTTGCATGTAGTATATGCCAATCCCAGTAGCTGTGCGGTCTAAGGCGTAGGTCTACGGCTGCTTGCCTGCTGCGATCGTGGGTTCGAATCCCACCGGGGGCATGGATGTTTGTTGTGAGTGTTGTGTGTTGTCAGGTAGAGGTCTCTGCAACGGACTGATCACTCGTCCAGAGGAGTCCTACCGACTTTGGCGCATCGTTGTGTGTGATCAAGAAACCTCGTACACGAGGAGGCTATAGCCCTGCTAGAGGGCTGCAAAATACAAACCCACAATGGGTTGTAGCGCCAGTAGAAAGAAAAAAGAAAAAAGAAAAAAAAAACCATGTAGTATATAATTCATAAGGTGATTTAAGGGACATAAATACAGGAAATTGACTTGTTGACTATATACTACATGTGAGCTATATGAATTCATCATTTTCTGTATGTAGGCTTGTATGTCTCCCTGATGATGGTTTTTTAAATAACTGAAACATGTAAGAGAAATAAAACGTATATTGTTATAAATTAAATATTGTTACTGTGATGGTGTATAACCAAACATATTCAATGTTTTTTAAACTTGTGTATAAGATTTGCAGTACTTGAGCTTAAAGACTTTTAACTTTAAATATATATAAGGTAAAGAACCCTGGTATATAAATTGTATGAAACTTAGATGCATCCAGTTTTTATGTTTTAACTTTTTTTTCCTTGCAGTATGTATTAAGAAAATTGTCAGTGCACAAAGCTACTGTATTTTTTTTGGTGTGTTGTTGAATTGTGCATTTGATGGATGCTGTCAGTTTATATGTAGTTGAAGTATACCATGTCACTGTCAGTGTTATGGTGCATGTTGTGTGATATGGGAAAACAAATTCCTGTGGTTTCTGGGGTGGGGCAGAGACAAGAGTCAGTCGAAGGCGATGCTGAAATCTGTCTTGAAGCTGCGTCGGTCAACAGAATACATGTTGTCTGCAGAACACTCATACAGTCCTGCATCCATTTGTGTAGCTGGGTCAATCTCGAGCTTGGACTTCACTTTGTCTGGCCCCATCTTCCATTCATGGACCTGCAATCCCAGATATTCTTTGCAGTTATGTATAAAAATTGAGAAAATAGGATCTGTTAGGGTGTTTCCAGTGGCATACCTAGGTTTCTTTGGTCCCTGGTGTGAGTAATCACAATGGCTGCCCCTGAGAGAATCTATGTACTTTAAAAAAGTCACACTTATTGATGGAATTTCCTTTTATTTTAGCTCAATAATTTAAAACTTTTTTGAGCGCACAGAATTTACATTTTTTAATTCAAAATATTCATTTTGCTGTCCTTTGGACTGTTGTTGCTTTGGGCAGTAGAAACACTCCCCCCTCTCCCAGCTATGCTTCTGGCTGTTGCAGCCAGGAAGATTGACATGTGCAGATCACTTGTGACAGACAGACAAAGGTGATAAGAGGTATTAAATTCCTCCTATTCCTTTTATTTCCAACTTCACAACCTTTATTATCCAAAAGACAAAACACTGTCCCATAATATGTGTACCTCTGTTTCCTGTTACATAATGATGTTTTTAAAATTTCCTGTATTCATGCAAACAGAACTGTTAGTTGCCATATTCATCAAGAATGCTTCTTCAGGCTCAGAAGATTACATGAGGTTTACTTATAATTGAATTTACTATACATTAATCACCAACTTGATGCACTGATTATTATTTATTCATAAAATACTATTCTCTTCTACATGTTTCGAGCATCAAGTGCTCATCTTCAGGAGGACGTAGTTGTATAC
>Ga0209629_10004775_pt1 | contig 10109 bp, 7 predicted proteins | sample TergutCu122P5_FD_187286 | JGI IMG/M metagenome (GOLD analysis project Ga0209629, IMG submission 187286) | Cubitermes ugandensis P5 segment gut microbial communities from Kakamega Forest, Kenya - Cu122 P5 (SPAdes) (version 2) | ecosystem: Host-associated > Arthropoda: Insects > Digestive system >... | reverse complement strand
CCGGCACGACGACGCCACCAACAACGGATCACACGAGTAACCGCCCACCGGACACCCCCATCCAGTCAAACAAAATCGTGACTGACAGTAACACAAACCACGCCGTCATGACAGCCCATCCAGACCACGAGACAAGCAGGGCGACGATCCCCCGCCCGGGGGCCCTACACTGAACCCATGGGTGGTCCCTCCGACGTCGGCCTGTCGCTCGTCGCCGTCGAGTCCTGCGGCGCGTGCGGCCGAGCGCTGCTCGCGCGGGCGAACACCTGCCCCGGATGCGGACTGCCCGTGGACGGTGACCTGTTCCCCAGCCTGGGTCCGCGGGCGCTGTCGCGGCTGGTTCCCGGCCGCCGGGGCGCCATCGCCCTCAGCCTCGCCGTTGACGCGCTCACCGTCCTTGCCGCTGCGGCCGTCATCGGCGCGCTGGGCTGGCTCGTGCTGCCCGGGTCCGTGCCCTGGCTCATCGGTTGGGGGGCCGCGGGCCTCCTGATCGCCGCCGCGCTGGTCCACTGGGCGTACCGCACGCACGGCCGGGCCATCGGCGGCCTGGTGGTCGGCGTGCGTAGCGTCGACACCGTCCAGTACCTACCGGCCTGGCCCGCGCTGCCGCTGCGGACGCGGCCCGACCGCACCACCATGGTGAACGTCCGTCGTGGCGGCGACCCCATCCAGCCGCTCGCGCCAGGCTGGACCGGCCTCGGGACGATCGGCCACAGCCAAGCCACGACCGCCGGCCAAGCCCTCGACCTGCGGCCCCGCCGATCCGCTCCCGTCGGCAGCGTCGTGATCGTGTTCGCGACCGGCCAAGTCCACTGGTTCACCGGCTCCTGCGTGATCGGCCGCAGCCCGGTCAACCCCACCGGTGGAGACATACTCAGCCTGCCCGACATCTCCCGCCGGTTGTCGGCCAGCCACCTCTCCCTCGCGGAGGTGATCGACCCGGGCACCGGCGGCGTCGCCGTGAGCGTGATCGACCACCACTCGATGAACGGCACCTGGCTGGAGCGGGACGGCCTGCACACCCCGGTCCCGGCGAACTGGCCCGTCATCCTGCGGCCGACCGACTGGGTCCTCCTCGGCGACTTCCGCTTCCGCGTGGAGCGCGGCGCGTCATGAGCGGCCGCGCATCCCACCTGGTCCACGACGGAGGTTGCCGTGCCCCGCACCTCTGACGATGTCACGCTGGAAAGCACCCTGGCGCACCGCAAGCGACTCCGCCAGGCGTTCCTCCTCGGCGACGTGGACAACCGCCGCGACGTCGAAGACGGGCTGAAAGACCTGATCGTCTCGCTGGTGCTTGCCGCCGTCGTGTGTGCCGGCTGCGTGGGGTACGCGTTCGTCCACCACCTGCTCGCGACGCAGGCGGCCGCAGCCGCGGCGTCCTCCTCCTCGGCCGCGGCGGCCGCCTCGCCATCACGCTCGGTAACCGCCTCGCCGTCCCCGTCGGCACTGTCCCCATCGATCGCGGTGACCGCCTCGTCAACGGCTCCGGCCCGGTCGGGGTCCGCCGCGCCCACCACGACGGCCGTCTCGCCGTCAACGACGCGCACCCCCACCACGACCAGCACCCCGCCCTCGACCTCGGCGACCGGGAGGACCGATGGCTGACTTCACACGCTTGACCGTCGTTCGCGCGGACCACCGTGCCGACCTGGTCGTCGCCGCCGATCAGCCGCTCGCGGCCCTGCTGCCCCGCATCAGCGCCGTGCTCGGACTGCCCGCCGCGGCGGGTCCGTTCACCCTGGTACGGCCGCTCGGGGAGAGCCTCGATCTCGAGGCCGACTGTGGCGCCAACGGCCTCACCGACGGGGAGATCCTCCATCTGGTCGACTGGTCCGACACGCCCGCGTCACCGGTCGTCAGCGACGTGACGGAGACGGTGGCGGGTCTGCGGGCCGGCCTACGCTCGGCGTGGGACACTGCCAGCCAGCGCCGGGTCGCCGTCGGGGTCGTCGGGGTGGCCGCGCTGGTCGCCGGCATCGTCGCGCCGTGGGGGCACCTGAGCCAGCTCGCCCGGACCGTGACGCAACTCGGCGTGCTGGCGGCGTTGCTGGCGGGGACGGTGCTGGTCGGGCGCCTCACCCAATCGTGGCTGGCCCGCCCGCTGCTCACCGCGGCCGTCGGATGGTCCCTCCCAGGTGCTGTCGCGCTGGCGGGCCTTCTTCGCACCGGGGACGTGTGGCAGGTCCGCGTCTTCGTCCTCGCACTGCTGGTGTGGATCGTGATCGGCGTCGGTGCCGTCGGCCTGTCGCACGCGGGAGCGGTCGCGGGCGCCGTCGCGAACGCCGTGGTCGCCGCAATCGGCCTGGTGCTGGCGACGTCCGGGGTGTCCACCGCCGGAACCTGGGGCGTCGTCGGGGTGCTCGCCGTCGTGATCGTGGGGATCGCCCCGACGTGGGCGCTGTCGGTGTCCGGGTTGACCGGTCTGGACGACTTCGCCGCGACCGGGGAAGCACCGCGGCGGCCGCGCGTGGTGAGCGGGACGGAGGACGCCTACGCCATGGTGGCCTGGACCGTGGCCGGTCTGGTGCTGCTCACCGGCGTTGCCGCGAGCCTGCTCGGCGCGATGCGCGCCGACCCGTGGGCACTGGCGCTGGCGATCGTCCTGCTGGTCGTGCTGGCGCTGCGCACGCGCAGTCTGCCCCTCGCCGTACCGATGAGCGTGCTCTGGGCGGTCGTGGCGCTCGCTGTGATCGCGATCCTGTTCGCGCGGGTGTCCGGCTGGTGGCTGCCGGGAGCGCTCGTCGCCCTGATCGTCCTCAGCGTAGCCGTCGTGGTCATCCGCCTGCCGGCCCATATCCAGGCGCGGCTGCGCGGCCTCGCCGGCTTTGGCGGACGGCTCGCAACGTTGGCGGCGCTGCCCATTCTCCTCGGGTTGTTCGGCGTCTACCGCTACCTGCTGGGGGCGTTCTCATGACGGCGTGGCACGCGCTTCCCCGGCCCCGGCTCGCCGCCGTCGTCGGGGACGTTCTGTGGAATGGGCCGATCGACCACGACGCGCCGACCGATGCCGACCAGGTCATCCGGACCCAGGTCCGCTCGGTGCGCCGAATCGACCTGATCGGGCTGGCGGGCGGGGTCGGCTGCTCGCACGTCGCCGCCCGTCTGGCCGTGCTCCTGGCGCACCGCCGGGGAGGACGAGTCCTCGGCGTCGACGCCGGACTAGGGGACGGATTCACCCGCCTGACCCACGCCGCCGCACCGCCGAAGCCCGCGGCACCGGCGACGGGCCGCACCGATCGCCACACCACGCCGACCGCGGGGGCGATCCGGGCCGAGGCCGCCACCGCCCGCCTGTCTGTCGGGCTCGCCGCGCTGCGTGTCGGCCGGGTCGAGGCTCCCGGCCAGACCGCCGCCCGCCCGCAGGACTGGCAGCCGTCGGTCGGCGAGGTGGCACGGTTCTTCGACGTCGTTGTCACCGACTGGGGCCACCGGCTACCCGGCATCGATTTCCAGGAGTCGCTGGGCGGGGCGCACGCCGTTGCCCTGGTCTGTCGCGCCGAGCGCGCCGCAGTGGACAGCGCCGTCAGCGTCGCCGCCGCCGTCGCCGGCCAGGTGCCCTGCCTGGTATGCGCGGTCGATGTGGACGGCGTGGGCGGTCTCGCCCCTCGCTTGGCGAACCGCTGGACCCAAGTGCCCGTGGTCCACGTCCCGTTCATGGGGGACCCCGACCAGGCGATTGCCCCGGCCCCCGTCCGCCGGGCCGTGATCGGCCTGGCGGAAGCCCTGATGTCCCTGGCCACCGCCCCGGCGTTTCCCGCGGTCGACGACCCCGCCGTTCCCCGAGCGCACGAGCCCTCGGCCCGCCGCGCGCTAGCCGCCCGGTCAGGCGGTGAGTCCCCGTGAGCACGCTGGTTCACCGACCCGTTCGCGCCACCGTGCCCGCGGCGATGCCGGCCCCGACGGCCATCGAGCCGCCGCCACAATTGCCCCAGGCGCCGACCGGCGGCGTCCCCGTCCAGGCGCTGCTGCCGATCCTCGGCTCGGTGTCGTCCATGGTGATGATGGCGGTGTCCCGCGGCTCCAATCCCGTGTTCATGGTTGTGGGCTCGTTGGTGTTCGTCGTCGCCCTGGTGTCGGGCCTCGCCATGACGTTCACGCAGCGCGCGAAGGCGACCCGCTCCCGTCAGCTCGGCCGGGACCGTTACCTCGACTACCTCGAAGACATCCGCGTCAGCCAGGCGCAGACGGGCGCCGCCGCCCGCAAGGCGACGCTGGTCACCGATCCGCCACCGCCGTTCCTGCCCCAGATCGTGGCCGATCCGGCGCGCGTATGGGAGCGCCGTCCGCAGCACGAGGACTTCCTGCGGCTGCGTCTCGGATCGGGCAACGTGCCGTGGCTGCCGCTCACCGCCCCGGTCGACAAGAACCCGCTCGAGCCCGTCGACCCGCTGATGCTCGCGGAAGCCGGGCGCGTCGCCCGGACGTGCAGCGTGGTCGACGGCATGCCGCTCTGGTGCGATCTGTCGGGTGGGGGCGACATCGCGCTCATCGGATCGCGCGCCGCCACCGCCAATGCCGCGCGCGCCCTCATCGCCCAGCTCGCCACGTTCCACGCGCCCGACGACGCCCGCGTCGCGATCGTCGTCGCTCCGGAGCATGTCGGCGACTGGGCCGGGATCACACTCCTGCCGCACGCCCGGGCCGGGATCACACCCACCGGCGTCCCCCGATTCCTGCTGGCGCCCAGCATGTTTCAGGCGCAGGACGACCTCGCCGACGATATCGCCCGGCGCATCACCCAGGTGTCCGCCCGGCGCCACTCCGGCGGCATCGGGTCCGCCCCGCCGGCGCTGCGCCGCCTGATCCTCTTCCTGGACGAACACGGCCGCCCTGCGTCGCCGTTCCCTCTGCCACAGGATGGGTATACCTGCGCCGACCTGGGCATCACCGTCGTCCACCTCGTCGACGAGCGCCTCGACGAACCGACGGACCTCGGGGTGCGCGTCACGCTCGGCGACGAAGGACAGGTGCGAGTCGAGCGTCTCCACCCGGCAGAGGGCGACCTGGCGGCGATCGAGGGCTGGGCCGACCAGGTCTCGCCGGCGCTGATGGAGTCGCTGGCACGCGACATCGCGCCGCTGACGCTCTCGGCAACCGCCGACGACCAAGCCCATGTGTCGCCCGAGATGACGTCGACACTGCGCCTGCTCGGCATCCCCGACATCGACGGTCTGTCGCCGGCCACCGCCTGGCACCACCGCGACCGGCGGGACTTTCTCCGCGTGCCGATCGGAGTCGACGACCACGGCTCCCCGCTCCTCCTGGACATCAAGGAATCCGCCCAGCTCGGCATGGGACCGCACGGCATCTGCATCGGCGCGACCGGGTCCGGCAAGTCCGAGCTGCTGCGCACGCTGGTGCTTTCCCTCGCGGTGGCGCACTCGCCCGAGGACCTGTCGATGGTGCTGGTCGACTTCAAGGGCGGCGCGGCGTTCGCTCCGTTCGCCACGCTCCCCCACGTCGCCGGCCTGATCGACAACCTGGCCGACGACCCCCAGCTCACCCGGCGCGCCCGCGAGTCCATCGAAGGGGAGGTGGTGCGGCGGCAGGAGATGCTGAAGCAGGCGAACTCGGCCCCGTCGATCAACTACTACCGCCAGATGCGCGAGCAGGATCCATCGATGCCGCCGATGCCCCACCTGTTCCTCGTCATCGACGAGTTCGGCGAGCTGCTCACGGCCGAGCCGGACTTCAGCCCGCTGCTGCTGAAGATCGGCCGTATCGGGCGGTCCATCGGCGTCCACCTGCTGCTCGCCTCCCAGCGCCTGGAGAGCGGCATGCTGCGCGGCCTCGACACCTATCTGTCGTACTGGATCGGCATGCGCACGTTCTCCGAGGCCGAGTCCCGCGCGATTCTCAACACCCCCGATGCCTTCACGCTGCCGGCGGCCCCCGGGTTCGGCTACCTGAAGGTGGACACCAGCATCTATACCCGCTTCCGGGCGGGCTACGTGTCCGCCCCCGTGCGGGAGGTACCCGCCGACGAGCCGGAGACGGCGGAGCCGGAGAACCTCGTCCAGGTCGTCCCTCTGTTCGACGCCCCGGTCGGCGCCGAACTCGCCAGCCCCGCCGAGGAACAGCCCGAGCAACCCGAGATCGGACGACTGCTCGTCGACGACGTGGTCTCCCGCCTGGTCGTCCCCAACCCCGCCCGGCCCGTGTGGCTGCCGCCGCTGCCCGCACGCGTCACTCTGGGCAGCATCCTCTCCGACGATGTCGTGGACACCGCCGGCGCCGGGGTGATCGCCGCCATCGGGCTGCTCGACGACCCTGCACACCAGCGTCAAGGGCCGTGGCTGCTGGACCTCAACGCGAGCGGCGGGCACGTCGCCGTGGTCGGCGCCCCTCAGTCTGGCCGCTCGACGCTGCTGCGCACCATCGCCGTCTCGCTCGCCGTGACGCACACGCCGAAGCAGGTGTCGATCTACGGCATCGACCTGGTGGGAGGGGGACTCGAGCGCATCGAAGGCTTCCCGCACGTCGGCGGCGTCGCTACCCGCTCCGACCGGGCCCGTCTCGTGCGGCTGTTCGAGGAAGTGGAGGCGATGATCGCGACCCGGGAGACGGTGTTCCGCACGCACCGCCTTGACTCGATGGCCGACCTCCGGGCGGCCCATGCCCGGGGACTCGTCCCCCAGCTCGTCGCACCGGACGTCGTGATGATCGTCAACGGCGTCGAAGCGATGCGCAACGAGTTCGAGGAACTCGACGCGCCGTTCACCGCGCTGCTGCAGCGCGGCGGAACCTTCGGTATCCACGTCGTCATGGCGCTGACAAGGTGGAACGAGCTGCGGATGAACGTCCAGCCGGTGATCGGCCAGCGGTTCGAGACGCGCCTCAACGACGCTGGCGAGTCCAGCATCCAACGGGCCGCCGCCGAGGTGCTGAAGAGCGCGGGTGCCGGACGGGTGCTCACCCAAAGCCTGCTGTACGCCCAGGTGGCTCTCCCCGTGCTCGACGATGTGGACGACGCGAAGATCGGGGAGGCGATGTCCGACCTCGCCACGCGCATCACGGAAGCCTGGGAGGGTCCGTCCGCGACGCCGATCCGGCTTCTCCCGCAGGTGCTCGATCCGGGCGAGCTGCCGGACGTGCTGGACATGCCGGACACCGTGCCGTTCGGCCTGCGCCAGGACACGTTTGGGCCGGTGGCGTTCGACCCGAACCTCGACCAGCACCTGCTCGTATTCGGCGACTCGCTGTGCGGGAAGACCACGCTGCTACGCGGGGTCGCGCGGGAGTTCATGCGCCGTCTCACCCCGGAGGAGCTCGTATTCGCCGTGATCGATCCGCGCCGGTCGCTGGCGGGAGAGATCCCCGAGGACTATCTCGGCGGCCAGGCCGCCGGGCCGCAGGAGGCGCGTGCCCTCTGTGACGCCATCAGCGCCGAACTGGAGCAGCGGAGCAGTGGATCGGGCTCGTTCCCGCGCGTGGTCGTGCTGGTGGACGACTACGACATCATCGCCGCGGGCGGGAATCACCCGCTGGGTTCGCTGCTGCCGTACCTGCCCTCGGCTCGCGACCTCAAGCTGAATGTCATCCTGGCCCGGCCGGTCGCCGGCTCGGGCCGCGCTCTGTTCGATGCCGCGATCCAGGCGATCCGCGACACCGGGGGCAGCGGTCTGGTCATGAGCGGGGAGCGTTCGGAGGGGGCCATCTTCCCCAAGGTGTTCGCGGAACAGATGGTGCCGGGTCGGGCGCGTTTCGTCCGGCGCGGCGCGCCGCCCCGACTCATCCAGATCGCGAACTTCCCGCCGGAGGCCACCCATGCCGACTGAACCCGCCGAGCGTCACGGCCGCCGTCAGGAGCCGACCGGGCGACCGACAGCGCCCCGCGCGGCCGACCAGCCGCCGTCCAGTGCCGCGGCATCGTCGCCGGGTCCCGTGACTGCGGCGCCGCCGGCGACCCCAGCGAGCCGTCGCGGCGCCCGCGCCGAGTCGGCCTCTCCCCCCACACCCCCCGCCGCCGCGGCGGCGACCGCCAACCACGCGACCCGTCGCGGCGAGGGTGATGTACCCGCGCCGCCGCCCGCCCTGGCGACTCCTGCCGTCCGTCGCGGTGAGGGTGACGAACCCGCGCCGCCGCCGCCCGCTCCGGCGAGCCGACCCGACGATCCATCGCCGGGCCAGGCGGTGCCACCGGGCGTCCCGCCCGCCGGACGCCCGGTACGGCCGGGGGTACCGTCCGTCCTCGGCCCCCCGGTCCGTCCCGCTCCCGCGCCCGTCCCGCCCCCCTCCTGGTGGACGCCGGCGGCGGACGCTCCGGCCCCGCAGCGATCGCTCCGCCTAGCCGTCGCAGGCGTCGGAGGAGGCGTGGGGACCACGACCGTCGCGTCCCTTCTGGCGAGTGCCGTCGCCTCCCAGCTCGGCATTCCGCCGCGACTCATCGACCACTCCGGCGGCGACCTCATCACCCGCGTCACGTCCGCCGCCCCGGCCGCCGAGCACTGGATACGCGACCTCGGCCCGCGCGCCGTGAACGACGCCGACCTGCCACCAGACGCCCATCCCGTCATCGTCACCTCGTCTGACCCCAACCGCGCCGACGCGGCCCTCGCCGCTCTCCAGCGCCTGACAGGCCCCGACAAGGAAGAACGGCACCGTGGCATCGTCGTCGTGAACTCCACCAGCCGCCGTCGCCCCCCGCGTGAGACCGCCGTGCGCCTGTCCCGCACCGCGCCCGGCGTGGCCGTCGTCGCCCTCGCCTGGGACCCCGCTCTCGCCACGCCCGGGCCGGTCGATCCGCTGCGCCTGTCCTCCGGCACGATCGCCGCGGTGGGCGCGATCCTGCGGGCTCTGCAGATGTAGGCGGGCCCTCGCTTCCACGCGGCGCGCGGATCCTCCCATCCGACCTGGCGTGGACGAATGGCCTGCCCCGAGCGGACAGTTCCCCGTCGGGGGTCCACCCCACAAGGGGCGCCCGGCGGTGCCGCCTCCCCAGGTCCGTCGACTACCATGGAGTGGCAGGTGTGCGGGCGCGCCCGTCCCGTCGCGCACCCGCATCCCGAGCCATCAGGAGTGTCATGCCCAAGCAGTCCACCGCCGCCAGTTCACGCCGCGCCAAGGTCATCGCCGCCCAAGCCGCCCAGGCCCGGGCCCAGCGGACGAAGCGGCTTCTCATCGCTCTCGCGATCCTCGTGGCCGTCGGCATGATCGTTGTGATCATCGGCGTGCTCATCAACCATCAACGCAAGGCGACCGCACAGAACGAGATTAACGGCCCTGGCATCGGCGCCGGCTCACCGAGCGGATCGGCCCACCCCGCCCAGATCACCCCGCCGAATGCCTCGCCGGACGGCATGGCGATCATCGGTAATCCGTCCGTCACCACGGCGGCACTGACACTGAACATTCACCTTGACTACCAGTGCCCCATCTGCAAGAACGTCGAGACGGCGCTCGGCCATTCGCTGGAGACCCTCGCCGCCAACGGCGACATCTCGCTGCAATACAACATTCACACGTTCCTTGATCAGGGCCTGGGCAATACGGCGAGCACCCGCGCGGCGATCGCCGCGACCTGCGCCGACACCATTTCCCCTGGGACGTTCCAGGCCTACCACGACGTGGTCTACGCCGACCAGCCGGCGAAGGAGGGAACCGGCTACACGGACGACCAACTGCGGTCGACGTTCGCCGCCGAAGCCGGTATCACGGGAAACGACCTCACGACGTTCCAGACCTGCTACGACAATCGTCAGACGTCGTCATTCGTGGCCCAGATGAACCAGAAGAACGGCGCGCTGCTGTCCAGCAAGTACACGGACGCGAAAGGCAACTACGGCACGCCGACACTCATCGCGAACGGCGTGCAGGTCAATCTGTCGACGGTGACGCCGGACATGACTACCGATCCCGCCGCACTGCTGGCGCTCCTCAAGTCCACCGCCGGCATCGCCTGACTGACCTAGCTGGCGCTGGCCTGGGGGGACATCGGTTGAGCTCGCCGAAACCGCCGTCCGTCAGGAGTGCTGCCTCCAACTACCCCGGCGGAGGCGGCATTCCCTGCGACGCCGGGAACGGACAACACTAGTACTCCAACGCCTCCGACCACCAGAAATCAAGATTCGGCCGCCACCCATACGCCCGCAGAATCCGAAACACCG
>Ga0209629_10004774_pt1 | contig 10110 bp, 5 predicted proteins | sample TergutCu122P5_FD_187286 | JGI IMG/M metagenome (GOLD analysis project Ga0209629, IMG submission 187286) | Cubitermes ugandensis P5 segment gut microbial communities from Kakamega Forest, Kenya - Cu122 P5 (SPAdes) (version 2) | ecosystem: Host-associated > Arthropoda: Insects > Digestive system >... | reverse complement strand
GTCCTGCTCACCCGCCTCACCCACGACCTCCTCGCCGCCGGGCGGGTCCCGTACGACCACATCATCGTCGGCAACGAGCCCTCCGAACAACTCCAGCGCAAACTCGGTTTCACCATCTCCACCCGGATTCTGTACTGGATGTCATAACTCCCCGTCCCGGGTCTTGAGGCCGTAAGTAAACTGGTTACATGCCCCCCACGACGATTCCGCCGTACCTTGACGACCCGGTGTTCTACGCCGACATGATCGACGCCATCGGCCGCGGTGCGACGGTGCTCGCCGACTCCCCCACCGGGGTGATGCTGCGGACCCCCTGCCGCAGCATCCTCATCACCGCCGACGACGCGGCGACCACCGAGGCCATGCTCGACCAGGTGGACCACCCCGTCACACGTGCAATCGCCCACGACGACCACTGCGTCCCGGTCGTCAAGCGCCGCCTCGGTCTCCAGCGCGCCACGCAGTGCTACGGGTCGGTGTACCCGGGCACGGACATCACGCCGGTCACTGTGCCCGGTGCACGGGTGGCGCCGCTCGGGCCGGAGTGGGCCCCGTTCGTGGCGGACAACTACCCCCTGGACCCTCCGTACGCCTTCGACCGTGTCGAAGCCGGCGCGATGCTCGGTGCCTTCGTCGGCGATACCCTGGCCGGCTTCATCGGGCGGCACACCGTGGGTTCCATGGGGCTGCTGGTCATCCTGCCCGAGTTCCGCCGTCACGGCCTGGCCACGGTCCTGGTCACCCACCTCATCCACGACGTGCTCGCCACCGGGCGGGTCCCGTACGGCCACACCGTCCCCGACAACGCCGCCTCCCTACGACTCCAGCACAAACTCGGTTTCACCATCTCCAAACGGACGTTGTACTGGATGTGCTAGACCCCCCTGTCGTCCTAGGCCAAAGGCCCAGGATCCCCGTCTTGTCGCCTGCGAGTTCCCCGTGCTGTCGTACCGTGCGGGATCAGCGCGTGATGGGCAGTGCGGACCGCCGCAAATCATTACCAAATCGTTATGTTCAGCCCCTTGCACTCTGATGGCAGCGGGTGAAAGCTGTGAGGTAACAAAGACGCCGTGGGACGTTTCAGGGGAGAAACGCCGACAGGGTTCATAGGCGGGCACGCACCGCACCTACCCTGGTGGAGATGACCGTGAGTACTCGTCACAACAACGAGCAGTTGTGAACGGTGAAAGGGGCCGTCGCGATGAGGAGCGAGAGACGCGCAAGAATGGCCATGGGTGCGGTCGCGGTGGTAACCGTTCTGGGTCTGGCGATGGTGGACGTAGGGGCGGCGCCGCCTGCACTGGGCAAGCCAGACGCCCCACCGGCGTCTGGCGCCGACCAGCCCGAGAGCACGCCTGTCGTGGAGGTGGTCGGCGAGCAGCCACAGACGGACCCGTCCATCGGCAAGGGCGCGCTACACGCGAACTGGCCAGCGGGCGATGTGAATCCGGCCGGTCATCCAGTGCATGTGGGCCGGGGCAAGACCGAGCAAGCGGGCACCTCGATCGTCCGGATTGGCCTGCCAGGCAACGCCAAGAAGACATCGCTGGATGCGACGGTACGGGTGCTGCCGCCGGGCCAGTCACGGAAACTGGTGGGCGATGGCGTGGTGATCGCAGTCCAGCTACCCGCTGGGGACCCGGCTCAGGTTCTGGTGGACTACTCGTCGTTTGCGGACGCGGTCGGTGGCGGTTTCGGGTCCCGGCTTCACATCGTGAGCCTCCCTACATGTGGTCTCGACACCCCGGATGCCCCGCAGTGCCAGGTGCAGACCGATCTTGAATCGGTGAACGATCCCGCCGCCCAGGTCGTGTCGGTTGTCATCGATCCGGGCGAGGTAGCCCGCGCGCCGACTGAGAGTCCTGAGCCAGGTGCCACCGAGTCACCCGCGGTTCCAGTGGAACCAGAGGCGACGGCACCCGCCGAGCCGGACGCGACCCCGCAGGCTGACGCGACCGAGATCGGCGGCGGGTCGCGCGTTCTAGTTCCGCGCACCCTTTTCCCCGCGATGTTGCGCGGCCTCCCCACGCTACCGACTGCCGGCGGGTCCGGGTCTGGCACCACTGTGCTGTTGGGTGTGGTCGCTGGAGCATCATCAGGCCAGGGCGACTACGGAGCCACATCCATGAATCCGTCCTCGTCGTGGTCCGCCGGGGGGCGGACAGGCGAGTTCACCTGGTCGTACCCCATGCGGGTGCCCGCTGTGCCGGACGGGCCAGAGCCGGTTCTGGATCTGTTCTACTCATCCGGATCGACTGACGGTGGGGTCTCCAACACGAACAATCAGGCTTCTTGGGTCGGGGAGGGGTTCAGTCTGGGTAGCGCGTTCATAGAGCGGAAGTACATCAGTTGCGCCGATGATATGGCGGGGGGCAACAACACCACCGCCACTGGAGACCTATGTTGGTTCAGCGACCCGCTGAAGACCGGGAAGAGCCCGTACAACGCGTATCTGGTGTTCGGACCACATTCGGGACCACTGGTTCGGGTCGGTACGACAGAGGAGTGGCGGCTGCAGCGCGATGATGGCACTCGGGTCCAGCACAAGGTCGCTAGCGGCGCGGAGTATTGGTGGGTGACAACCCTCGATGGGACGTTCGCGATCTTTGGCTTGGGCAAGGCGTCTACCGCTGCGCCGAACACGAACTCCGTGTGGTCGGTTCCGGTGGCGGGCAACCAGTCGGGTGAGCCCGGCTACGCTTCCACGTTCGCCAGCTCGTTCACCACGCAGCCGTGGCGCTGGAATCTCGACTACATCAGGACGCCCACGAACCACACCGCCGTCTTCTACTATGCCAAAGAGACCAACCAGTACAGGGAGAATCTCACCACCCTCGTCTCGTATGACCGGGGTGGGTATCTGACGAAGATCCAGTACGGAGAGACGAACGGCCAGCAGACCGCCGACACCGCGCCCGGCAGCGTGGTGTTCACCGTCGAGGAGCGCTGCGACACCGCCGTGTCGTCGACGTGCAAGACAGCAGCGCCGACAGCGGCAACGGCGGCCGCGTGGCCGGACGTGCCAATGGACTCCGTGTGCGACGCGTCGTACTGCCCGTCTGCGAAGACCTCGCCCATGTTCTTCAGCCGGAAGCGTCTGGTCAGCGTGGCCACGTACACCAGGAACGCCGCGGGCACAGCGTACGACACTGTCGATCGGTGGGATCTTGCCTACCAGTTCCTCAAGCCGACCGACGGTTCGGCGGTGTCCCTGTGGCTGTCAACCATCACGCACACCGGTCTGGTTGGCACCGCCGTCGCGTTGCCTCCCGTCAAGTTGACGCCGATCATGTTGGCGTCCTCCATTACCGGCGCGGCCATGTCCCGGCCACGCTTGTCCGTCATCACGACAGAGGCGGGAGGACAGACGCTGGTAAAGTACTCGGCGCCGGAGTGCACTGCAACCACTGTCCCGGCTTCCGCCATCGCCACCAACACGACCCGGTGTATGCCCTCGTACTACTCCAACGGGACGTCCACGCCGGCACTGCAGTGGTTCAACAAGTACGTCGTTACCGCTGTGACCGACCATGATGTACTCCCGGTGGAGGCGTCCGCGACATCCACCGCCATTGCCCAAGACGTGACGACGACCTACGCTTATGCGGGCGGTGGCGCGTGGCGGTACAACGACTCGCCATTCATCCCGGCGGCTTACCGGACGTGGAACGTGTGGCGCGGGTACGGCCTCGTAACAACGAAGGTGGGGAGCGGAACCGCGCTACAGACTACCGAGACCCGCTACTTCCGGGGCATGAACGGCGACAAGGCGGCCTCCGGGACGAAGTCGGTGACAGTGGTCGATTCCACAGGTGCTTCGTGGGCGGACGATGACTGGCTGGCTGGCCAGGTGCGTGAGGCCCGAGTCCTGACAACCACCGGTGCGGAAGACTCGGGGCAGGTGTTCGACCCGTGGGTGTCCGCAGCGACAGCCTTCGACGGGCGACTGACCGCGCGAATGGTCGATGTAGCTCAGACCCGGACGAGGCAGAAGCTGTCCTCCGGGGTGGTCCGGCAGGGGCGGGACACTGTCAAGGCCAGAGACGCGTGGGGGCAACCGACACAGAGCGAGTCGGATGGTGACCTGGCCGTGTCTGGCGATGAGCAGTGCGTCTGGACGTCCTATGCGACGCCTGATCCATCGGTGAATCCGGCGCTGGTGAGCCGTGTGGCCCAGATCGGCACAATGCCGGCGCTGTGTTCAACCGCACTGAGCTGGAACACCGCCCTCCAGGGTCTGGCGTACCATTATGACACTCCGCCGAACTCTAGCGCGGTGACGCAGGGACTACTTACCGAGTCCCTTGAACTGGCTGGTTCTGGCACGCAACGGTACTGGGCGACGATGGCGAAGACAACGTACGACGGGTGGGGACGTCCAACCGCGTCGACCGATGCGCTCGGATGGGTGACCCTCACGGCCTACACCCACACCACCGGTGGCCTGCTTTCGAGCGTCACAACAACATCGCCCGACCCGGATGGCACCGGTCCGGGCACGCCGTTGACGACGACCGTCACGTACGACGCCAGAACCGGCACACCGATCAAGACCGTGGACGCGGGCGGCCACATAACCGAGGCTACGATTGACGGTCTCGGCCGCGTCACCGCGGTGTGGCTTCCTGGACGTGCGCGCACATCCTCTGCCTCGATCACGTACGCCTACACGGTCAACGCGGCGGGCGTGAACGCGATCACGACCAAGACGCTCCTACCCGACGGTGTCAACTACCGAACGGACGTCACGATCATGGATTCGCTACTGCGCCAGCGACAGACCCAGACACTGGGCGCAAGCGGAACCGGACGTGTGCTGTCGGACTTGCGGTACGGCTCGGCCGGTCAAGTAGTGATTACCGACTACTACTACGACAGCACCAGTACTCCGACCGCCAGCTTGGTCGCCCCCACCAACCGAACGTACATCTACTCGACGCATCAACTCACTTACGACTTCGCTGGACGTGTAACCAATGACAGTCTGTACTCCAAGGACACGTACCAGTGGGCGACAGCCACGACGTACGGTGGCGATCGCACACTTGTGAACCCGCCCCAAGGCGGCACGCCCACCACCACCGTGACCGACATCTTCGGGCGGACGACCCAACTGATCCAGCACCTCGGCCCCACCACGACGTCGTCCGGAGCGGCAACGACCTATCAGTACGACCTAATGGGCAACCTGCTGAAGGTTACCGACGCGAAGGGCAACGTCTGGCAGTACACCTACGATCTTCAAGGGAACCAGATCACGTCCCGGGATCCAGACTCGGGGTCAAGTTCTGCCACCTTCGACCTCAAGGGTGGCATCAGGACGTCGACCGATGCGCGGGGTGTGAGTCTCACGTACAACTACGACGCGCTGGAACGGTCGACCGGCATCACCGGTCCGTCCGGGGTGCTGACCTCCACGGTGTGGGACACGGTGCAGAAGGGCCAGATGTCGTCCCAGGCCCGGGTGGTGTCGGGCGCGCAGTTCGTTGAGCGAGTGGACGCCTACGATGTGGCGGGCCGGCCGACCAAGATGACCACCGTGATCCCAGCGGTCAGCGGGCTCGTGGACGCCAAACTGGCCGGGAGCTACACGACCAGCCTGACATACAAGCCCGATGGTTCGCTCGCAACTCAGGCACTGCCCGCAGTTGGCCAGCTGGGGGCTGAGACATTGACGTACGGGTACTCATCAACCGGATTGCCCGCAACCATGACCGGCACGATGGGTGGGGTGACCACGACCTATGTGTCGAGTTCGACCTACTCCGTGGACGGGTTGCCGACCTACACGCAGCTTGGCCCAATTGCGGGCGTTAGTGAATACATCGGGCGGGGATACGACCTCGCAACCAATCGGCTGACCCGGATCTACGTGTCCAATGGTTCCGGCGCGCAGGGCTCGATCGACGCCACGTACGACCCCGCCGGGAACATCACATCGCTCTACACCGGAGCCGCAGGCTCCTACAACGGGTGGCAGATGCAGTGCTACTCGTACGACTATCAGCGCCAGTTAACCGCGGCTTGGACGCCAACCTCCTTGGCGTGTGCGGACGCGAAGTCCACGTCCAGCCTGTCCGGGCCAGCACCGTACTGGGACAGTTGGGTCATCGATACGATAGGCAATGTGACGTCTCACACGGCGCGAACACGCACCGCCACGTCGACGACCGCCTACACCTATCCGGCGAGCGGCGCGACGTCGGTACGACCACATGCGATGAGTGGGGCGACCACGACGGGCACTGGCGCGAGCTCGGGCACGTTCGCGTACGACGCGGCCGGCGAGATGACGAGCCGGTCGGCCACAGCAGGGCAACAGACGATGACATGGGACGAACTGGGTTACCTGTCGCAGACCAGCCAAGCGGGCGCCGTCGTGGCGAAGTCGGTGAACGACGCCAACGGCAACCGGTTGGTGCGCCAGCAGAACGGTGCGACGACTGTGCATGCGGGCGGAGCGGAAATCACCCTATCGGGGACCGTGGTATCGGCGGTGCGGTACTACTCGTACCAAGGCTCACTGATCGCCGTACGCACGGGGACGACGGATGCGACCGTGACCGCACTGGTTCCGGACCAGAACGGGACGGTGTGGGCACAGGTGAGCTTCACGACCGCAATCAACGTTCGCACGATCTGGCGGGACCCGTACGGCCAGATGATGCGCGGTGTGCTGAGCAGCATTGCCTGGGTGGGTGAGCGCGGGTTCGTCGGCGGGACCACGGACTCCACAGGCCTGACCCGCCTGGGCGCGCGCGACTATGACCCAGTCGCGGGCGGGTTCCTGACGATAGACCCAGTACGGACCGCTGGCGACGTGGCAGGGCTGAACCCGTACACGTACGCGAACAACAACCCGATCACCTGGTCGGATCCGACCGGAAAGTCCAACATGTCGATCAGCGCAGACGGTGGCGGCACGGTGAAGCCGGAGTTGACTGGCCCCTTAATGCCAACGGTAACCCGGGCTCCCCACATGCCAGCGAGCCGCCAGGCCGCGCCGAAGACCCCCGTGGCGTCGGCGACCCCGACGGCACCATTGGCCCTGCCCCTGGTGAAACCCACCAGCCCACCAGTGCCTACGGCACCCAAGCCAGCCCCCAAGCCACCTCCCGTGGTCAAACCCAGCACCCAGATCCCACCTGCCCCTCGGGCGGCGCCCACCGTACCCGCGGGGTTGGGTGTGTCCGAATCGGCAAGTATGCATGACAAGTGGAGTATCGCCCGGGATCTAGAGCTATTCACTGGGGCACGGGTATTCACCGAAGCGGCGTCGTGGACCGTGACTGGTGTCGTCTGGAATCTCGAGGTGGAATCGGGTGCCGACTGCCGGTGGGAGGGCTCGGTGTCTTTGTATGTGTGTTCGGGTGGCATGAGTAGTGTCTTGTCCGCTCAGGCTGGCACGACACTGGGGCACGTCTTCGTTGTCAAAGGAGCCGACCCTATCAACGACCCGGGCTACTGGGACCTATTGCTCCATGAGGGCTCTCACGCCATCCAGTGGGACACGCTCGGGCCCTTGTTCGCGATCCTGTACCTAGCGAACGTGAAGGTGGCCATCGGGCCCTCGGTACTCACGGGCAAGAACATCGGATGCTTCAACTTCTTCGAGTGGTCAGCAGACTGGGAAGGGGGTCACTACGACGGATGCTAGATACGGAACGGTCAGTGGGAAAGTGGGGGCGCCTTCGCGCAGCCACACTTCTTGGCGCTCTGCTTAGCGCTATGGCCCTAGCAGGTTGCAGTCTGCTGCCAATCAGGTTCGGGGATCCATATCTCTCTGGATACGTGGTTAACCGCGACGGCCACTACTACGTAGGATCGCGCTGTATCCAGACGCTCGTGGAGGTCGGTGTGTCCCCGAACACGTTGGGGTACTGGTCGGAGGTGCCCATCTTCATGAAGGGGGCCTCGTGGCATGCGACGGCCAGCCCACCCGTGGCGGAGTTCGAGTTGTACGCCGACAGCCAGTTCGGCGTGACAGTCGTGGCTGACAACGGCACCAGACCACTTGGCAACCGGCTGACGTTTGTCGTCGTAGCGCAAAGTGGTCGCTCAACAGGGGTGAGCGCTGTCCTGGCCGACATAGGGCCGGGGCAGGTGGCCAGTGGACTCGGCGTGATCACATGGACGGAGTACATGACGCACCCTAGGTCGGACTTCGGGTGTTCGGAGCCCCGGTGAGAACCACTCGCATCAGGGATTCGGCGCGGTCCGACCCGGGGGCGGGAACCGACCCTGTGGTCGGGCCGCGCACATGGAGCAGCGGTTCACATTCAGCTGGCTTATGCCCACTGTATCTAGCCAATTGCGCACTAGACCGCATGCCTGGCTGTTGGTTGCGAATGGCGCCCCGTTTGGTTGCGCGTCTCTCCTTGACCCTGGTGGCGTGCCTCGCGCTGTCGGGGTGCGGAATCTGGTCCCAGATCATCCCTGGAGTGCCCTTCGACTCCGTGTACGTTGTGAATCGGGGAGGCAGCTACTTTGTGGGCACGCGATGTGACGTCAGTCTCTCGGATGTGGGTGTCTTCCTGAGCAACCCTTACTCGCGGACCAACCCGACCATCGACTGGAGCCAGGCACTCTGGCACGCCACTGCCGCACCTCCAGCGACTGGGGAGGTGCAGTTGTTCGGTGCCAACCAGAGTGGGGTCACGGTCGAACACGACGGCGGCGCCCGCCCCACCTCACAACTGCTCTACGTCTACATGACTGGGCCCACCGGCGGTTGGGGACGCGCGGTGTACCTCGACCGGATCGGTGTCGGCCAAGTTGACAATCAGGCTGGGATCATGTCGTGGAAGGACTTCATGAACATACCCGACAGTCACTTTGGCTGGTGTTAGGGAAGCGCTGATTGGCGGCCCCTCCGGTCCCTGAGCTCCGTCGAAGGGCAGAACCAATGCTTGTCAACCGGGGTTTCGATGGCACGGACCAGCGGGGAGGACAACCACCGGTTTGGGCCGTTGATCAGTGTTTCCCTACCGCGGGATGATCCCGCCGAGGTCCTCGGGGAGGAACTCGGCGGCCCGGTCGGGCGGGTACGGGCCGGGGTGTTGGATCGAGGAGTACGCCTGGAGCGCGGCCGCCAGCAGGCCGGCCAACTCGGGGTCCTTGGTCTGGGCCAGCAGCGTACCGGCCACACCCGCCAGGACGTCGCCCGAGCCGGCCCTCGCCAGCCACGGGGAACCCTCGTACGGCTCCGTGGCCTTGCCGCCCGGGGTGGCGACGATCTGGCGGTGGCCTTTCAGCAGGACGGTGACCCGGAACTCCTGCGCGGCCCGGACGGCCATACCGGCCGGATCGGCCTCGACCTCGTCGCGCGTCACGCCCAACAGCCGGGCCAGTTCGCCCGCGTGCGGGGTGAGCAGGGAGCCGTCGGGTGCCCCGTCCACAGCCAGGCTCAACGCCCCGGCGTCGACCACCACCGGCCGGCCCGCCGCGATGACACGCTGCCACCGCTCGGGGGTGCCCGGATCGGCGTCGTCCCAGCCGGAGCCCGCCACCCACGCGTCCACCCGGCCGTCTCCGAAGGTCACGCTGGGAGTACGCGCGAGGATCGCCTCACGCGCCGCCGGACCGGTGAACCGGATGAACCCGGCCCCGGCGTTCAGCGCGCCGAGAACGGTCAGGACCGCCGCGCCCGGATACCGATCCGAGCCCGTGTCGATGCCCACCACGCCGCGCGCGTACTTGTCGGCCTCGACGGGAAACCGCGGCCACTTGGTGGACAGCGCGAAGACCCCGAACGAGCCAACCTTGACGGCCATGGCTACTCCACGGTCACGGACTTGGCGAGGTTGCGCGGCTGGTCCACGTCGTACCCCTTGAGGGTGGCCACCTCGCAGGCGAACACCTGCAAGGGCAGGATGGCCAGCACGGGCTGGAAGAGGGTCGGTACCACCGGCAGGGGCAGGAAGGTGTCCGCGAAGGCCTCCGCCTCCGCGTCACCGCGCTCGGCCAGTACGATGGTCCGCGCGCCGCGCGCCCGTACCTCCTGGATGTTCGACACCACCTTGTCGTGGATCTGGTCGCGGCCGGCCGGCGGTACGACGATGAACACCGGCAGCCGGTTCTCGATCAGCGCGATCGGGCCGTGCTTCAGTT
>Ga0209629_10004771_pt1 | contig 10112 bp, 5 predicted proteins | sample TergutCu122P5_FD_187286 | JGI IMG/M metagenome (GOLD analysis project Ga0209629, IMG submission 187286) | Cubitermes ugandensis P5 segment gut microbial communities from Kakamega Forest, Kenya - Cu122 P5 (SPAdes) (version 2) | ecosystem: Host-associated > Arthropoda: Insects > Digestive system >... | reverse complement strand
AATCTTCGGTAGCGTAAACAATATCGGTTTTCCGTTTATCGCCGTATTTATCTCGGATTTCGATTAATTCATCCTCAATGATTTTCATCAGATGTTCCTTATTCGCGAGAATATCTTTCAAATCGGCGATGAGTTTTTGAACATCTTCATATTCCGAATGTAATCTGCTTTGTTCCAGACCGGTTAATTGGCGCAAACGCATTTCCACGATGGCGCGCGATTGTATTTCCGTCAAGCCGAAGCGCTCAGATAAGCGTTCGATGGCTTCGTTGGGGCTTTGCGATGAACGGATAATCGCAATTACTTCGTCGATATGGTCGGAAGCGATAATCAAGCCTTCCAGAATATGCGCCCGCTCTTCGGCTTTCCGCAAATCGTAGCGGGTACGACGAGTAACCACATCCACCCTGTGTTCGACGAAATATTTAATCAGGTCATACAGATTCAATGTTTTCGGACGACCGTTTACCAATGCTACATTGTTCACGCTGAACGAAGATTGCAAAGCGGTCAGTTTGTATAACTTATTCAGTACCACGCTCGAATTGCCGTCTCGTTTAACATCCACTACGATACGCATTCCTTCGCGGTCAGATTCGTCGTTGACGTTAGATATTCCTTCGATTTTCTTTTCGGATACCAAATCGGCGATATGCTTAATCAGTTCCGCTTTATTAACAAGGTAAGGAATTTCTGTAATAATTATTTTTTCCCTGTTATCTTTGATTTCTATTTCGGCTTTCCCTCGCAAGATGACGCGACCTCTTCCGGTTTCAAAAGCGTCTCTCACTCCCGCATAACCGTAGATGGAAGCGCCGGTCGGAAAGTCGGGCGCTTTGATATGCTGCATCAATCCGGCAACATCAATTTCGCCTTGGGCTTTGATATAAGCCAAAGAAGCATTGATACATTCGGTGAGATTATGCGGCGGCATATTGGTTGCCATTCCTACGGCAATCCCTGATGCTCCATTGATTAATAAATTAGGGATACGGGTAGGCAGAACGGTGGGTTCTTTGCTTTTATCATCGTATGTTAATTGAAAATCGACCGTTTCCTTATCGATATCCTGAAGCATTTCTTCGGCTAATTTACTCATTCTTGCTTCCGTGTAACGCATTGCCGCCGGAGAGTCGCCATCGACCGAGCCGTAATTACCTTGTCCGTCCACCAGCAGGTAGCGCATTGACCAGGGTTGAGCCATACGCACCAGCGTACCGTAAATCGACGAATCGCCGTGCGGATGGTATTTCCCCATCACGTCTCCCACAATACGCGCCGATTTCTTATAAGGCTTATCGGAAGTGCTTCCTGTTTCGTTCATTCCGAACAACACTCTCCGGTGAACCGGTTTCAATCCGTCCCGAACGTCGGGCAAGGCTCTGGAAACTATAACCGACATCGAATAATCGATATACGCCGACTTCATTTGGTCTTCAATATCTATCCGGATGATTCTGTCTTGATTATCTGTCATTTATTTTATTATTAAGTTACCTTTATATTATACTATAATTATGCTTGAAAAAGCACGCTAAGGTACGACTTTTTCTCCGAATATGAAAATTTTTTTTTATGCCGAAATATTAAATTGATGCGCTAAGGAATGAACCCCCATTTCTTTAACACATCAATATAATATTTCGCCCCCAAAGAATATTTCACCAATAATAAAATAATAATACGTATATTTGCAAACAGAATTTTTAGCATAGAAATATGACAAACACAGAAGAAAAAATTTATTCAATTACGGATATTATCAGCAAGCCGTTTCCACGAAAGGACGCGCATGGAGCTATCTCGATGCCGATTTATAATTCCGCCGCTTTTGAATTTGATACGGCTGAAGAAATGGAAGATGCTTTTCTCGGAAAAAGCGGCAGACACACTTATACGCGGATTTCCAATCCAACCGTCGAGGCATTTGAATCCCGCATCCAAACTGCTTCCGGAGCAAAACATGTTTTGGCGGTAGCTTCAGGGATGGCAGCTATTTCAACAACATTCCTGACAATTGCTTCCGCCGGCTCAAACATCGTAACGACTACACATTTATTCGGAAATACATTTTCTCTGTTTTATTTTACGTTGAAAGTGTTCGGAGTGCAGGTGCGATTTTGTAATATGTTAAATATTCATGACGTAGAAAAAAATATCGATGAAAATACCTGCGCCGTATTCACGGAGATAATCACCAATCCCCATATTGAAGTCGCCGATTTGACTGCCTTATCCGAAGTGACACATAGAAAAGGCGTCCCGCTTATCGCAGACACGACGATTGTTCCCTGGCCCGCTTTTCAAGCCGGACAATGGGGCGTTGATATCGAAATTGTAGCCAGCACCAAATACATTTCCGGAGGAGCAACCAGCATCGGAGGCTTGATTCTGGATTATCAATCGTTCGACTGGACGCAATCGCCTAAGCTACGCGACTTGGCGAAACAGACAGGGAAAAAAGCGTTTCAAACAAAACTTCGGGGAGAAGTCGCGCGAAATATCGGAGCGATAATGGCTCCGCAAGTGGCTAATTTACAAGATTTAGGATTGGAAACGCTGGATTTGCGATTCAGGCAGGCAGCAAAAACCTGCTTGGACTTGGCGCGTTTTCTGGAAACGGTTCCTCAGGTGAAATCCGTTAAATACAATGGCTTATTATCCGATCCTTTTTATGAAATAAGTAAAAAACAGTTTGGAGATTATCCGGGCGCTATGCTGACTTTCAGCTTGAAAGATAAAGCGGCATGTTATGCCTTTATTAATAGATTGAAAATTATCCGTAGGGCAACCAATTTGTTCGATAACAAGTCTTTGATTATACATCCCGAATCCACTATTTACGGTACCTTAAGTCCGGAATTAAAAAAGATGATAGAAGTTCCGGATAATATGTTGCGTTTGTCTGTCGGTTTGGAGAGGTTTGAAGATTTGAAAGCCGATATTTTACAGGCGTTGAAATAGTTATGAATTATCCCCTTCCTGAGGGGGTAGGGGGAGGAGTTATGAATTATAAATTATGAGTTATGAAGCGGATTATTTTTCTTTTAGTATTTATAAATAGTTGTCTTTTAGTATTCTCTCAGGCAGAATTAAAGATGATATGCCAATATGGCTTTACGTTTGAAATCAGTATGCAAAAAAGCTGGGGCTATGCGCAACCGGTCGTGCTAACTATTACGCCTAATACTTCGGCTGAAGCTGCCGGTTTGCGAGTGGATGATATCATCGAAAAAATCAATGGAAAGCCTACAGCCGGCGAAAATATTGAAACGATTATCAACTGGTTGCAAAATTCCAACGATAAAATTCAATTAACTGTCAGCAATTTAAGAGAAAGTCATCAAAACCGGACATTGACAAAATATTGTCATCTGAATAATTTGCTTACGGAAAAAGATTTAGCGGATACGTATGCATTCTATAGTCTGGAAGATGCACAAACCCGCGCTTTTGGCTGTCCGTTTAAGACGACCGTTAATCCGGAAAACGATTTAATTCAATACGCCAGTTTTGGTTTTTCCACTCAAAATTCTGACAATCCGACTTTGGAAAAGACCATCAATGCCGCTGTCAGAAAAAACTTGGAACAAAAAGGATTAAAATATTCTGAGAAAAATCCCGATTTGATTATTAAAACGCATTATGTTCGTACAGCTAATCTGAATTTCAGAAATAGCGCTAATGCTGATAAATTTCCGGTAGCTTGCCGCTACAATGTGCATACAAAATCGATGGAAAATTTACCCATCTACTATAATCCATTGATTCCGACCGATCAGGCAAAATTCTTTTTAAAATTTTCTATACAATTGATTGACAATAAAAAGAAAAGCAATACAATTGCTTGGGAATGTGAAGCCAACGAGCTTTTGAAAACCGAATATTCCCCTGCCGATTATGCTGAATTTCATGTCCCGCTAATGTTCATGCAATATCCTTATCCAAAGTCTATGGAAACCGCCCAATTTTATTACAGTCGTTCCAGATACAATTATACAGGTATCCGTTACAATATGGATAATCTGAAAGAAATTGCGGATGCAGATCCTTCGTCTCCGGCAGCAGTAGCCGGAATTCAAGCAGGAGATAACATTGATAAAATCAATGGCATTAAATTTATTAATAATCCCAAAACGGCGGATAATAATTACAAACAATTTATATTTAAAACATTTTCGCTTCGCGATCCGCAAACGCAATTTACTAATGCGGAAGGTTTTACCCGTTGTATGTATTGGGATAAAATGAAAAATGCACAGATACAGAATGAGTTCAGAAAGCCTGAATATTCAACGGTTTTTTCTTATTTGTTTTATTTCCAGCCCTATATTAATTTATCGGGTACGAATATTATCACTTTCACTATTATGCGGGGTAAGCAAAAAGAGGAGATAAAAGTAACGCCGGAGATTGTTTCGGAAGAAGTGTTTGAAAGTCAATAGAATTCCATTTTTAATGATTATCTTTGTCGAAAAAAATATTTAACCATGGCCGACCATAATGTATTGGGAAAAGACGGCGAAGCTGCCGCTCTTGACTATTTGAATGAAAAGGGATATCGTATCTTGCATACGAATTGGCGTCTCGGAAGTTTAGAGTTGGATATTGTCGCTCAAACAGCCGACGAGTTAGTGATTATTGAGGTAAAAACACGTTCGCCCGGAAGTATTACTAATCCGGAAGATGCAATTACCAATCAAAAGATGAGAAATATTATTAACGCTACCGATTCGTATATCCGGTTTTTTAATATTGATTTACCGGCGCGGTTTGATATTATTTCTATCATTGGAAATCCTCCAAATTTTGAAATCGAACACATCGAAGATGCCTTTTATCCTCCTGTAACGGTAAGGAGATGGTAGCAACTTCCTGTATCTTTATTTCATTTGGAGATTATAATTAGTTTTTTGTACCTTTGTGCAAAAATGAAATTTAATCGCTATAAATCGCCCTTATCCGTTCTGATCGGGATTATTATCCTGGGAGGAATGTTTGTTTACAGCCGGACGCAAACAGCGCTGTTCCCAGAAATTACTTTCCCAAAAATCAAGGTAATTGCCGATGCAGGAGAACAGCCGGTTGATAAAATGATGGTAACCGTGACCAAACCAATTGAGGATGCCATCAAAAGGGTACAAAATCTGCAAACAGTGCGGAGCATTACTAATCGAGGAAGCTGTGAGATTTCCGCATTCATGGACTGGAACAGCGATATTGATATGGATAAGCAGCGAATCGAATCACAAATCAATCAGATACGCAACAATCTTCCGCCTGAGGTACAAATCACGGTCGAAAAAATGAATCCCTCTATCCTGCAGGTCATGGGTTATTCGTTAGAAAGCGGTAAACGTTCTCCTATTGAGGTGAAAATGATGGCTTTATATACCATTAAACCTTTTCTTTCTCAGATTGACGGCGTCAGCGAAGTTCGCGTGCTTGGAGGAAAAACCAAAGAATACTGGCTTACGCTCGACCAACAGAAAATGAGCAGTCTCGGCATTACACCGGATAAAATTAATACTGCATTGCAAGCAAGTAATTTCATACAATCGAACGGATACCTGACAGACTACCGGCTGCTGTATTTGTGCGTTACGGATGCGCAGGTACATAATCTCGACGAATTGAAACAATTGGTTATCAGCAATGACGGGAAACGAATTGTAATGCTTCAGGATATTTCGGAATCCCGCATTCAGGAAGCAAAGGAATATGTCAAAATAAATGCCAATGGAAAAGAAGGCGTACAAATCGCAATCTTTAAACAGCCCAATGCGAATTTATTGGAAATTTCCGATGCCATGAAGCAAAAAATTGAGGAACTGAAGAAAATCCTTCCGGCGGACGTGCACATTCAACCGTTTTATATACAAGCCGATTTTGTGCAGGATACAATCAAAAGCGTCAGCGATAGCCTCTGGATTGGACTGATATTGGCTATCTTAGTCGCTATCTTGTTTCTACGTTCTCTCAAAGCCTGCCTTACTATCCTGATTACTATCCCTGTTACCTTATGCTTGACTCTCATCGTTTTGTATGCTACCGGAGGAACTTTCAATATCATGACTTTAGGCGCTATTGCTGCATCAATTGGTTTAATAATTGACGACGCCATCGTTGTAGTTGAACAGATACACCGGACACACGAAGAAAATCCCGACGAAAAGTCATCGGAATTAGTCGGTAAAGCCATTAACTATTTGTTTCCGGCTATGGTGGGTTCTTCCATCAGTACGATTGTTATTTTTATTCCCTTTGTTTTGATGAGCGGCGTTGCCGGCGCTTACTTCAAAGTAATGACCGGCACAATGATTATCACGCTGGTATGTTCGTTTTTCGTCACTTGGCTACTTTTACCAATTTTTTATCTGTTGCTTTCACGCAAAGGAGAAACATCCGGACACGAAACCGGACATGACGTAAAAAAACAGGCTTGGGTACAGTTTTTTATTGAAAAACCCTGGTTGAGTTTAATTATTATTGCCGGATTAATTTTATCCATAGCGCTTGTATTGCCGCATTTAGAAACCGGATTCTTGCCGGAAATGGACGAGGGAAGCATTGTGCTGGATTATGTTTCACCTCCGGGCACTTCATTGGAAGAAACCGACCGGATGCTACAGGAAGTGGAAAAATTGATTATTGCTACGCCGGAAGTGCAGGCTTATAGCCGCCGCACCGGTACGCAAATGGGATTTTTCATTACCGAACCCAATACGGGCGATTACCTGATTCAATTGAAAAAGAAACGGGATAAGACTACCGAAGAAGTTATTGACGACCTGCGGCAAAAGATAGAAGCTACTCAGCCGGCTTTGCGAATCGATTTTGGTCAAGTCATCGGAGATATGCTCGGCGATTTAATGACTTCCGTACAGCCGATAGAAATTAAAATTTTCGGAGATAACCAAAAAACCTTGCAGCAACTTTCGATTGATATTGCCGGATTAGTGGACAAAACGGAAGGAACAGCCGATGTTTTCGACGGAATCGTTATTGCCGGACCTTCAATCAATGTCGCTCCGAATTATAAAAATCTGGCTCAGTTCGGAATTACACCGGCAGATTTTCAATATCAGTTACAAACTTCATTGGAGGGCAACGTGGTTGGAAACGTCTTTGAAAAAGAACAAATGACGCCTGTTCGCCTTCTGTATCCCAATAGCAGGAATATTGGTCTTGCAGATGTCAGACGATTGCAAATGTTTGCTTCCAACAACCGGTTAATTCCGGTTACTTCGCTTGCCGGAGTGACTGCTATGAGTGGCGATGCCGAAATTCAACGGGAGAACCTGCAAATGATGGGCGCCGTTACAGCCCGCCTCAATGGTCGTGATTTAGGCAGCGTAATGACCGATATACAAAAAGAAGTGCGAACCAGCATCCACCTGCCGCAAGGTTATCATATCGAATACGGCGGAGCTTATCGGGAACAGCAACAGTCGTTCTCGGAATTGCTGACTATCCTGATTACTTCCTGTTTGCTGGTTTTCTTAGTGATACTTTTTCTTTTCCGGAGTTTCCGGACGGCAGGCATTGTTATTCTTACTGCTATTCTGGGTGTCGGAGGAAGTTTTCTGGCGCTTTTCATCACTAAAACACCCCTGAATGTTGGCAGCTACACCGGTTTGATTATGATTGTGGGAATTATCGGAGAGAATGCCGTGTTCACTATTCAGCAATTCCGCACTACGCTGAAAGCTACCGGAGATGTGGAACAATCAATCATCTATGCGATTTCTACCCGCTTGCGTCCCAAGTTGATGACTGCCTTGGGCGCTATTATAGCGCTTATGCCGTTGGCTTTGGGAATAGGAACAGGCGCACAGATGCACCAGCCTTTAGCTATTGCCGTTATCGGGGGATTCTTAGCTGCGCTGCCTCTGTTGCTGATTGTGTTGCCAAGTTTGTTAAGACTTTTCAAATATTCCGAACACGGCTGAACCGGAGCCGGTCATACTTGCGTAAAGAGCGCCTTCTGCATACAATCTTTCTTTTATTTCTTCAATTTCAGGATATAGTGCGAAAACTCCCGGCTCAAAATCATTGATTAATTGGTTCTTCCATTCGGTTACCGGCAAACGGATAATATTTTTCAAAGAAACAGCCGGTCGACGGGGTTTCACCCGTGCGTACGCTTCTTTGGTAGATACGGAAACAGACGGTTTTATTATGGTAAGATGATAGGATTGAAGCGAAATTGCTACCGGTGAAAAAACTGTTCCGGTTCCTTCTGCAAAAACCGGTTTGTTTTGAATAAAAAACGGACAATCGGCGCCAATCTTTCCTGCATACATTTCCATCTGTTCGACAGATAAATTCAAGCCCGCAAAATCGTTAAGCAACTTTATCATAAAAGCGGCGTCAGACGAACCGCCACCCAAACCTGCGCCCAAAGGAATTTGTTTTCTGAGATAAATGGCTATTTCGGGCAAATCATAATCTTCTTTTAAAGAATAATATGCCTTCAAAACCAAGTTATCTTCAGGGTTTCCATCAACAATAATACCTGTTTGGGAAAAAGTAGTTTTTCCTTCCGAAGCCGGAACTATTTCCAACGCATCGCACAGATTATTAACCGGATAGAAAACAGTTTCTATATTATGATAACCATCTGTTCGCTTGGAGAGGATGTGAAGCCCCAAGTTAATTTTTGCATTTGGAAAACAAATCATACCTAAGTTTTTTATTCGAGACAAATTTACGGAATAATCTCGATAATTAAAACTATGCGAGAATTTAGTTGATAATTAATACATTTAACTGTATGTCATATTATCCAATTTACTTATTAGGCAAAATATTCTTTTCTTCTTTCCAAATATTTTTCTTACTTTTACTCCGTATATCTCATAAAGGCGAAATTATAATATGAAACTTCTTCAATTAATTCAAAACGATCCTTGGCTCGAACCGTATCAAAAGGCTATCGAGGGACGCTATCAATATTTTCTACGTAAAGAAAAAGAATTGACGCAAAATGGGAAAATCAGTTTAGACGATTTTGCATCAGGGTATCTTTATTTTGGATTGCATCCGGCAGCGGATGGCTGGGTTTTCAGGGAATGGGCGCCGGGAGCTACTGCCGTTTATCTGATTGGCGATTTTAACCATTGGGAAGAACAGGAAACTTACCGGCTTACGCGAATTGAAAACGGCATCTTTGAGATTCATCTTCCATCTAATGCTTTGCATCATTTGGATTTATACAAATTGAAAATTCATTGGGCGGGAGGCGAAGGCGAACGCATCCCGGCTTGGACGCACCGTGTCGTGCAGGACGAACGGACAAATATCTTCAGCGCGCAGGTGTGGTCGCCCGAAAATCCTTACCGGTTTCAAATCCATTCGTTTGTTCCAAATGTTTCGCCCCTGTTGATTTATGAGTGTCATATAGGAATGGCAACCAATGAAGAAAAAGTGGGAAGTTACCGGGAATTTACACAGAATATTCTGCCCCGTATTAAAGACGATGGATACAATGCTATCCAAGTGATGGCTATTCAGGAACATCCGTATTACGGTTCGTTCGGTTATCATGTGTCTAACTTTTTTGCAGCTTCTTCCCGTTTTGGAACGCCAGACGATTTGAAGGAATTGATCGATACTGCCCATTCGTTAGGTATAGCCGTAATCATGGATATTGTTCATTCTCACGCTGTTAAAAATGAAGTTGAAGGATTGGGACGATTCGATGGAACCTATAATCAATATTTCCATAGCGGCAGCCGGAGGGAACATCCCGCTTGGGATTCTCTTTGTTTCGATTACGGGAAAAATGAAGTGCTGCATTTTCTTTTATCCAATTGCAAGTTCTGGTTAGAAGAATATCGTTTCGACGGATTTCGTTTCGATGGCGTAACGTCGATGTTGTATTACAGTCACGGCTTAGGAGAAGCTTTTTCCAACTACGCCGACTATTACAACGGAAATCAGGACGGCGACGCCATTTGCTATCTGACTTTGGCAAATCAAGTGATTCATCAGGTAAATAAACATGCGATTACCATTGCGGAAGAAGTCAGCGGGATGCCGGGATTAGCCGCTCCCGTAATCGCCGGTGGTTATGGATTTGACTACCGGATGGCTATGAATATTCCCGA
>Ga0209629_10004770_pt1 | contig 10112 bp, 9 predicted proteins | sample TergutCu122P5_FD_187286 | JGI IMG/M metagenome (GOLD analysis project Ga0209629, IMG submission 187286) | Cubitermes ugandensis P5 segment gut microbial communities from Kakamega Forest, Kenya - Cu122 P5 (SPAdes) (version 2) | ecosystem: Host-associated > Arthropoda: Insects > Digestive system >... | reverse complement strand
TGGCGATGACGGCATCGGCGGTTTTCGCGCCGCGCACGATTTCCAGCAGCTTCATGACATTGGCTGGACTGAAGAAGTGCATGCCGATGACGCTTTCCGGGCGCGAGGTCGCCGCCGCGATGCGGTCGATGTCCAGCGTCGAGGTATTGGTCGCCAGAATCGCGCCGGGTTTGGCGACGGCATCGAGCTGGCGAAAGACCTCTTCCTTGACCTGCATGTCCTCGAACACGGCCTCGATGATGAGGTCGGCTGCGGCGAGGTCGGCGTAGCGCGAACTCGTCCTGATCCGCGCCAGCGCGGCATCGGCGACGGCCTGCGGGGTGCTGCCGCGACTGACGGAGGATGCGTAATTCTTCTGGATGGCGGCAAGCCCGCGGCTGGCGGCCTCCTCGGACATGTCGAGCAGCGTCACCGCGATGCCGGCATTGGCCAGCGCCATCGCAATGCCGCCGCCCATGGTGCCGGCGCCGATGACGCCCGCCGCCGCGACCGGCTGCGCCTTTGCCGCCAGGCCGGGGATTTTGGCGGCTTCACGCTCGGCGAAGAAAAGGTGGATCAGGGCGCGGCTCTGCGGGCTGTGCTCGCATTCCTGGAACATCGCCTTTTCCAGCGCCGCCCCTTCCCGAAAGGTCAGATGGCACGAAGCCTCCAGGCAGTCGACGATTTTCCACGGCGCGAGCAGGCCGCGCCATTTGCGCTGATTTTTCTTGCGGAAATCGGCGAATACCTGCGCATCGACCTGTTTCAGATTTTCGGACAGCGCGTCGATATTCCGCTTGCTGCGCCCGGCGGCGAGCAGTTCGCGGGTGAAATCGAGCGCGCCGGCGAGCAGATCGCCATCGACGATCCGGTCGATCATGCCCATCTCGTGCGCGGCCCCGGCGGCGACCGGATTGCCCGAAGTCGCCACTTCCAGCGCCGCTGCCGGCCCGGCCAGGCGCAACCACCACTGGGTGCCGTGGCCGCCGGGCATCAGCCCCAGTTTCACCTCCGGCTGGCCGATCTGGGCGCTCGCCAGCGCCACCCGCCAGTGGCAGGCCAGGGCCAGTTCCAGGCCGCCGCCCAGGGCTGCGCCGTGAATCGCGGCGACGACCGGCTTCGGACAGGCGGCCAGGGCGTCGATGATGGTGTAAAGAGAAGGCTCGGCGTAGGGCTTGCCGAAGTCGTTGATGTCGGCCCCGGCGACGAAGGTCTTGCCCGCGCCGATGATGACCAGCGCCTTGATCGCCGGATCGGCCTGGGCGCGCCCGATGGCCTCCATCAGGCCGGCGCGTACCCCCAGGCTGAGGGCGTTGACCGGCGGATTATCGACGCTGGCGACAGCGATGCCGTCCTGGCTGGAGTAGGTGACGTTAGGCATAAGCTCTGGAAAATGTAATGGAATCGGTTCAGGGAAGGGCGGCGGCGGATGGCGAATCGGCAAGCCTCACCACGAGGCGGCCGGTCGTGGCGCCGGTGAACAGGGCGTTGTAGATTTCCGGGATGCGGTCGAAACCGTCGCGGATGTCCAGGTCATAGACGAGCCGGCCTTGCCGGACCCAGTCTGCGATGGCGGCCAGCGTGGAAGCCACGCGCGCCGGCTGCGTGAATATGTCGGAAACCAGGAAACCGTGCATCCGGGCCGTCTTGACGACCAGATTCCAGAGGTTCGCTGGCCCGGCCGTTCTTGCGCTGGCGTTGTAGCCGGCGATCATTCCGCACAGGGCAATGCGGGCGTTCTTGGCGAGATGGTCGATGGCCGCTTCGAGCACCGCGCCGCCGACGCCATCGAAGACGACATCGACGCCCTTGGGGAGCGCCGCGCCGATGGCCTGACCCAGGTTCGTGACCGCCTTGTAGTCGATGCACTCATCATAGCCGTAGCGTTCGACGGCCAGCCTGCATTTGGCGGGGCCGCCGGCAATGCCGACGATGCGCGACGCCCCGTTTATTTTCGCCATTTGCCCGACCAGCGAGCCGGTGGCGCCCGCCGCCGCGCTGACCAGCAGCGTATCGCCGGCCCGCAGAGCGCCGATGTCCAGCAGGCCGTAATGGGCGGTCAAACCAATGGCCCCTAGCGCATGAATATAGGCGGGTAGCGGGAAGCCGGCAGGCGCCGCCGGAAAATATTGCGCCGCCGGGCCGACGACATAATCGCTCCAGGAGCCGAAGCCCCAGACGATCCGGCCTTCGGCAAGGGCCGCGCTGCGGCTGCGGATGACTTCGCCGAGGATGACGCCGCGCACCGGAGCGCCAAGGGGAATCGGCGCGGCGTAGTTGCCCGAGGCATTCATGAAGCCCCGCACGGCCGGGTCCATCGCCAAGTAAAGCACACGGATGAGGACTTCGCCGTCTGCCGGTTCGGGCACGGGCCGCTCGATCCTTTCGAGATCGCCGAGGCAGAGGGAGGCTTGCGGCCGCCTGGCCAGGGTCCAATGGCGGCTGGTCAGGGACATGGCTATACGGTTTCCAGCAGGGCCGCCGCGCCCATCCAGGCGGCGATGCCGGCGGCGGGAACCGCGCACAGGATGGCCTCGGCCAGTTCCTTGTCGCTCGCGCCGGCCGTCCGCGCGCCCCGGATGTGAGTCGCCGCCATCGGGCTGTAATCGGAGGCGAGTACCGTGACGAGCAGCAGTTCGGAATGTTTCTTGCTCAAGGTATTGCACTCGATGGTGCCCTTGCGCATCAGATAGTAGGCATCGGCGCCCTTGGGCGCGAGTTCGAGCATTTTGGCCAGCGCCGGGGGAATGACGCCGAAATATTGCCGGAAGTTGTTTTCCGCCTCGCCCGGTTCGACGCGCTCGCTGGGACGCGCCGGTTTGGTCGCGCCCGGCCGGGGATAGACGGCATCGAGCGCGGCCTGGAATTCGAGCGCCGCGCCTTCGCCGCGCAGGCTGGAAAGGAGAATCAGGCCAGCCGCCGCTTCTTTCAGGGGCAGGCCGAGGCGGGCGGCGCGCTCAAGCTCGCGGCGGGCCAGCGCGGCATAGCCCTTGTTGATGGCCGCGACGGCGACGAACAGGCTTTTCAGCCTGGCCGGAATGGCGCCGTCCAGTTCGACGATTTCACGAAACAGCGCATAGCCCGAAACGGTGTAAGGAGCGATCTCGCACAGGAGATCGGATTCAAGCAGGGGATTCATATTTTCCATTCGATAGCCTCGTGAATTGCCCCAAGCCAGAGCCTGGGGTTTCTTCGCCACAGATACGGGACGCCTCGGCCCCGCCAACGCCCGTCGTTCCCGTCATGCATGACCGGGTTCGCGCTCGATCCCTGGTCAATTCACTTAGTCCAACTGACTTCATCGGGCCAACGGCGTGGCCATGAGTCTTTGAAGAAAATTGCAAAAATAAATTGGCTTGAGGGGCGACCAGCAGAATCACTTCTGACTCAAGACCCAGGCGACGAGCGCCTGTGCTTCATCCTCGCTGACCTTGGCCCTGGCGCCTGTGCCAGGCATGGGGTTGGCCCCCCAATGGCCGACGCCTCCCTCGCGGACCTTCTGCACGAGCATCGTTTCCACATTGGCCATGCCATTGTACTTCTTGGCGATGTCCCGGAAGGACGGCGCCTTCGGCATGTCTTTATCCACCGCGTGACAGCTCATGCATTCCTTCGTCTTGGCCAGTTCCGGCACCGCGTCGGCCGCCTGTGCCAGCGACAGGCCGAAAGCCGCCGCCAATCCGCCCATGACATGAATCAGTTTACAAACCTTCATTTGATGATCTCCTTTGTGTTGGAATGCAGGCCAGAACGGAGCGTGTGGAACCCCGGCCTCAAGTCTCATATGCTGTATCAGCGCCCCGCGAAAATAATATCGACCGACCGGACGGGCGTCAATTGATTTTTCACCGGCGCGAGTCCTGCTTTGTCAACAGGCATGTTGACTTGATTGACGTTGACACCCGACCGGTCGGTCGATTACCCTGTGCCTCGACAGCAAAGCGTCTGCTTGGGTGTTGTTGTGGGTGTTGTCGATTGGCTGCGGGTCGAGCGCCAGCTTCGAGCTTCAGCCTGGGGCGGTTTGCGTGATCGGGGAAACGCGCTGCGACATGGCGATCAATTGAATGAGGATTTCTTAAATGCATTTTGAACAATCGAAGAAGTCAATCGAGTGGATGGAGCGCGTTCGCAGCTTCATGGATGAATACATCTATCCGGCCATCCCGATCTATCACGAGCAAGCTGCAAAGATGGATCGCTGGAAGGAGACGCCGGCAATTTTCGAAGAGCTGAAAGCCAAGGCCAAGGCAGCGGGGCTGTGGAATATCTTCATGCCGCCTTCCGATCATGACGACGAGTTTTTCACCAGCGTCGGCCTGACCAATGTCGAATACGCGCCGATTGCCGAACTGATGGGCCGGGTGTCGTTCGCCTCCGAGGTGTTCAACTGCATGGCCCCGGATACCGGCAATTTCGAGGTGCTGCACCGTTACGGCACGGCCGATCAGAAGCGCAGGTTCATGCTGCCGCTGATGAACGGCGAGATCCGCTCGGCCTTCCTGATGACCGAGCCGGCCGTCGCCTCGTCGGACGCCCGCAACATCCGCACCGAAATTCGCCGCGATGGCGATGAATACGTCATCAACGGCCGCAAATGGTGGTCATCTGGCGCCGGGCACCCGCATTGCGGCTTTTTCATCGTCATGGGCAAGACCGATCCCAAGGCGGAAACCTACCGCCAGCAGTCGATGATTCTCGTCCCGGTCGGAACAAAGGGCGTCACGATCGTGCGCCATCTCGATGTCTTTGGCTTCGATCATGCACCGCACGGTCACTTTGAAGTCATTCTCGACAACGTTCGCGTGCCGGCCGAGAACCTGATTCTCGGCGAGGGGCGCGGCTTCGAGATCGCCCAGGGCCGCCTCGGGCCGGGCCGCATTCACCATGCCATGCGCACCATCTCTTCAGCCGAAGTGGCGCTGGAAAAGATGTGCGTGCGCCTGATGTCGCGCGAAGCCTTCGGCAAGCGCATTCACGAGCATTCGGTGTGGGAGGAGCGCGTCGCCGAGGCCCGCATCAATATCGAAATGGTGCGTCTGTTGTGCCTCAAGGCGGCCTACATGATGGACACGGTCGGCAACAAGGTGGCGCGCAACGAAATCGCCATGATTAAAGTCATCGCTCCGCGCGTGGCCCTGAAAATCATCGACGACGCCATCCAGGCCCACGGCGGCGGCGGCGTGTCGCAGGATTTCGGACTGGCCGAACTGTATGCCAACACCCGTATCGTGCGCCTCACCGACGGCCCCGACGAGGTGCATTGCCGAACGGTTGCCCGCCTCGAATGGAAGAAATACGAAGGGCGTCAGTACGCCGACATCAAGGCTTACTCGAAGTAAGGCAGGGGGCGGCGTCGGCGATTGCCGCCTGCTCGCCCCGCGGATTTCCCCTCCCTCGCCCCTTGGTGGGGGAGGGGGCGCGGCAGTACAAGCGGTGTGGCCCTCTCCCCCGGCCCCTCTTCCGCAAGCAAGCGAGGGGAGATCCAGATGGTAGTATCCGCGAGACAAACCCAAGCACAGGGTCATGAACATGGATGAATCGATATTGCAAGCCCGCGAGCGGGCCGACAAGCTGAAGCAGGATGTCGTCCGCTTCTGCGAGCGCGAAATGCCCGCCGACCTGCTCGCCAAATCCCGCCGCCATCAGGTGCTCGGCAAGGACGACTATGTCCGCTGGTTGCGCCTGCTCAATGACAAGGGCTGGGCCATCGCCCACTGGCCGCGGGAGCATGGCGGGCAGGGCTGGTCGCCGCTGGAGCGTTTCGCTTTCGAGGATCAACTGGCGCGCCTGGGCTGCCCCTGGGTCATCCCCTTCGGCGTCAAGTATGTCGGGCCGGTCATCTACACCTACGGCTCGGAAGCCCAGAAAAAGCATTTTCTGCCGCGCATTGCGACGACCGAGGATTTCTGGGCGCAGGGCTATTCAGAGCCGGAAGCGGGTTCCGATCTGGCCGGATTGCGCACTCAGGCTCTACGCGACGGCGATCATTACGTGGTCAATGGCCAGAAAGTGTGGACGACCTATGCCCAGTGGGCCGACTGGCTGTTCTGCCTGGTGCGCACCGACCGCGAGGCGCGCCCGCAAAGCGGCATTTCCTTTCTGCTCATCGACATGACGAGTCCGGGCGTCACCGTCAAGCCGATTCCGACCATGGATGGCTATGTCCACGTCAATGAAGTGTGGCTGGAAAATGTGCGGGTGCCGGTCGAGAACCTGGTGGGCAAGGAAGGCGCCGGCTGGACCTACGCCAAGTTCCTGCTCAAGAACGAGAGAACCGCCGGGGCCATCGTCGGCATGGCCTGGCATGCGCTGCACCGCCTGAAGGAACTGGCGGCGGAGCGCGGGCCGGGCGGGACCCGCCCGCTCGACCAACCGCTGTTGCGCAACCGCATCGGCGAGTACGAACTCGCCTTCCTGGCGCTGGAAGAAGCCGCCTATCAGGCCGTCGAAGCCATGATGGACGGCACGGAAACCGGCGGCGAAGCCTCCCTGATAAAGATTCGCGGCACCGAGCTGTATCAGGAAATCGCCCAATCCTGCGTCGAAGTCCTGGGGCCGGCGGGCATCGCCTACGACACGCTGGCGCTGCACAGCGGCGGTTTGCCGCCGCTCGGCCCGGATGATGCTGGCGGCATTCTCAAGGATCATTTCTACAACCGGGCGGCGACCATCTTCGGCGGGGCGTCCGAAATCCAACGCAACATCATCGCCAAGGGGGTTCTGGGGCTATGAGCGCCGATCTGGAAATGATTGCCATGTTGAGCGAGAGCGCCCGGCGCTACGCCGCCGATCGCTACGACTTTCTCCAGCGCCATGCGGTTCTCGGCGAGCCGCGCGGCTATAGCGGGGCCGCCTGGCGGGACTACGCCGAACTCGGCTGGCTCTCCCTGTGCCTGCCGGAAAGCGAGGGCGGGCTGGAGGCCGACGCGCTGGCGGTCGGGACGGTGATGGAGGTGGTGGGCAGCCATCTGCTGATGGAGCCGGTGCTCGCCAGCGCCGTCGTCGGCGCCAGCCTGGTGACCCGGCAGGCCAGCGCCGAGCAGCAGGCGCGCCTGTTGCCGGCCCTGGCCGATGGCTCCCTGAAGCTGGCCCTTGCTGCCGAGGAATGCGCATGGCGCAACGGCAAGTTGAGCGGCGCGGCGGCGGGCGTGCTGCACGGCGATGTCGCCAACCGCTTCATCGTCGGCGCCCGCGATGCCGATGGCGGCTTCGGGCTGTATCTGGTGGCTGCGGATTCGCCCCAGGTCAGCCGCAAATCCTATCGCCTGGTCGATGGGCGCGGCGCGGCCAGCGCGCGTTTCGACAACGCCGAGGCGGAACGCCTGGGCGATGACGGAAGCGCCGAGGCGGCCCTCGCGGCGGTATGCGACGAGGCGGTGGCGGCGCTGTGCGCCGAAGCCAACGGCATCGTCAAGATCCTGGTCGCCACGACCTGCGACTATCTGAAGGTGCGCCGGCAGTTCGGCCGGCCGATTGGCGACAATCAGGCGCTGCAACACCGGGCGGCCGACATGTACCTGCTCCAGCAGGAAGTCGCCGCGCTGACCAGGGCGGCGCAGCGCGCCCTCGGCCAGCCGGCGGCAGAGCGGGCGCGCATCGTCAGCGGCGCCAGGGCCTACATCGCCAACGCCGCCCGGCATGTCGCCAACGAGGCCGTGCAGATGCACGGCGGCCTGGGGGTTACGGAAGAACTCAATGTCAGTCATTATTTCCGGCGGCTGATGGTCAATGCGGCGCTGTTCGGCAGCCGCGACCAGCACTTCGTCCGCTTTGTGGACGCCACCCTGTCCAAGGAATGAAAGATGAGTGAACCGCCGGTGCAGTTGAAACGCGATGGCGCGATCGCCGAGATCCTGCTCAATCGCCCCGAAGTCATGAATGCCGCCAATCGCGATCTGGCGGAAAGTTTTCTCGCAGCCTGCCAGGCCATCGCCGCCGACAAGGGCGTCAGGGCCGTGCTGCTGCGCGGCGCGGGCAGGGCTTTCATGGGCGGCGGCGATCTGGCCGCCTTCCACGCCGAGCCGGAGCGTGCGGAAGACACCGCCAACGCCCTGATCCGGCCGCTCAACGCAGCGGTCCTGATTCTTGCCGAATTGCCGGTTCCGGTCGTCGCCAGCCTGCACGGCGCCGTCGCCGGGGCCGGGGTCAGCCTGGCGCTGGCTTGCGATCTGGCCATCGCCGCCGACAATGTGAAATTCAATATGGCCTATTCCCGCATCGGGGCGAGTCCCGATGTGTCGGGATCGTGGTCGCTGCCGCGCGTGGTCGGCCTGCGCAAGGCGATGGAAATCGCGCTGCTGGCCGAGAATATCGACGCGGCGGAAGCCCTGCGCCTGGGCCTGGTCAATCGCGTCGTCGCCGCCGCCGATCTCGCCGCCGAAACGGAAAACCTGGTGAAGCGCCTGGCCGCCGGGCCGAGCCATTCCTACGGCGCCATCAAGAAGCTGCTGCGCGCATCCCATGAGCATGACCTGCGCGCCCAGATGGAAGCCGAGCGCCTGGCCTTCTGCGGCTGCGCCTGCACCCGGGATTTCCGGGAAGGGATCGCGGCCTTCTACGACAAGCGCCCGGCGCGCTTCAGCGGATCGTAGCCGGCCATGCGCTCGGCAAAATTCACCGGATGCGACGGACTGCCGCTGGCGGCCGATGTGATCGGCGACCCGGAAAATCCGCCGGCCATTCTGCTGCACGGCGGGGGGCAGACCCGCTTTTCCTGGGGCGACACCGCGCGCGGCCTGGCCAATAACGGGTTTTACGTCATTTCCCTCGACCTGCGCGGGCATGGCGACAGCGCCTGGTCGGCCGAGGGCGCTTACGGCATCGAGCACTACATCGGCGACCTGAAACGGGTCTGCGCCACGCTTGGCCGGCCAGCCACCCTGATCGGCGCGTCGCTGGGCGGCATCTCCTCCCTGCTGGCGGTTGGCGAAAGCGATGAGCCGCTGGCCAACGCCCTGGTTCTGGTCGATGTCGCCCCCCACATGAACGAGACTGGCGCGGAGAGCATCAAGCGTTTCATGCGCAGCGCGCCGGATGGCTTCGCCTCGCTCGAAGAAGCGGCGCAGGCCATCGCCGCCTATCTGCCGCACCGGCCGCGGCCAAGCGATCTATCGGGCTTGCGCAAGAATCTGCGTCCGGGCAAGGATGGCCGGCTCCATTGGCACTGGGACCAGAGACTGCTCGAGGGCAATGTCGCCATGCTGTACAAGGACTACGAGCGGCTGTCCAAAGCCGCCCGCAATATCCGGGTTCCGGCGCTGCTCGTCCGTGGCGGCGGCAGCGAGGTAGTGACCGACGAAAGCGTGCGCGATTTTCTCGCGCTGATTCCGACGGCGGAATATCAGCTCATCAAGGGCGCTCACCACATGGTGGCGGGCGACAGCAATACCGCCTTCGGCGCGGCGGTGATCGATTTCATGCGACGCCAGGTTCATGGCCTTGCCGGCAACGGTTCATCCACCCCGATCAAGCGCTAGAAAAGGCGAAAATCATGCTGCATCCAATCACCATCAGTCACGATTTCGCGGCCTCGCCGGCGGCGGTCTGGGATCTCGTGCAGGATTTTGGCCACATCGAGCGCTGGTGGCCGACCGACGACCCCGCCGTGCAGATCGACCGGGTCGATATCGTCGGCGAAGGCTTCGGGATGATCCGGCACATTTACAACAAGGGCTATCCCGACCCGGTCAGCGAGCGCCTGGAATTCCTCGACCCGGACACGCTGACCTACCGTCTCAACATCGTCGGCAAGGCGCCGATGGGCATCACCTATTACCAGGCGACGGGCCGCATCGAGGAACTGCCGGGCGGAGGCTGCCGCCTCACCTACCGCAGCGAATTCCTGTCCAGCCAGCCGGGCGAGGCCGAAGCCTGGCTGCGCATGGCATACGGTCTGATGTTCAGGGGACTCGCCTGCGCCGTGGAGAAGTCATTCCATTGCCCAATCAAGCGATGATTTTATCGGCTTCGCTTGCCGCACAACCGTACTGTCTGCGCTTCGCCTTCGCTTTAAAAATGGAATCAGTCCATTTCTATTTCAATGCGATAACCGCAGCCGTCGTCATTCTGCGCGTAGCGAAGCGTAGTCGCAGAATCCAGACGCTGCGTGGATTCCGCGACTACGCGCGGAATGA
>Ga0209629_10004769_pt1 | contig 10113 bp, 5 predicted proteins | sample TergutCu122P5_FD_187286 | JGI IMG/M metagenome (GOLD analysis project Ga0209629, IMG submission 187286) | Cubitermes ugandensis P5 segment gut microbial communities from Kakamega Forest, Kenya - Cu122 P5 (SPAdes) (version 2) | ecosystem: Host-associated > Arthropoda: Insects > Digestive system >... | reverse complement strand
CGCTGGCAACGGGTTGTACACAATGCTGGTGACTACATTGAAGGACAGTAAAACTTCGAAACATGTATCTATTTTGTATCAGTTGTAAATAAATAGTTGCCACTATTAAAGTTCCAACCATCGTATGCACATTGTTACCTGTTACCGTGACCTGTAAAAATTGTTGGTAAGATGCAGCCATAGGTCGGTCCAGCTTGCCATCGAAAACTGCCTTGTTATGAGTTGCGGTTATTTGAAGGTAATCGTACGTAAGCGTGTTGGTAGTTAACGGTTGTGGGCTGGTATCTAGTTGGGGAATAACTGCGTTAAGTTTGGGCGTATTCGTTACGTACGAGTATATACTACGTATAGTAGTTCTACGGCAGTGTAAACTGGCAAAAAGGCGGGAGGTCGTGGGTTCGATTCCCGATGGGGTCATTGGGATTTTTCATTGACTTAATCGTTCCGGTCGCACTGTCCCTGGGAGGTGAAGGCGGCTAATGCGTAGGGAAGACAACGCTGACACATTTATGTGCCGACTATCTAGAAATTCTGGGAGTCTAAATTTCCAGGAGTCCTAAGGGCCTATTCAGGCCTGTATAAGGATAGCTTTACTTTTATGTAGACATAAAAATGCTTGTCACCGAAGGACCTATAAAAATGTGTATATCTAAGCCCTCATGTGGATGTTAAAATGTCGGTAAAATGGGGAGACCACGAGAAAAAAGGCGGCATGTTTTAATTTCGTTTTAGTGTTTGTTGCAACGTAAGCGCACAGTTTCTTTAGAATATGGCTTATACAGTGTTGTGGATGGGGTTATATTTATTAATGTTTTTGTTTGGGTTAATTGACAATCCCGGAGACTTCTCAGTAGCGAAGTTGTGTATAGTCTAATAGAGGGAACGCCTGTGATTTATGTAATGAAATGGCTAACAAAAACATTGAAAACAGCCAGTTTCCTCGACCGTGATCTGAACTACGCACGTTCCGATTGCAACGCAGCTGCTTCACCGCTTCTGTAAGCTGCTTAGTGAAAGGACAGTGTAACGTAAATAGGTTCTGATATAAGGAAGTTTCTTTGGTAGTTGTGTATATATATGGACATTGTAAGGGAGACGCTGCAGTTCTACCAAATAGAGCTGTCTGGCAACAAGAGAGGAGATCAAGACTTGGTGATGCCAGTTTATCTGTTACTGCAATGCCGCAGCAGTTAACACAGTCCGTTGCTATGTTTGGAGTCCATTATTCAGCACGCCTTTCAGCTGTATCGTGCCTGGCTATTAGCTTTACAGTTTTAGTGGGTGCCAAAATTCTTTACAGCACAAACAACTGCAGCTTCAGTGATACTGCGTAGCGTGTGTTCGAGGCCGCATTATTTTTGTCAGCAGGCTGTAGTTTCGGCTTGCACATAGTACTCACATGAAGTGGACTGTATGCATTTTATCATGAAGTTGTGGGAATTTCGAAGCCTTCGTTGCGTTATTACAAGCAAAGGGCATTTTTCGATGTAAGGTTTACAACGTAAGGTTCACATTTGGTGGGAAGTTTAGGCGGAAAGTATCTCTAATGTAGCCCTGCACATGCGTGGGGCGTATTGTAATTTTTATTACTCTCGTGAACATTATCTGACTGTAGTTCACAGTAAAACTTCATTGTCGGTTTGGATAGCTTTTCTTCCTTCCGCATATCGCAGTCTCGGGTTACAACCTGAAGATGAGGGAAGTGAAATAATGATAGGGGACTCATGTGGTCATTTTAGGTTCATTTGCGTAGTCGCGAAAAACGTTTATTAGCTTCGTCGTGTCTGTCCCTCCGCCTGCATATCCGCATGTATCATCTCGGCTCCCACTGGACGGATATTCGCGAAACATGATATTGGAAGCCCGTCATTAAAATATGTCAAGCCAAACTACGTTTGATTAAAATGGTACAAAAATATCGAGAACGTCACGTGAAGACCCAAAAAGAATGAGATGGGTGGGGACTGTAGCACGTATGGGGAGAGGAGGGGTGCTTACAGGGTTTTGGTGGGGAAACCTGTAGGAAAGAAACCACCCAGGCGTAGATCGGAGGCTAATATTAAAATGGATCTTTAAGAAGTGGGATAGGGGACACGGACTGGATTGATTCGGCTCAGAACAAGGACAGGTGGCAGAAACCTGTAAACGCGGTAGTGCACCTTGGGGTTCTATAAAATGCAGGGAATTTCTTGGATGGCTGAAAACCGGTTAGCTTCTCAAGAAGGACTCTGCTCCATGGAGTAAGTAAGTAATAAAACGCACTGTCTTGGAGTGAAATGATACCGGGCTGTTAGGATAGCCGAGGAGGTATAAACATAACGCGAACGCGCCACAGTGTTACGTTATTTACGTAAATTGTCATGTGAACTTGATCGTTAGTGTGTTTGTATCCGTCACTATGAACGTATGGACGCTCTAAAAACGCAGTGCTGGCCGCAGTTGTTGTAATCCGGGCCCACAGTGACAGATTCTTGAAAGATTGGGTAACTCAGGTGTGACACCCGTCAGTCGCCCCTGCTTCAAGATTAATCATATGCCACATGCGTGCCATCATAATTAAGAATGCCATCTGTTGTCTTTTGCATTCACGATGTGAACCACCCGATCGCGACTTCCGGCCGTTCCTGTAGGTATTCTGAGCAAAGAAAATCAGTTGATTTGTCAGTGGTTAAAGACCCTTTGAGCATGCCATGTGTATTGATTAGTGCAAGCGTGTTGCAGTAAGTGTATGCAAAAAAAAGTAGCGTAACGCGTCTCTCTGATCAATGACCGTCGCCACTGTTAGAGGAAGCTACCCATAAAGGTGACGCCGCGGAGAAGACATGACGTAACGGATTCCGTCACGGAGCAGGAGTAAGCGCGTCACCCGGAGGGCGGGCTCTCACTGTAACCACCAAAACGAAAGACTCGTGAATTGTCCAAACGGCTCGTTATTTGTAGGTAAACGGTATGTTCTGCCGTACTGAGACCTAACACAGGTTAATGTGATCACGACTACAGTAATTGGAATATACTTAATATACTTCGCAATCATCAGGTTTGCGCCATCATACCCAGTTCTACCACACGGCTTCACGGACGTTGTCCCTGTGAGAACTTCCCTCAACCCCTCTCCATTACACATCCCACCGTGGGCAGAGTTGGTCCCTTGGTTAATATCGAGCGGTCTCCGGGTTCAAGGTAACGAAATTAGTCGAGGTTGTGTTCATTCGTTTGGTAATTGAGGCAGGAAGCTAAAACAGGTCAACTGTGTCGCTGTTATCTCCATGTTGACGTGGTGATGTCATCGTAATGTAGTGTTTTCTGTCCAGTAGGCCTGCATGTTAGTCAATGTGTGTAATAGCGTTAAAGAGAAATGATTTCAGTTTGCGTTAAAATTGTACCCTTTCTGGCGTGATTAAATCGCGAGGCAAATTATTTCTTACTCAGATTTACAATCTAAGATACAGATTTATTCATGCATTATTTTTTATATAAAATTGCTTGAATGTCTGACGAGACACCGAGACTTAGGAGTGTAAGCAGCTTCTTAGTACTGCAATCCCTCCATGACCTACATACGCCATCATTATATATGGATAGACTTTTTTCGTCTGCGTGTCATTTCGTCTTCTGTTAATGTAGGTAGGTTTTACCCTTTCACAGGCCACGAAGGTCCTTAGGGAGAGTAGAGGTATAGCTCTACTCTGTTTTAGACCTCTGCACTAGAACGGGGTGAGAGGTCAGCGTCACGCTCCGGCAGCACCTTACCCCCGGGAAAGACCCGGTACGCATTGTACAGGAGGCTGGGTGGGCCTCAGGGCCGGTGTGGACTGGTGCAGAAAATCTCGCCCCACTGGGATTCGATCCCCGGACCGTCCAGCCCGTAGGCAGTCGCTATACCGACTACGCTACCCGGCCCACTTCTGTTAATGTAATGTAATGTTTACTATTCACCTACACTTTTCCGTCCCCAAACAATATCGAATGAATTGTCAGAACTGTTAGGCATAATCTGTTGTGAATAGGCAGGGATAAGGAAGGAGGTGGTTGTGGGCAGTGGTCTGATGCTGGCATTTGGTGGGTAATGGATGCCCATGATAAACGATAGAGACCGTCAGGGTTAAAACAGAGATGCGAACCGGATGGCTCCCAAATTCAAGTCTCTTGCACTACTGCTACACAGAATTGCTTATTGTTGCAGTAGGATGTCAGGTATTGCAGAAAGCAGAGCCGAGTAATGTTGGTTGTACAGATGTAAAGCAAACACTGTTCGCTGATGCACCATGTAAGATGCAACAGAAAACGTAACAGTAGGCAATATGCAATGGTATGTTCACTTCTAGCCATTTGGATCCTAGGCGAACACCTAGCAAGGCTGTTCACAAAAGAGTTAAAAGATGAAAACTATGCATGAAGGCCCCGAGAGGGAATAAAGGTACATTTCTGCCCTCTCTTTAACTTCGGCGCTAGAGGGGGCGGGTGGTCACCGTCACGTCCCGGCTGCTTTATCCCTGAGAAAAACATCTGGTATGAAGACCCACTGTATAGGAGACTGGGTGGGCCCCAGGACCCTCCGGGACGGGTACGAGGAATACAGAAGTAAATGTGCGAAAGTTTTCGATATAGAATTAATTAAAATCGGCAGGAACAAAAATATAATAATTTACCTTAATTGTGGCTTAAGAATACAGCGGAAGTAGCGCGTACCGCCTTCCGGTGTTTTGTACATTTCATTCTGCAAGTCGAAACGTAGCGGTACGAAGTACGCATTACGAATGCGGTAAAACTGTCGACATTCGGGACGAAATGGTTGCCGGATATCCCAATTTTCAAGATATTCGAAAGGTACAATGTAGAAAGGAATGAACGGCAGTCATAAACACAACAAATTTGCTGTGTTTATGACTGCCGTTAACTCCTTTCTGCATTGTAGTTTATGCACAACGGGGATGTCGCACCTTAAAATTCGAAAGGTATACTTCGGGTGTACCTCATTGTACCTAGCAACCTCATGGAGAAATTGATTTGTCACTTGGTACCCTGGCCTCTTTTCCTTACCCCCTTTCTATACCGATTTCCTCACTGCTTTCGTAACATGCTTTAGTCATATGTCTAATGTAAACAGCGAAGACACCCGCTGATTAGTTGCCGAACTCTCGAAATCTGTGCATGGTGCTGTCGGTTGATGGAATAGTGAAACGTATCGGACGTCTTAATAATTTTCTAGTACATTTGTATAACATCTTACCTAACCTCCTCCTCTGTGTCTCTTAATTAACTATGCATTAATATCTGTACTTCGAAGTTTTATATTTCACTTACTTCGTTAACAACTTTTTTTTTGGGGGGGGGGGGTACATTAGAACTCAACTTACCCGAATGCTGGTTATCCGGATCGGCTTGGCCCTTGCCTTGAAATTACCGGGTATCGGATCAAGTACAGTACAGTGTTATGGCTTCTAGAACTTCAAATCAGGCATGGTCGGAAGGTTTAGACGTAGGTACATATTGTAAATAGTAACAGCCGAAATTCAAACTGCCATTGTACCCTGATTTCAAAGAAAAATCCAGTTATCCGGATTTTCTGCGTATCAGGATGGCTGGCCGTCCCAGTTAATCCGGTTAAGTGGAGTTCTACTGTAGTTAAAAGCTTGACGCCCAGGGACGTCCAGGTATTCCGTCCATCTATAGGCTACGTACAATTCATACCGAAGTCTCATTCGTCTTAAATAAGACATATTGTGTAGGGAAGGTATTCAGGAATTTTTGTCCGATCTGGCGGTTTTTAACCTCCTTATAAAACGGTACATTTGGTCTGCTGCAGCTGTCTGAATGCGAAATTTATTTCATTCTCAGCCGACCATTTAGAGGTCGCTGCTCAAAATATTCGGGCCTTATCTGACATTTGCAAGCCCGTTAGGGAATCCTTTCCCAGTTAATTTTCTCAGCCTCCGTACCACGTGGGTTGCCCTAATGGTATATGTGCCTTAAACGCCATGTTACTACCTTGGATTCCTTCCATTGCACAGTTTATGGCACCTGCTGTTGTCATGCCAGTCTTCTGTGTAAACTGTACATTTCGTTTATCCTACTAATTATGGAAATGTGCCTGTAAAATTCATAATTAATAAAATGGTATTTGGAGTGACTTTTAATGTGTACCCTTTGGTTAACAGCTGTCAAACTGTGAGTACAGCGATTTGTTTCTGAGTATAACAAGATGCAGATTTCCATCTTTTCCTGAGTACGTTCAGTATTAGCCCAGTTATATTAATTGAACCGCTGTTTTGTTCCCTAAGGCTGTTCCTGTTTTCGATTTTGGTGCAGATACGGCACCAGCGTTTTCATAGCCATGAGTTAATTGCTGTTTGGTTATTATACGATCGCATTAACAAAGATGCTTGGACAAGCCTCTCGAACAGTCTATCCCCGAGGTGGTTTCGAACGGGGTACTCCCTAAATGCGTCGTGTGCTTTGCTGCTGTACCAGTTCATTCAGTTTCGGTATGAGGATTGTTAAACATTGGTAATACGAAGGTGTAGGCCTATTGTAATGAAGCGGGAAACGCTTGGGAGCGCCTGTGTCCTATGTTGTACTTGTGTCTTGAGGTTCGGATGGAGGAGGGTAATATTTTGAAGTCTGTCAAGGTTGTTAAGGAACTGTGTTAGTCGGCTGCTGACAGTGACTGTTGGATATGCGCTGTCCACCGTACTGGAGAACAGATGAGAGGCAGGGGTTGTGTGAAGGGTTGCGTCCTTGTCCTTGTTTTACCGTAATTTCCGCTTTTAAATCCGTTGATTTGTTTGTTGCGCCGTTTGCGTTTTGTGCTTGTAACATTTTTTAAATTTTTAATTTCAGATTATTGATAAGCGCTGGAGGTTTACCGGCGGGGCAGTTGTTAACGTGAAGTAACCACTTGTAGACTTCCGTGTTTTGCTGGCAATCGACAAGGAATGTAATATTGATGAGTCGTGCTTACTCTTCTAATTGATTGATATCTGTTGGTAGTATGATGTATTGGCTTTCATGAATTTGTGTAGTACCGACTGTTTTGCAACCGTGGTTACATGCCGCACACTTTATGGTTTCCACAGTAGGTACTCTTTTAACTGTATTTGTTCTGTTTGGGGGGGGCTTAGAGTTTTTTATAGAAACAATAAGTTAAGAGGAGCTTGGGTTTGGATCTTGCGGCAAGGACGAGTGGATAGTGCAAGCATGTTGCATTGATACACAAGGCGATATGTTGCATAGGTCTTTGCTGTCTCTTATGTCCGAATTCTTCACAGCCTGCCGGATTCCTTATTCAGGCCGTTGTGTAAAGGTTTTGTTATAAGAAACACATTCACTACACCACAACCACCATCTTTTCGCTTCTAATTCAGAATGTGTGCCGTGCACTGAATTGTACTCCGTTGTTAGCTGCGTATCACCATTGGTTTAAGCGACGTAAGAGGACTTATACACACCGTCATATCGGTAACATAACATTTAAACATTTAACTTAAACATTAGACATTTAACACTTGTGTTTTCACTTAAAGCGTGTTGTTAATATACCGACAGCAGCGACCATGAGCCCGGGGTATTCATCTGCCTCAAGATGGGTTCAGGACTGCGTAGGCAGTCATTAATCCGCGCGAGATTTAAAGCTCCCACAGCGGTGTTGTTGAATGTGTGTTTCTGGGCGAGTAGTTCCTGGAGTTTCGAAGGATCTTTATACCTTCAACTTCACCATGAAACATTCCAAGAAGACGGCTTGACCATGAAGTCGAAGGTATTAATGATCCTTTGAAATGTTCGGACCAAGTCCTTCAACGACAAGGCACCACACCACAGACAACTTGAGGTAAAATATACGCGCGCGCACTGCGTTTCATGATTAAAATTTATACAAACGCAGTTTGACGTCGCCACCCGGCGAGGTTGCGGATAAAGGTAACAAGAAATAGAATCCGCTAAGGGCTTTGACACTCCTGACAGGCGAGCGTATTGACGTGCGCATAACGTCGAGTTCATTGGATGGTGCGGCAAACTAACGCTGAGGAAGTTGCGGTGTGGTACGGGAGCAGGCTTATACCCGCACGGCTGAGGAAGGACACAGTTGGCCTTACCATACGAGACTTGTTATTTTTGGCAACAGGATATTCGTTCCACCTATTTGAGGCGCACAAGAGTCTGGGAACACTTGACCAAGCAAGCAGTACCAGAATCTGATGGAGCCGACTGACTGCAATGAGTCGTTCAGGTTGTTAAGAATCGGTACGCTTTCCTTGTGTCTGTGGTGAATCTGGTATATTCCTGTTACAGGCTAGGTGTGCTTAGTTTGAAAGGGTTCTGGTGATAGCGTATTGTAACAGACGTAACTAATATCTTGGTCACTTTATGTTGCCTGAAACCAAAAACCCACGCCGTTTCGGAGAATTGATCTGTCTCCATCCTCAGGTGGAAAAGATAGAGGACCATCTGTATAGGTTGCTGATCACGAAATTCATGTTTCGAGACGCTAAACGCGTGGTGAGTCTCAAGGAATAGTGTTGCCTGATTATAGCACGCTACTTAAAAGGACGGGCGGTGGCCATAATGAAACGACAGACTCAGCGGTTTTGTTTTAGATATAAAATTTAATGTTGCATTTTTTTCACATAATGTTCTACAGATGCTTGGTTTGCACTTGGAAATGTGATAAATGTTGCTGTCGTCAGCAGGTGGAATTTGAAAGGTTAAGGGTGATGAATAGTTGCAAATCAAAGGCGACTGATTTGCCATACGTTATTTAGTATCTTAATTTTATAACACTTTGCATCTTCCGTCTGTTATTTCACTGTTTATTAAATTCGAACAAAGTACACTTGGTAGGCAGTATCTTCTTTTCTTCTTGTTCTTCATGGCGCGACAGCCGGCATCTTTCCCAGTCCTCTTCGGTAATTCGCCTCCATAAGTCCCTGTCCCCCGCTAATCTCTTCCGTCCTCTCATATTCAGCAGCAATGAGGAGTCCCACATGATTCTTCCCACCTCAGTCATGGTCTTCCCACAGGTCATCTTCCACGGGATTTTCCATCCAGTAATTTTTGTCGGTGTTTTAGGATTAACCTTTCTCGCTATATGACCGGTCCATTATAATCCCTGGAACTTAATGTATTACACTCTGTCAGGGCCATCTAAAGATTCGTAGAGCTAGGCAATAATATATAGAAATTATATACACGTTTCGGCTCTGATGATGACTTAGAGCAGCAACGCGTCGGAGAAAGTTCGTAAAGTAATAAGGTGTGTATGTATTGGCGAACACGTGTATTTTGTCTATTAAATACAGTGCTTCGTGTCTGAAGAATGAAATGTGTGTGTGGGTGGTGTATTGTGTGTGTGTGTGTGTGTGTGTGTGTTATCACTGTAACATGGCACGCCCTCCATTTTCGGCTGAAGAGAGAGGCAACCAGACATACACAGTATGTACGAAAATGTAGTACAAGCAACCCCGGACAACGTGTGCCAACCATTCAGCTGATGAAATGAGATACAAAACGCACGGAATCCACGGAAGTAACATACAGCACGGACGGCATCCCAGGCAAGTGGAATGTGCGTTGGACCAAGACGGAACTGGGACTGCGTTATTGAAATCTGTGATTTTATGTTCTCACCGGAGGTAACAGAGGTAACTGTCTTCCGGGACCTTAGACGATGTAGTCTAATAGCTAGTTACCAGCGTGTTGGAGGAACCTGCTGCTGCTGTCTTCAGGGTACATTACAGGTCACAGCACTGCTTCAGCATTGAAATTGGTTTGTAAGAAATATCTGGCGTTCATTGGCGGTGCTGAAGCGTCGGTGTCGTTTGTTTAGAATTTCAAGAAAGCAGTGATCTTTAATTGGTTATTGGGAATGTACGAGGGTTGGAACTTTAATAGTGGCAACTATTTATTTACAACTGATACAAAATAGATACATGTTTCGAAGTTTTACTGTCCTTCACTGTAGTCACCAGCATTGTGTACAACCCGTTGCCGGCGATGTGGAAGTCGTAGGATACCTTTAGCAGCGCCTGTTGTGTTGATAGTTCGAATGGAGCGGTCTACCGCCTGAAGAATCTCTGGAACAGTTCTGAAGCGAATGCCACGAAGTGGTTCCTTCAT
>Ga0209629_10004768_pt1 | contig 10114 bp, 3 predicted proteins | sample TergutCu122P5_FD_187286 | JGI IMG/M metagenome (GOLD analysis project Ga0209629, IMG submission 187286) | Cubitermes ugandensis P5 segment gut microbial communities from Kakamega Forest, Kenya - Cu122 P5 (SPAdes) (version 2) | ecosystem: Host-associated > Arthropoda: Insects > Digestive system >... | reverse complement strand
GATCCCCTTGCCAGACCTGAAGATGGCCTTATAGATAAAGGCCGAAACATGTAGTCTGTCTGTTTCGACATCTACAAATTAAAAGTGTTGTGTTTGACCTATCTGATATCTTTGATATTCTTTGTTATATTTTTCGCACACAACGGGGATGAACCATTTAAAGACAGTTCTGTCTGATCGATGTCACGACTCTGATCTCGTCTGATTCGACGCATCCAAACCCTTGTTTTTCTTTACAAGTCTGCACAAAATACATGCACCAACTATGGTACTGTAACACTACTTAAGATTTCAGACTGTAAAACGTCCTTACCGATAAATACAAAATCGGAAACTCCAACAAAGAAACAACTAAATAAACAAACAGTACATTCAAAATCTTGCAAGATATTTTAAATTCCGTACAAACACAGACAATTAAAAAAACAAAACCATAACACGTACTGACACGCGCGTCCGGCAGGAGAACACAGATTAATAGAAGTTTACATGGATTACGGATCACAGAGTGAAACCTTGGAAAATTGCGGTATGTGGATTTTCGAAAGATGCCAGTAAAAAACACATGGATTATTATTATATGTATTGTATTCTACCATTTTAATAATTCATAACTTTAGCTGACACAACCTGTAAGCTCCCTAAGGATGGTGTAAGAACACCGAAACATGTCAGAGTACTTTTAATATTAATTTTGTACAACTTACATGTGCATTAGTTGGTATAATAATAAACGTTAAATCGCCTAATAGTATGAGTGGCACGTAGATGGTTTTAATCTGACTGAATTTGAAAGCGTTTGATGCGACTGACACGTGCTGTTTTATCTTCATATAATTAAAAGTAAAGTTCTGTTAGTCTATGATATTTTAATTTTTTATTTCATTACGAATCAAAAATTCTCAGTTTACTGTAAGTACCGCAACTGGTAAGCACGCTCGATAAGTACTAGTTCGTACAATAGTTCGGTGTAAGTCATCCGTTCACACAGATCATTCCGTTCAGTCGTCGTGTGCTGTCGGCACGGTGCCCCAATCATGATGTAACGGTTACCACGGTTACTACAGTGGGTCGCGATGTGCAGCTGTTTGTCCCAACAGCCCACAGATCATCTAGTATATCTTTAACTCTTTCTACACGTGCGGCTGAAGGCTACAGGCAAATTACTTCCCCTCGTTTCCAGTTTCGTTAATTGTATGTAATCCGTGGTCCTAACGCCGCTATCTTGGCATTGCGATTGTCCAAACTTCCAGTTAACATAGGCTAGTTGCGTCACACTCAATGACACACGATACACTGGAATGTCTACCTACCTACCTAGCATTGCCGCGCGTATTTGAATTTTAGTACAAATAACTCGGCTGTCCTGTGGGAATGGAGATGTAACACAGGAACATCGTAGGGCCTACTCCTAATCAACAAATAATTTTAAATTTTCAATACCACAGCTCTAAATCAAGTATGAGCTACAGTGAATGAGTAGCCATCTGGGCAGGAAGGGCGAATCAAGAGAAAAAAAAGTGTTTTGGGGCCAAATTGCACATGTCTACACTTACAACTTCCGGGTCATTAATGATAAATACCCTGTCATCAATACTGAGGCAGTAACAAACACATTATTGAAATTAATCTCTAAAAATTCAAACTATTCCTACAAAAACCGATATTAGTCTTATCTACGAGTCCTCACTTTCGTTTTTCTTATAATAAATGCCAAGTACAACAAACCAAGCACATATAAAGAACTTTTGAGTTTCATGTGTCGTTTCTCTTCCACTTGTGTATGCACTTTTATCGCTCTTCAAGAAGTACATCAGTGAGAAAACTGACATTGCTTATTAGTCAATAAAATGTTAATATATGGATATGTGAGAAGTTAATGTGACGACACGCTCTAATCTCTCACCGTCGATTCAATTCCTGTATGGTTGGTCCTTCACCACATTTGTCTTGTGAAATCAAATGTTCACAAATATAAGTACTGCCAATAAGGTTTATCTTTTGTTTGGTACTGTTACTGAGAATTTGAAATTTATGAGAGTTTACAGGAGTCAAGAAAATAATCATTCATTGAATCTAGCACTTTTTTGTTTCGTGCTTCTGAAATTAGATAGTGGGCCATACTGGCAAGGTAGAATGGCCTCATGTGGCAAGCCGCATTTTGCTCACTGCTGCTGTAGGGCCTTGATTTCTTTCACACGTTTACGTTTTTCAGCCTCTTCATGTTTACAAATTCCTGCCAGGAAGTGTAACTTTAGTACCACTTGTTAAACGTGAGAACAATGATACTACAAAACCCATTAACAAGATAAACTTACAATGAAACACAACTTTCTTCCCTTGAAATGCACTTGAAAGCACTTGGGGCTGTAGATATTCAAGTACAAAAATGCCTTAAAAATGACAATGTAAGATGAGCTGGTGCTGCTATGATTTCAGGTATCCTGGGGCATCAAATGGTGTTATTGGGTGAAAGGTCCCTTGACATTTCAAATGAATGTGGATAACCACTCACCTGACACAACATGACACAACCTGAATCCACATCCAAACTATCTGATAAAATGTCAAATGAAACCAGACAGATGGATGCTACACAAACAATGCACAGTAATTTGTCTTCTGGGTTTTGTTTTATTTCTTTCCAAACAAGCATACAAAACAGAATGTCTAGGAGCTGAAGGAGACAGAATACCAAGTACAATTCATGTAACTGACAGAAGTATTTTTTTCAAGAACTGTCAGTGTCATCACTGAAATTATCTGTGAAACACAACATGGTGGAAATAAATTATAACACAGAGAAAACTACCCACACCTATTTTTAGTGCTCAGCAAGAAGGGCTTAGGTCAAATGTTGAACAGTTTGACTTCTGCCAAAAAAACAGATTAGCTCCACTGTTACAGGAGTCAAGAAATGAAATGTTTTACTAAATCTTACTTAAATTACAAGCAAACACATGTGTACATATAATAACAATAATTATTTAATTCACAGTAAAACCTGTATCCATCATTTCTTAGGGGACCAAGAAAATGAGTAGCAAAAGTGGCAAAATATAAGTTGTGGGAAAACTTTATAAATGTGTCAGAAACATAAGAAAACAACACAAAGGGAAAATTATACATTTTCCAAGTAGGCCTACAAAACAATGATCAAAAAAACAGTTAATACTTTGCACTGTCCGTGCAGTACTTTACTCTTTAGATATGAGTAAATACACTCACCAGGCAATATATACCTGGTATATATTGCCAAGTGAGTGTCTTTCATTGGGTATTGAAAAAACAAATAAAAAGTTAAGTAATGGAGAGATCAACTAGATGCAACAAACAGTGATTTATTGGTAATCAATAGTATCTCAACATGTTTCGGGCATCTTTATGCCCATCATCAGGAGATCCGACTGCGTTCAACTTGCCTATAGTTGTCTGTCCTGTTGTAGCTGTTCTGATGCTGGAGAGTCAGGTAGAAAGATGTGTGCACTGTGTGGAGAATGTGTCCGACTTTGGACGGTTATGGAGTTATGGGCAACATTCTCCACACAGTGCACACATCTTGCCACCCGACTCTCCAGCATCACAACAGCTACAAGAGGACAGACAACTATAGGCAGTGGAACGCAGTCGGATCTCCTGATGATGGGCATAAAGATGCCGAAACATGTTGAGATTCTACTGATTACCAATAAATCACTATTTGTTGCATCTAGTTGGTTTCTCCTTTACTTACTTATCAAAGATGCACGGTCATTCGAACATAAAAATAAAAAGTCATTTTATTACCTGGGTTCAAATTCCCTTCTTCTGAAGCAAAACATTACCTGATAATTATTTAGCTGAAACCTTATGTTTCAGACAAAACAGTGCCGATATCAAGTTCAATAATCTGTTAACCCTTAACCTGCCAACGACGACTATAGTCACTCAGCCATTTAATATTATTAAATGGCAAGTGAAATTTAATCTGGTAGCCTAAGGGTTGAACATGCTTACCGATGCTGTACAAATAAAATGGGTAACTTAAGACCTCTGTCAGCTTTGGGCTTTGGTACATGATATAAATGTACATACCTGGTCTTTCATACGGTTACAACACTGCAATTCAACCGTCCTGTGTATGGAACTAAACAAATTTTAATTTTTCTTAATTATTTGCAGGATACCTCCCTTCGAATAAAGATAATAAAAACTGACACATGTTAGTCAGCGATGAAAAATATAGCATTGTTACGAAATGCAAAATATTTGTATCTGATTTATATTTTAAACATTTTTAGCAATTTCCGTTAATAATACTGTATTTTAACTCTACATATGCACTTCCTGGGACACAATGTGCCCTATATGAATTCCGCTGTATACAGGGTGTTTCACGACTTGTGGACATTAGTGCAGGAGGTGATTTCCTAGGTCTCTGTGATCAAAAAAGTTCATATATACATGTGTCGGATTTTGGACAGTTACGGAGTTATGACCGCTTGAAACTTAGAATAGAAGGTAATGATTATTGACAATAAACAGAACAAAATAATAAACCAGCATAATACATGATACATTTAAAGTATGAATGTAAAGTTAACTTCGTGAAATTACCTTCAATTTGAACTGATCTGTGCTTAAAGCTGGTTTTCGAAATTGCCACCGCTGGCCGCAACACAGGCTGCTGCTCGGTTGTGAACTGTGTGAGTTGCGAGTTGCAGCTTCTGCAAACGATAAGCCACCAAGCCGAGTACATCACCTGCTGGCTGGTTCCGTAAGACGCGGTTCACACAAGGGCGTGTACGGGAATTAAAAAATGCCCATAACTCCGTAACCGTCCAAAATCGGGACACATGTTTACATGAACTTTTTTCATCACAAATACCTAGGAAATTACCTCCTGCAGTAATGTCCACAAATTGTGAAACACCGTGTATAACCTCCCCTGTGATGGCCTTACAGAGGCCGAAACAGGTAGGAAGGACACCATAAATTACAAACAATTAATTATTATTGGTCATGAAATTTGGTGGAGTAAATACTATTTATTCGGTCCACTGCATGCAATGTGTATTACATGAAACCTCATAATGCTACCTCACACACCCCCTGGGGGCATGCAGAGTCCTTAAACCCCGTGAAAACGGTCTTGGTCACTCAAACTTTTTATCTGCAAAGTATTTTACATGATGTATTGCATGCTTTTTAAAGTAATGTCATTTCACTCTTTTTTCCAAACCATTCAGCATGAATAAATGTAAATAATAAGAAATAATAAGAAATAATAATAAAAATAATACTACAACCTCACACAACTGGTAGATGTCAAATTCAAAGGGTGAAGAAAATAAGATGATGTAACACAATACTACTACCAACTGCAAAATACAGTTTCATGTTTGTTACTGTACATCTTGAACTTCCTTCTCATCCCAATCACACAACCACCATTCCTAACGTGGATGTCGTGGCGACATTTCAAAATAATGTTCTATATCTACTGGTAATTACCAGCACAGGCAGGTTGCTGGTACTACATGTTGAAAAAATGTAACGTTAATTTCGCTACTTTTCTTACAGAAACGATCATTCCGAGAGTATAATTGGTTGGGACCAACAATTCTGAACCAGTTATGTGGTTAAGCACTTAAGAGGTATGGAGCCTCTGATATAATTGTTAATTGTTTATATGGGTGATTTTTCAGGACCAGAAAAATGAGCAAAACCTGGTAAATGTAACATTGAGGAATGATGGATAGATGTTTCACTGTATATTAGGTCCAAAGCATTATATTGCTAAAAAAAATTCAGACAAGTTTTAGAGGAGTCGCTACAATAGTCTGAACAAAACTAACTGCAACTCTCATCTAGAAACTCTGGGCAGCCATGTCTCCTGCATCAATTCCTAGCATGGCCAACTCATCTGCACTCATTCCTCCTACTGTATCTTGTTTCTTTATGGGTACTTCTTTCCTGACACCAACTGTTTTGGTTGGACTTTTATTTTCTGTGGGTAAAGGAGGTAGGTGAGGTCTCGATTCATTTGAATGTGAATGTATGGTTGGAGCTTGCGACTGCGGACTACCATGAATCATGTTTGGTTGGGGCGGACCTTGCATACCTGGAAGTCCCATCATGGGTCCTGGAGGACCATTCATACCATAAGTGGAACCTGGACCAGGCATCCCAGGAGGGCCATACATTGCAGGAAGCCCCTGTGGAGGTGCCTGCATATTGGTAGGTCCTGGAGGTGGTGGGCCATGCATCCCATGCATAGGACCCATCATTGGAGGGCCACTTCCACCCATCATCTGTCCAGGAATTTGGGGAGAGCCACTATAACCTTGCATTGGATGTTGTGGTGGTCCATGACCTGACATCATTGGTGGGCCTACCATCTGCGAATGAGCCATGCCTTGGGGCCACTGACCTTGATTCATCTGGGATGCACTGGCTAGCATTGAGGGAGGTTTTGGGCCACTCTGAATTACTGCTGACTGGGATGAAACAGAACCGAGAAGTAATGGGTCATCTCTGTTCTCCATTCCTTCTGCACCTGGGAACAAAATATTCAATGCATCTTGGAAGTCTTTGGGAAGAGGAATGTCTGTAACAGGCTTCTTGGGAGACAACTGTTCATCATTTTGAATATCACCAGGAGGTGATGTTTCTATTACAGGTGGAGCCATATCACTGTTAGAAGTGTCTTCATCTATTTCCATGTCCTGTACTTCGTTTACGACTAACGATTCTTCCAGTTTAGCACTGTCAAAACGAACTGCAGCGTCTCCGGTTTCAGAATCACCTAGTGACACTGGTACTATGAGTTTTGGTGGTACTCTTGGTCCCTCATGTAGTAAATCCATTGCACCTTCTGGTTTCTGATCAAACCTTGACTTGCGAGGTTCCTGAAGACCAATGTGAGCCTTTTCTCCTACATTTGTAAACTGTGCTTGTACAATGGGATCTTCCGGAAGTTGCTTTTTGTCATCTTCCTCAGCTCTGTTGTCACCAGACTTCCCTCCCGTAGGTGCTTTCTTCTTAGCAAAATGTTTTAAGATTGGCATACGTCCAATGAAAGGCAACTTAGATTTTGGTATTGTCATGACTGTAGGTTTCTTTCCCTTCTTCATGATTTTCGCTGCAGATTCTGCTGTCTGTTTCTCAAACTTTGATTCTGCACTTTCTTCCTCATCTTCTTCATATTGATCTTCCAGTTTTGCCGCCAACTTCTTTTCATTTTCATATCTCTTATCTAGAACTTTTCCGTCTGCGTCTTCTCTTAGTTTCTGGTCGGTCTTAGAGCCTGAAATTTCTGATCTTGAGGGGCTCCTCTTGGAGAAACGTTCAGGCGACCTACGAGATCCCTCGTGCTTCTCAGATCGTTCGAATCTTGATGATCGTTCTCTCCTATCATCAGGTGATCTGTCACTACCACGTGATCGTTTACTCTTGTAAGATGGTGACGCTGGACTCTCACTGCGTCTCCTGTTGCGTCTGGAATCCCTTCTGTCCTCATAATACCCCCTGCCATCATAATAACTTTTCTCTCTCTCATCCTTCTTTTTCTCATGCTCCCGTTCCTTATCTGCTTCCTGTTTCTGTCTCAACTTATTTTTGATGCTGTTTAACAGCTGTTTCTCACTGTCTGATACATCCTTTGATGTTGACATCCATTCCCTGATTAATTTATCATCACTGCTGCTGCTAGTGCTTTTCTGGCTGCCTGTTTTTAACTTCCGTTCCTTCTCTTTCCTCTCCGTCTCCAACATCTGCCACTCGGCTTTCTGATTCAGTTTATCCCTTTCAATCCTCTCTGTGTCCTCCCTTTCTCTATCTTCTTTCTCATCACTCAACTTTTCTGGGGAATCCCACTTACTCCTAGGAGCTTTAATAAAGGGTACTCCGAATGATTCAACTGTCATCTGAGGCAGTGGCAAAGCCATTACCTTCTTTCTCATAGTAACATGAATGCTTTTTGACTTGTCTTCATTTTCAAAATAACTACCTTCCTCGGTGCCCGAGGAGCTGCTACTGCTACTCGTGCTGCTACTTGAACCTGAACTGTTCTCTGAGGAATCCTGCAGCTTCTTACCCTTCAACTTCCTTTTTCGATGCTTATTCTTTCTAACCTTTTCATCTAAAGCAGTTATACAGCTTTTCTTACTTTTCTTACGTTGGGTTCTGCTCTTCTTGAGCTTCTCATCAGGTTTAGCATCTTTGACAGATCCTGTAATTTCCAGAACTGTATCTTTGCTGTATCCTGTAAACTGTTTTAAGTTCCGAGATGCCAACAAGGGTGACTGTTGGTCTACACCAGGTGGCAACGGATTGCGTTCTTCTTTCAACCGATGCCTCTCCTCCGCACTACGCTCATATGCTTTCTCTCTTTCAGCCAACCAGTCTGTCTCCCAGTGAGGGTTCTGCTCTGTGAATTGCTGAAATAAAAAAAGAAACGCTATCAATTACTCCATCCACCAAGGAAAAACACATGTATGATGATGACCAATGCCAGGCCTTGGTACTTAAAAATAGTGCTGAATGCATGGGTTCATCTAACACATGATGGTTAAGTGAAGGAAGATATTATAAGTAAGACTATTATATTATAGATGAGTTTCACAGCAATGAATTTCCAGGAATTTGTGTACAATATTGAACAAAGTGAAAATGTATGAAATAAGAACTATGAAACAAGACTTACAGAATAGTTTTCAGAATGCCTCTTTGATTTGAGATGGAGAGATGCGCAGTGTAGATCTCCGATCCACACGTCACAAAGTTTACAGTACCATGCTGTAGCAGATATGAAGAACTGCAAGCCTGAGACAAGAACAGAACAAAATTAAGGGACGACAGGCTCATGAGCTTACCTGAAATATGAAACATACTAAAGAATGCGTCTTAATCACAGTTATAATGCGTGCTGAAAACGTTTACATTGTGTGTGCAGTGCGCGATAGTCACTGTAAACGAATGCACACGACCCCAAAAAAATGAGGCCGAACTTCACCTTTAATTAACAGCGATCTAGTTTACTATCACCCGTAACTACCTCTAAACGTGCCCCACAACAACCAAACTTTGTCACACTGTTAAAAGGGAACAGAAACCAGACCCATAACAAACAAGTAACACGTGTAAGTCATCACACGATCTCCAGGGTCAACACTGTCACCATCTTCGTACTTTTCTTCAAAACGCAAAAGTGGTCCACAAAAATCGGTACGTACGTTCATAAAGTTGTACATAATTTCAAATATCTGTCTTTACAGGCAACGGAAAGAAATGTTTCACATAAGCAGACAACACAAAAATCGGTACATACGTTCATAAAGTCGCACATAATTTCAAATATCTGTCTTTACAGACAACGTAAAGAAATGTTTCACATAAGCAGACAACACAAAAATCGGTACATACGTTCATAAAGTCGCACATAATTTCAAGTATCTGTCTTTACAGACAACGTAAAGAAATGTTTCACAAAAGCAGACAACTATAAAACTAAAACAGCGCTTTCACTCGAACCTACACTGCGATGTTACGATCGTAATGTTTAGTCACGTAAGCAGTAGCGGACAGACTTTTGTAGCTAGTCTTACAGCATTTACCACCACACACTTATTCAGGTTAAGGTTCGTGCCTCATCTATAAAACTCTGTTAATTCAAATAAGTATATACTAGCGACTGATGGTGGTGACTGCTATAGCTCCAACAGTGTGGTACAACCATGCTACGGTGCAACTAAGTCAGCTTCTATGTCTATTTTTAGCACAGTTTCAATTATTCATCACCTACTCTCATAAAATCAAATGCCTGAAAGGAGAAAATAAAATTCCAACAGGAATTCTTTGGGGTTTATTAAGCTTACTTGGGGTTTATTGATATAATATGATTAAAGTTTATAACATAAAAAAGTCAATTTATAAACTCAAGTAAAGCAAACTTTGGTATGAATTAACCCTTAGGCTACCGGATTAAATTTCACTTGCCATTTAATAATACGATAATAATACGTATTAACCCTTAGGCTACTAATTTCGTATATATATGGAGCTCCTAGTAAAGCCAGAAATGCTAACGTCGTATATATACGGACCTACGTTTGGCAACGCTGAAATAGTCTCT
>Ga0209629_10004767_pt1 | contig 10116 bp, 2 predicted proteins | sample TergutCu122P5_FD_187286 | JGI IMG/M metagenome (GOLD analysis project Ga0209629, IMG submission 187286) | Cubitermes ugandensis P5 segment gut microbial communities from Kakamega Forest, Kenya - Cu122 P5 (SPAdes) (version 2) | ecosystem: Host-associated > Arthropoda: Insects > Digestive system >... | reverse complement strand
ATCAACTCTGTTCCACATTTATCCAATCTGTTCCACTTTTATCAACTCTGTTCCACATATATCAACTCTGTTCCAGATATATCAAACCTGTTTCACATATATAAACTTAGTTCCACATGTATCAACTCTGTTCCACATGTATTAACCCTGTTCCACATATATATACTCTGTTCCACATATATCAACTCTCTTCCACATATATCAACTCTGTTCCACGTGTATCAACTATGTTCCACATATATCAACTCTCTTCCACATATATCAACTCTGTTCCACATATATCAACTCTGTTCCACATGTATCAACTCTGTTCCACATGTATCAACTCTGTTCCACACGTATCAACTCTGTTCAACATATATCAACTCTGTTCCACATGTATCAACTCTGTTCCACATGTATCAACTCTGTTCCACTTATATCAACTCTGTTCCACATATATCAACTCTGTTCCACATATATCAACTCTGTTCCACGTGTATCAAATCTGTTACACATATATCAACTCTGTTCCACATATATCAACTCTGTTCCACATGTATCAAATCTGTTCCACATATATGAACTCTGTTCCTCATATATCGATTCTGTTCCACATATATCAACTCTGTTCCACATATATCAACCCTGTTCCACATATATCAACCCTGTTCCACATATATCAAACCTGTTCCACATATATCAACCCTGTTCCACATATATCAACCCTGTTCCACGTCTATCAACTCTGTTCCACATATATCAACCCTGTTCCACATATTTCAACCCTGTTCCACATATATGAACTCTGTTCCACATATATCAAATCTGTTCCTCATATATCAACTCTGTTCCACATATATCAACTCTGTTCCACATATATCAACCCTGTTCCACATATATCAACTCTGTTCCACATATATCAACTCTGTTCCACATATATAAACTATGTTCCATATATATCAACTCTGTTCCACATATATCAACTCTTTTCCACATATATCAACGCTGTTCCACATATATATGGACTCTGTTCCACATATATCAATTCTCTTCCGCATATATCAACTCTGTTCTACATATATCAACTCCGTTCCACATATATCAACTCTGTTCCACATATATAACCTCTGTTCCACATATATCAACTCTGTTCCACACATTTCAACTCTGTTCCACATATATCAACACTGTTCCACGTATATCAACTCTGTTCACACTGGATGGACTTTAGTGAGGTTGAGTTTAAAGGCCATCATAGAAACCTGTTCAGTAAACCCAAAATTTGGTAAAAATCGGTTGATAATATTATCGGCCATTTTACATGGGAAAGTAAATGTTGTTGTATTGTTCATAACAGGAAGAAACAATTCATAACCCTACAACAAAGCAAAGAAAACAAATTGTTGAGTTTAATGACGAAGCTAAAACTATTTTATATTGTTGACTGCGACGCAACAATACACAGGGAAGGCAATATCACATGTAGATGTTCAAACGATTTTAGCCAAATACACAATAATATTTCATGATACTCGTACGCACATTGCCTATACTGTTCTTTGTATCCGTTCTTCCCAGTTTCACACATCGTCTTCCATACCGGCTACAATGACTTATGGATACGTGGATATCCTCAATTGCTCAAGTAAAAATCGGGATTATAACAAATATTTAAGTCCATTCCTTACCTTCCACATGGTTTTCAATACATTATTCGCTGTTTTTTCTTCCATTCTATTAGAACAGCATCATATATAAATAAAAAACGAGTAAATAAGTAGACAAAGAAAGTACCCATACATCATCATCATCATCATCATCAACATCAAGTAGTCTGTCTGACGTACTCATCCATAGCCCCTTCGGAAGCCAGTTCTGTACACAGAGAGATCCAGTGTTTTCTCTTCCAATTCCCAGTATCTTCTCTTACCTTAAAGGTATCTACTAGCTGCTTACGTCTTCTCCCTGTCTTCCCGTCATTTATTATCTTTCTCTCTAACTTTCCTTCAATTGAGTGTTAAAACACGCTGTTCGAAAGCAAGACCCAATCCATCTATTTAACATATCCAATATTTACTCTACGTAGGACTTCCCTTTTCTCCTTGCCTGTTTGTAATATTTCTTTACTGTTCACATTACTGCTCCCGTTGACCTCCCCGGGCGTATTTGAGCCAGAAAAATGCACAGAATTCAATGACATCTGCTAAATGATTCCCAGCCTTCTCACTCCTCAAATAAGAATATTCAAATTATTTGTGTGGGGCATCATTTCCACGTAAACTACAATTAATTCGTGTATGTTTGACCGTGCATCATACATGGAAATGACGATAGGTACCAATTTGATGCAACAATTATGATTTATTATCGTAAATATCTCTACATGTTTCGGGCATCTATATGCCTATCTTCAAGAGTAAAGGTTGTAGGCATATGGTGTTCAGCACTGGGTGTTGTGGCTGTGGTTTTAAGGAGAATAAAGGAAGCGTGCATTAATTTGGTAAATTAAAACAAGTCTCTATTATGATGAACGGTCAGAAAAACATCATATTACCTCTACTAGTTGCGTAACAACCTAGAATAGTGCAGTTCTCATTTACTTCGTGGAGGAAGCCTGGAATCACAAAAGTTATACCTACATTGTTATATTGATTTTTATTCAAGTTTGAACTATGTACTGAGTGAAGTGTCAGGTTTACAACGCAGCCCTTTATCCCAGGAAAAAGAAAAACCTTTCCAATTGAATGGGAAACTGGCTGGAATGTGGAGCTAGTCTGGACGTTCTAGAGTAATAAAAATCTCTATTTTCTAAGGAAACCGAACCTAAGTTCGTCAAAACCATATTCTGGTAATTTTATCGAATGCGCAGTCTCGGAGTCGTAAATAAAAAAAATATAACAAATTATTTTGTACATGACCAACAAATGCCCAATTATTTCACAACTTTTCATGGTCCTACTTGTTTCGACACTATTGTTTCATTCTCAAGCAGCCTGTAATCAGTACCTTGCCAAATTACACAAGTATTTCAAATCCAACCGTTGGTAATACTTTTTATATAGTAAAACATCTTAATGTAAATTGTATTACCAACAGATGCATTTGACATACTTGTGTAACTTGGCAAGATATTCATTAAAACTCCCTGAGAATGACACGATAGTGTCGAAATATTTAGTGGCATGAAAATTTGTGAAATAATTGTGCATAACTTGGTCATATTACAAAATAATAAAAGATGCACGGTACATTTTTAAAAATCAATGTAACCAATATTTAGAGCTTTATCATATTCACATTTTGCTGCTAATATACCACCCACCAGTACCGGAATATCGCGTTTTCTCTTAACATGTCACTTCTAAGCTCAAATTTGACTTTATATTTGATACTAAAATAGACTAGGAAACAAAGTGCGTATTGGAATAAATATTCAATGTTCGTTTTCGGATAAAAGTAGTTTAATTGAGTTCCTGCATGTGTCTTAATATACTTAGACTGAAACAGGTTGTAGTAAAATAAAAGTCAGATGAAACAATCAGGTAGATTTATTTTTGTTTACATTACATATCTCAGTCACACACTTTTATTTTTCAGCAATATTTTCTACACATACATTTGGTAGCATATATATACATATACTGAGGTCAATATCAATAGCAAGGAAATTTGCCCTCAATATAATTGTTCAATATTTCGCATTTGGTTGCATAAAATTAATAAGCAAACAAATATAAATTAAGGAGAAGAATTTATTTGTTTTTACATATATTTCACGTCATTTGCCTGAATGAGATAGAACTTTAATTACTTGTAGCTAATCATAGATATATACAAAACAGAACGTCAGTAATTATGCTACTGTGTTAAATGTTCTTATAATACAGAGATTTACTGAACGTACGGGAACAAATTTTTATTTCAAACTGTCACAATTAAAGTAGTTTTTAAAGATCTGAGAATATTCAAATATCTTTTATATGTCGTTCTTGTAATATGGCGCCTGTTTAACCTAAAATGCGTCTTAAATATCCAGCATAATGGATACTGAACTGGAAAGAAGAAACAAGAGCATCTTTAGCTTAGTTGAAGGCACAACCACAGAAATGTGAATTCCGATAAACTGTGTGCAAAATGTAGATTTTCAATACATTCTCATTACAGCTTTGCAGATCGTAGTTGCATATTTTTCCTTTAATAAGAAATTTTTCATTCATTGCAGGAGCGTCTATAAATATAACACTCTAAACAATAAATTTTCTGATGAAATTCAACCTGTTGCACTCATAAATCCAGGTAAATTTGTATTTACTGTCAAATACAAATTTTGTTGTATTCAGTAATGATCAAAAATGCTAAATGTTTCGGCCTATATGGTCACTAGCAGGCAAAATATAAGTAATTTATGAAGAAGTAAAAAATTTTAAAATAAGTTGAAATTTGCGATGTATCACAAATTTAAAAATATGGAGTTGTTGAGCATTTGTTAATATAATATAATTTGTTTTCGACTGTATTTTAAATTTCTGTTCACTTTTAAATAACTAAAACATATTTAATATTCTCATAACCCTCTAAATTTGCTAAAAGTATAATTTCACAATTTATATTTTTGTTTTTTTTACAAATTATACGTCAATTACTTTTCCATTAAAATAACTTTCTTATTTAAAAGGTATTTACAATACCAATATTAAAGTTTATAAAACGCGTCACGATCAGCCTGATTGCTTAAGATTTATTTTACATCGGCAGCATTGGCCAGTGATTTTTGAAACAATATTCCACAATCTTTTTCAAATTATATTGTTAGTCTGAAAGGACCAATTTTTTGCAAAGACTGAATACTCAAACTAAAATTTTAAAATGGAAATGTATCGAACGTGTTCACCATAAAATCCCAGGCACGTACGCTCGCACATACATAAATTTGAAAGAGGACGTGGGGTGCTAAATTTTGTTGAGCTGAGAGGCAGTAATTTGGCCATATGATTGTTTTGTGGCATTTATTTAAATATTATACACTGATAATTTTATCAAAACTAGTCTGCGATAAATTTGCATTTAATTCTTCACACAGCATTGCTAAATGTAACCATTCTTTTATCTTAAAATTCGCAATATTAATTTTTAATGTGAAATATTATATATCCTCTATGTGATGCACAAACAAAACTCAGAGAGACACTTGTGCAAACCTAAGAGCCACAACAGACTTAACACCGGCTCACCAATGCAACACGACTGCATTACACTTTTCAACGCGTTCTACAATATCTCACTCACAACTGGCAAATTTGCACCAAAGAGCAACGGCGAAGACGAGGAAGAGTTTTGCGTTAAAATTGATTAGACAGTGGATAACTGCGTTGATTTTATGACTACTCGTATGAATATTATGAAAATATAAGAATGGGGCATCATAGCCTGAGTTTTTGAAGGAGCACTTTGTCTAGATGTGTAAATGGGCTACAGAGTCGGTCTGAATTTAAAAGAAAGAAGAAAAATCTCATTCCCTTGCTGAAAAATATTATTCCGCTTTGTTTTAATAAGTGGGACATTGCGAACACCTAGGAAATAGCTTCGAGTAAGGATTTTCTTTCCTCTTGGATATTGCAAGGGACATCCAGAAAATACCTTCCTAATACGGTCTTCTCCTGGAGCTTTTCTGATGAAGTAGACAGGTGATTATCTGTTGGCCATTGCTTCATTTCTGCTGACAACGTGCAATATGTTGCCTGTCATAGGCGCAAATACTCTATATCTTTAGGCCCATGAAATTGTGTGAAATAACAGCCTAATTATAATTAATATTTCTGTCGAAATACCGCAATATTATTGCACTATTAATGGTAAGTAACTCTATGCCGGATTTGCCTTATCTGTATGGTGTGGGCAGAGTAGATGCAGGTACAGATGGCCGCTGTACTTTACAGCACACACGATAACACTTCTTGCAATTTTTTTTCCTTTCCTCCTGGCATTTAAAGTTTCTATCCTCTAGTAGCAATGCAGACAGATTCTTGAAACCTTCAGCTATGGGTTTAAAATCATCTTTCCCAATTATAGATTCATTTATGTGTGTAGGATATTTAGGCTCGATTCGAAAACAGATTCTTTTTCTTTTAGTAGTTTCGTTCGTAGTTAAATTCTTACGACCAGATTTAGCCTGCACATGCATACAAAACAGAAATAAATACATATGTTATTAAGAAGGATGCATTTTCTTAGAAATTAAAATATTCTATTTAAATAACAAAATGCTGAAGAACATATAGACATTAAATTGCTTAGAATTTTAAGTACAATACATTGCCACATATGAAAAGAACAATTTTTCGTTTCATTCTTTATTGCTCTTCATTCCTTACGAAAAATTATCCAATAGTATATTGCAGCCTTGTTAATAAAGGACACGGTACAAGGCCTACACACTTCACCGCTGAGAAAGAGATTGATTCCCGTTTCAGCGATTTGAAATACATGTGATATATATGATAGCATATATATATTAACTGCAAATGGGGTGACGCCCGGTGCCAGTAGTACAGCACACATTTAAACACAAACAATTCACAGAACAACACAATCGACATAAAAAAATATACAGAACAACACAATTAACTAGTCGGGAAGAGTGCGGACCGTGCCCCGTCTTTGCGAGTTATACCCTTGCATTGGCCTTACAACTGAGGGAACAGCACGGAAAATCCTCAGTGAGGGTAGCGGAAGAGTGCCGGTTGGCAAGATGAAAACAGAATATACAGAACAGAGCATACATGGCAATAAGAATACATAAATATAACAATAAGAATCATAACTTACAGAATTAAACCAAAAAGAACAAATCATAAAACCATATACACAATGATAAAAAAAGAACCAAAAGAACATGAAGGAATATGATAAACGAAAAAGCCATAAAAGCAGCAGACTTCATTTGATCTACAATTGTGGACGCAAGAATATTTACGTCAAGATAAAAAATTATGAGTTTTTTGGAATGTAAAATTATGAGTATATATCTAATATGTCAAATAAATAAATAATTACTAAATATTAGGTGGGGCAGAGTGTTTCTGTAGAAGCCCATGGCCAGACATTTAGTTAAGATATTTCCTGTGATTTATTGAATCCCAGATTTCTTTACTGTAATTACATTCACGTGTGCCACACCTGGTAAAAATTCCCTTATATTCCAATCTACCCTTTATAAACAATTTAAACTCTATTATGCCTTTTGCGCCTAGTGGCTTTTATCTCCACGCTTCTGGTCTAAAATTAGTGTGCATTTATATGATAAAGATGAAAAAAAAAGGCGACTACTTACCTGTATGCATAAGGCCACTGATGATACAATGACCAGTACTAAAAGAAGCTTCACGAAATCCATATTATTTTTCAGAGTACTGAAGCCTTAGTCAAGAAGAAAAGACAAACTAATTTTCTCTGTGCAGTAGCTGCTGATCGGAAGAAGAGACTGATGATAATAGTGGACTGTGGCTCTTCTTTTATATACAGTAAACCAAACCAGATTAATTGTCTTATCACAATATGTTATATCCTTATAATGGTAAGGAACTGCGTATGTCATATAATGCACTTACTTTAAGAGGGAGGAACTTAGATTAAATGGTTCCCATTTCGCGGAATGACGTCAGCTGGTTATTATCCAACACCTTGTTGCGCGACTCGACCGGACGATTTTGTAACCTAGTCCCTCTTCCTCATGTGACGTGTTATGATATGTGTCTTGAGACTGCAGTATCGGCTGTGTGAATGTGTAACTGATAAAACACTTATCTTTTGAATGGGAAAGATCTGTAGTACGCATGTTTATCTAACCCTCCATTCAATAACGTGCGCACTGTAAATCGCTAATTCAAAATTACATTTACGGTACACTATAAAGTGTTCATAAATCTTTAATTTTATTCGAGCGCTCCGGGGTTCGAATCGTGGTCTGCGGAAACAAAGTCTTTTCCTCCCTTATATCATCTGAATAAATGCTGGAATACTAAACAATCTTTTCTTAAGTCACTCAGTGTCGTTTCCTCGACACTGAGTGACTTAAACAAAGCAGAAGTTCTAATTTTCCACACTGTCGATTTTCTAGACACGCCTTAAGGCATTTAAATTGATATCAGTCAAGTAACGTGGAACATATTTGATATAAACTTGATCCACATGTTTGCAATTTGTTTTTACAATGGTAACTTATGTGAAGTCGAGTTCAGATTGGTCATATAGACTGTTTGTTATCCACATGTGTAAGTTTTATTGTATGTCTTTATTTCACATGTACTTCATATGTAAACAATGTGGGATCCCATATTGTGCGCACATTAAGGTACTTGTTCTACTTGAAGTTGGCTTGAGAAAGGGCTGCATGAGCAGCCGAAACATGTCGCCACGCACTAATTAAAATTGTAGTTACTGACTATTGTGGACTATTTTTGTGTATAGACGTATAACAAATATATATATATATATATATATTTACACTTCTAATCAATCTGTACCTAAACACAAATTGTTCACCATATTAGAAGATGTTTTAATCCCAGAGCGTTATGTGTCCAAATTTGTGATTAAAAGAAAGGTCACTAATTAACTTATAATTTAATATCCACCATAAAAGAATATTCGATGCTATTTGTTGATTTTTAACTTGAAAAGAATAGAACTTTTGCAGATGACATTTCCTGGAAGACCGAAAAAATAAATGTGGCCATTAAGTGTGGTTTTCTTGGTCACAGAATGAAATGAAAATTTACAATAGCGTTAAAAATAGTTAATTTGTTTCAGTAAAGTTTCTTTACATTACAAAATATTCTCCCAGTAGAGTGATGGTGTTGTTTACGTGTTAAGATATGAATAACTCCATCTTTGAAGAAATATCTTTACTGTTTTGCAACAATTCACTAATAACCATTTCACATTGCTCAACATTGTGTAAGCGGTGATCACAAATTGCAAACACTATGTTGTCCAAAATAAATTCCTCCATTTTGTGCTACCTGCAACACCGTCTCTGATGTGCTGGGTCGACCGGTGCATTCATCATCATGGTTTTTTGTTTACTGATAAATCCAATTTAGCTCGACATGTTTCGGGCAACAATTTTACCCATCTTCAGGAGCTTTAGACTATGCAATACAGCTTATGGTATGTTGTACCTAGTACGTTACCCGTCGGTGATCTGGTAACTGAGTTCCTCCGTTACCAGATCAGAGACCGGCAACATATTGGGTGATAAATTATATTTTCTTTAATGTAGGCATGGAATTGTTAAATATTGTTTACTTAAATATAAACCTTGGAAGTGTTAAAGAAAAATTTCCAAATTTGCAGACAACATGGCCAATTTTTATTCGGACTCGACATTTTTCATCATTCTCAAACACTTTTAAATCTGCTAATTTATCTTTAAATAATTACGTTATTCGAAGTAATATGGTTATTGTAACTTGTAAAGTGTGTAAAATAATTTCATTTACATTATGCGTTTTCGTCTTCTTTCACGTAACCAAAAGAAAAATCGGAAGCAAATGGTGTGACCAGACGATCGCAACATTTCCTTTCCGGGCAATTTTGCAATTTCTTACTCTTTGATTTATGGTGATAGAAAGTACACCTTATAATACTGACCTTTAGTCATAAGAAACTACACTTTAAAAGGGAGCGTATAACTTATCGAGAAGGTAAAGCGTCTCCTTACTGAAAATCTTTCAGAACACACTGATATGGGTTCGAAATTATACAAGAGATTATATACGAGTATATATATGAGAACGTTTCTCTGCGGCATGTGCGTAAAAGGAAAATTGCAGTGTTTCATATTGGTGTTAGTAATGCAGCCATACAAACCTACGAATTCAATAAAATTTACGATATTCATTAGCCCACAACTTACTCATACTTGCACTTCAAACTTCCTGTAGTGACGTCACGTAAACCACCGTTTCATCTGGTTTCGAAGGTCTTGTACATTTGTATTTATGTAACGTTAATATTGGTAAGTGGTGGGCCGGGTAGCGTAGTCGGTATAGCGACTGCCTACGGGCTGGACGGTCCGGGGATCTAATCCCGGTGGGGCGAGATTTTCCGCCCCAGTCCAGACTGGCCCTGAGG
>Ga0209629_10004766_pt1 | contig 10116 bp, 6 predicted proteins | sample TergutCu122P5_FD_187286 | JGI IMG/M metagenome (GOLD analysis project Ga0209629, IMG submission 187286) | Cubitermes ugandensis P5 segment gut microbial communities from Kakamega Forest, Kenya - Cu122 P5 (SPAdes) (version 2) | ecosystem: Host-associated > Arthropoda: Insects > Digestive system >... | reverse complement strand
TGTGTAACAGCTGTCAAAGTTTCAAACTTCACTTGCCATTATCTCGGAAACCGTTCAAATTTGGACATAGGTGTTTTGGGTTATATCGGTATAGTTTAACATAAGGAACACCCTCCCGACGTTTGGTCCATTCCTCCTGTGACACCCTGTATTGTTATAGAACAAAGGAAGTGTGCATTAAGTTGGTAACTTGAAACAAGTCTTTATTAGCCTATTTATTTACATTTCAACAGTGCGCGTGTTTGTGTTTATGTATGTGTCATTCCCTTTTTCTTTTACATAGGGGGTTTCTTTTTTTGCGTGTATTCTCATACCCCTAATTGTAAGCTGAGTTGTGGTTGAGGGCGGAAAGTGTGGATTTAGTCTGTAGTGAGAAACGTTGACCTCGGCAGGTCGATTTGGCAGCCACAATCAGCTGGCTGAGTGCCTGTCTCCTGTGTATGCTGTGTATTGCGAGCTTGGGTGAGTCAACGATAGCCCGTCTTGCGCTGCATATCATTAAAGAAAAATCAGTTCAGAATCAAGTATCAGAATATACGTATCATGAATGTATTTGTTTGGTTGGTTGAATGTAACACTCGTCTACAGCTCAGCGAACCTTGATTCTGTGCAGTGAGATAAGGAAGTTCTGCATTTCTAATGTTGATCGACCATATGACGAATTTCCATTTAAACCAGCCCCAAATTTATTCTCACACAATGCAAGTCGACTGAACAGTTTACCTGCGCATTGGAGAAGAATGAGTATCGGAACGTTTCATGATATTCGATTATGCAACTGCTGGCTCTCTGCGGAGTTAAAAAGAAATTTATTATTTTCCTTCCCATACATCCTATAGTTTGTGATCTAGTGTTTATCACTGGGTAACCAGTTACCGAAATTTAGAGACCACCACATTATCTTGAGAAGTCGGGAACCCATTATCTATTGACGTGGCGTCATATCCCAGTAGAACGGAATTCCCATCTACACCGCTGAGGAATCGTGAGAAATCGCACACAGTAAAATGTTCGGATTTAATTCAGCTATTCATTATTAACTCGCCTATTCACTATGTAAATTCCTTCACAAACTGAGAACCAGCCAGCCACTCATCCAATGAGTCAGTAATTTAGCCGCACAATCATCCATAACTCACACACTCAGGAGCTTGTATTTCGGCTTACTAACTTTGCCACTCAGTCCTTTAGTCTCATCTTACTAGGTCACGCAGTCATTCACCTGCTTCCTCTCAGTTTACTGTCAACCAGTCACTTAGAATACACGCTCAACCATTTTCTGCTTTTGCATTACCCATCTGCTCAAGTACAGCAAGGGCCAACACACCAAGTGTAATTTTCATTTCTTTTTTAAATAGGTTTGCAATAAATATTATAGTTGGTGTAACACTGTCAGATGTTGGGCCAACATTCTGTCACTCACATAAGTATCACCATTAACTTGACACCTCTGTCATCCAGTAGTTCTCTTAGACACATTATCACTCTGTCATCCAGTAGTTCTCTTAGACACATTGTCACTCTGTCATCCAGTAGTTCTATTAGACACATTGTCACCCTGTCATCCATTAGTTCTATTAGGCTCATTGTCACTTTGTCATTCAGTAGTTCTATTAGACACATTGTCACTCTGTCATCCAGTAGTCCTATTAGACACATTGTCATTGTGTCATTCAGTAGGCCTGTTTAGTTATTGTCGACAACCGAACGCTGTCATAATTTATTCACTGTTATTTATTCAGAACCGTATTTATTCAGATAGATCAATACTGTGAACTTTACAGTATCGAACAAGCTGCAGCTCCGGTCAGTTGTAACGTAGGTACGGAAATGCGAAATATGTAGTACACTGTTACTGATACAATTCGAAGAAACATGTAATTTTTGGCCACTGCTAAGAGTTAATCTGTTGGGTACAAATGTTCTTGCCTTGAAACGAATTAAACGGATTCTTGTGATGCTAGCAGTAAAAGTTGAGGTTCCAGGTAAACAGGGTTTTTTGTGAATAGTCATAAGTGCCATCCGTACGGCTATCCGGTTGTCTAGTGACGGTATAGTCCTTGTTGTCTGCTTGGGGCGTGATTAATTTGCTACGTACGAGCCTATACTTTTACGTCGATACGACGAGAATTGGTAAAAGGATGCTTTAAAAGGGTATTAAAACACTACGTGTAGGCTGCGGAAGAGGTAAGTTTTAATTCCATGCATATAGGCAGCTACCAGTGGATGAGTTTATAACTTGCCAACTTACAATTTATGGCTCGTTATTGTAACCGTCGTATATTATTAAAATGGATACTGAAAGAATATAATGGGAGAGTGTGGAGTCGGTTTTTCGGGCTCAGTACTGGGTCAATTGGCAGGCCCTTGTGAACGCGATATTGAATCGTTTGGTTACAAAAAACGCGTGGAGTCCCGTGATTAGTTTAGCTGATGTTGGGTGTTCAAGAAATTATCTGCTCTGTTGATTTAGTTGATTAATGAGTTGGTTATAATCACCATCACCCAAAAATGTGTGGACACCTTATTTTATACTTTTACGTGGACGATAGTTTGCTAAAATATGTGAAGAGAATTACGGTTTTTTTTTTTGCAGAATAATTGGTGGCCTTGCGAAATTTGATGCATTCATAGGCATTTGTGAAGACTGAAACTTCTGAGCTTCGACACCGTGTACATTGTCAAAGAGTTCACAGACGTTCAAGAGAACTTTGTTGCCACCATCTTCTGGGTAGTTCAAGAAGATTCAAACATAGACTGGAATATTTGTAGCTTGTCTGGAAGGGAAAATTTAAAAGAGATGTAAATTATTTCCAGGAACGACAGTGAGATTTTTAAATAGCTTAACCGTGAATCGAAAATCTGTGTTGTGGTTGGGTCGATGTTTTTATTGGAACGGCCGACTGTTACGCTCGGCGAAGTTCGTTATAGTACACGGATTTTGCTTTTATTTTATTCTCTGTTTTTACGACGTTGTGTGTTGTATTTAATTTTATATGGTTCAGAATGTTATCTAAATCTTTTGTGTTATTACAGGTAACTTACCAGCTTACCAGCTACAGTTTACTACAAGGGAAGCTCATGCATACTTCATTTGAGACTTTCCATTAGGACAGACATCAAAATTGTGAGCTGTAGTTTTATATAAATATCTCTCTAATAATTTAATAATTTTACAGTCACCTAGACCTTCTACTAAACTTAATAAGTTGACATACGAGGTATAAATAATTACAGCGCGTAACGACCATTAAGCCTTCTGTGTACTGTATTAATTTTTTATAAATCTTGGAGAGGGTGAATTTACAAAATAAATGTATGTATATAAATGCATCACACCATTCTACTTCCATTTCGATTTAATATTTCCTTGAATGTGATTATAAAAGTTAGTTTGGGGCCTAGTAAAGTAAACAGGTCTGACACTTAACACGTAACAAGTAATAAACCATCACACATATTATTATTATTACTACGTATGCATCTGTTGAGTAAAACCTTTACCGAATCCTTACAGCATTTCGACCGTCAAACGATCTTCTTAAAACGGAACACGTTTATCAGTAAACGTTTTAAGATTACGTAGGTTACTCTATTTTGTATACCAAACAGTTAAAATTAACAGCTTTATTTACTTCTTTTATTAATTGGTTATAATATGTAACTCCTGTACTTATTTAAAAGTCTGTTATATCACAACCACGTGTTGGCACACTTTTGATATGCATTCAGAAGACCGGCTATATCATTTTAGATGTTCCCTTGTAGGGCTGGAGGTGTTGAGTTACTGGTAGGTGGATGGTGGCTACACACGACCGCTGCATAATCATATCAAAGCTGGACCTACCAGTCGTTGTGATATAACAAACATGTCTGTCACATGCCGGGAATAAGTTAATGGTTTTATTCAGCATCAGTCACATGGACATGAATTTAAAATAGCTCTTGACCCACAACATTACCTTAACCTTCTTGATATTTTAATATTAATCAGGCATAGACAAAGGAAGGATTTTGCCCACGAAATCTTTTTCGATTTTAGCATGCTCGCTAAATGCTGAAGGGAATCTTAACCAAGAACACATAGTATCATAGGTGTATTTGTGGTGCTCAGATGAAGTCATCATTATAAGATACCTAAATTTGTTCACTATTGCTTGCCAAGTCAGTAAGTTGAAAGCAGTTGAAAATTTTTGTGTTCGGATAATTTAATTCCACTTGTATGAAACGTATCAAACTCAATAAAAGTGGAAACCCAATAGAAAGTCTCTATATTCCTACGACCAATACATCTTACTATAAGTCTGCGACTACTGCATATTGCTACATATCTAGGAGTAATATTTGTTGCTGTAGACCTAAGATTAGTATATTTGTATGGGCCTACGACTAATATATTTTTCTATAAGCCTGCGACTGTACTTTTCCCCGAGCCTTAAGAATAATACGTATTATTCGGTTGTCAAATAGTTCAGTGTAGTTGAAGGCAAAACAAGCTATTTTAGGCGCAATTTTAGTTCACAGCTTCTGCATCAAGCACTTCAATTTTCAGTAGGGCTGGTTCCTGCAAATAAGCTACAAAAGTCAATCATATTTTAACATTTACGGCATAGACATTTCCCTTGTTTACACTGCTGTACTAAAAATACGAATACACGCAAACAGTGTTTTCAGCAGTGGGTGTAATAACTAGGCTACTTGCTGGAGAATCGAAGAATCGTGGATTGATTCCCTGCCGGGATGAAAAGTTTGTGTGTTGTCAAAAAAGTCCCGATCGGCTCTGGGGCCCCCCAAGCTTCTTGCTGCGGGAGTAAGGCGGCTGTAGTCGCGCAGATCTCTACTGACCCCTTTACGTTGCTGAGTTTAAGAATCACTAGTACTGTACCGCCTTCGTGGCGTGAACAGCGGCGGCTTTACCTGTGACTGCTAACCAACGTCGTGGTTAAATATTGGCATCGCCCATGTGAGCCTCCTCATTGAGTAACATGTTCAGATGCCGATTATTGTCATGTTCTTTTCCTCAGTCCTCCAAAGTAACAGCTGATTTAGCAACCTTCTCATATCTCATACTCATCGTTCACGACTCGTTCCATTTCGGCGCATCTGGGGGTTAAGAAACAAACACCATGGAGCCACGTCTTGCTTCTGTAGCTAATAATCACACCAACATTAAAATGTGTTGCTGGTTTTTATGCATTCCAACGCTTGCCACAGACCCGTATCCTGAGCAGATAAACCAAGTCGATATCCTCCAACCGTATTTCTTTTAGATCCATCTGAAAAATATCATTCCATGTATCCCTACTTTTTCCAAGTGGTATTTTTCCTTCGGACTTCCCACCACAATTTTCTGTATACATTTGTCACCTCACCCACACATGCCACATGTCTCACTGTTCTTGCTCTTCACTTGATCAGGCTTTTTAACCATGAATCTCGAAGATTCAGGTATTGTTCATAAACTTCTTGACCCCGAGGTGTAAAGGCACTGTGATCCTTCTGAACCCCTGTAACTACTAGCCCAACAACACAGCGTCACACCCCAGACGACTTTCTTCAGTAGCACCGTCGTGAGAACCTGAAATGTAGCTTGGATTACCGAAGATCGTGTTTCGATACCCGACAGGGGAAAGATGTGTTTCTCTTCACCGAAGAGATGAGCGCTGCACTGAGGCCCACCCAGTCTAATTTTCAGTGGGTACTTGGGTTGTTGGGTAGCAGAGAAGTAAAACCGACCCTCAGCACCGTTTAGTGCCGAGGATAAGAGTGAATGTAGCTATTCCTGCATTCGTCCATATGCCTTCTTGACGTGCTTAGTTAGGAATAACATATTTGTAACGGTATATCAGCATTGACAACGATAATTACACGAATACTTAAGAACTCACAGAACTACATTTATACGTATAGTTGTGCCTGAATAATTAATGTTGATATAATAATTTCCGCCTGCTAGCCGAAAAATGCGAAAGAGTATCTTGAGCACGGTATATTTTAAGCATGTACATTTTTGTAAATGCGCTGGTAGTCGTGGTCATCGTCATCATTTGCATGAGGAAGGCCTCACGCCTCTTCTGTCTCAGTGTTTTTTTTTTAAATAGGCTCAGTCATACAGATCTGCACTGTTACACGTTTGAGCCGGTAAAGACGGCTTACAGGTACGAACAGTCTTTTTATGTCCATTGGATTGCAGTATTAATGTTACGATAGAGTGAGTACTGATAATAATGTTCAAAAATCATATTACTGCAATTCAAACAATTTCTGTTTTGAGTCTCAAAATGCGCATAAAAATTTGCACGAAGCCACGCGAGCAAAATAGATCAGTAACCAAGATATAATTCCGGCCGAAACATGTTGGTGCAGATATAACAATGAAAGTACATCAATAAAAATAAAAGCGCGTTCGTTGGTTAATTCATTTTATACACCTAGTTAATGCACGAAATATGAATATATTGCATTTAATTGTAATTTTATCGTTGTTCTTGAGCTTTACATAAAATCATGAAATACGAATCGGGTGCCTGCAGAATACAAGGCTTGTATTTTCTTGATAAAAGAGAGAGTCCTCTTCACAGCTGGTGCGGCACGTAACTTTCAATACGCGCTGTATAACATCCCCAGCAGAACTGCTATTAAAGTGGCTGTTTGTTAGTTGAACACGCAGCGAGCGTCCATGTAATCAAGTGCAGTGGGCGACACCAGTCGTGTATGTTTGACGATACATTTCGTGCTCCAGGCTTCTACGCCAGTAATCGTACAAAGTGGATTCAAGCATACTTGCTGGTTTTACGAGGTTCTAGTAACTAATTCCCGCTTGTGAAACTGAACACCACGCAACATTTCGAGTCCTTCTCTCGTTGTGGAAGCCGAAGGTTCATTCCTGCTGTGAAAAGGGTGGTAGTAGTAGTAGTAAAAGGTAAAAATCTCCTGCCACATTCCAAGCAGGCACTGAAGGGAGGTAAGGGTATAGCTCTACCCACATTTACTCACCCTCAGCACTATAAGGGATTGGTTGGTCTGCGCTACGCCCCCGCCGCTTCACCCCTGGGAAAGATACCCGGTACCCACTGTACAGGAGGCTTAGTGAAATTCGGGGCTCTTTTGGATCAGTTGAAATAGCAGTACCGTTTTAAGCGTTTGTCATATCTTGTTTGACACGCACTAACATTTAAAGTGGCACTCTTACTGTGTCGTTACCACGTGTAATAAAAGTTTCTTTAAAACCATTATGTTTGGTTTAAGATTACATTGACTACAAAACCATTAATAATAATAATAATAATAATAATAATAATAATAATACTGCCCCAAATAAAAACTAGTATTGACAAGCACACATATGTGGAGGAGCTAAGCCAAGTTTCAAGTCATTTAATTACGTGATATATTCCATATCAGTAGAGTGTTAATGGAGAATTTACTTTTTTTTTTAACGAAGTGTTACATGTTCGCTTGGATTTTTTTTATCCAGTATGAAACTGTGTTAAAAACAGTGGAATTGCTGTTGGAATGCTGAGCGTAATATCAGAACGAACTTTGACATAGATGAAGAATAACGTGCATGCTTCATAGACTGGCAGAAGGCATTTGACTGTGTAAATTAGACCAAAATAGTGCATATCCTTAAGGAAACTGGTATCTACTGGCGCGAAAGAAGATTGTTCGGCGCATGGTACCTTGATCGAAAAAACTACGAATGGACCACGGATGCACAAGAAAGCGTGAAGACTGGAAGAGGAGTTAAATGATGACACCAAGGATGCCGTTTTCCACCGATTCTGTTTATAGAGTGAGTACCATACAAAGAAAGCTCTTGCATTGTTTGGAGACCTCAAAAGGAAAGAATAAGTAATTCGCACTGTGAAATACTCATGACGTTGTGCTGCTGGCTAAGGAAGAAAAGGTACGACAGGGCATGATCCTTATATTATTGGAGTTGAAAGACGCTATGGAATGGAAATGAATGTGGGGGGGGGGGAACTGAAGTAATGAGAATCTCAAGGCAATCATTCCCATTACAAACTGTGATCGATCAGGAACAGCTAGAGAAGTGGAATATTTTCAACTCTTTTTGTAGCCTTATAACAAATGATGCAAGATGTACGCTTGAAATTAAATCAAGGATTGCTGTGGCAAAAATAGCACTCAGCAAGAAGAATCTTTTCACCAGCAAACTGGACCTAAAATTAAGGAAGAAACTAGTTAAATGCTACATTTGGAGCATAGCTTTTTATTCTGCTGAAATTTGACACTTCGGAAAGTAGACGAGAAATACTTTCAACTTTTTTCAACATGTTACTGGAGAAAGCTGGAGAGAATCATTTACACCGATCATGTGAAGAATTACTAAAAGTAAAGGAGGATAGGAACATTCTGTATACAACACAACAATGGAAGGCTAACTGGACTGGTCACATCTTGAGTAGGAACCGCCTTCTAAAACACGTCATTGAAGGAAAGATAGAAGGGTCAGAAAGACGAGGAAGAAGATGCAAGGAGCTACTGTATGATCTTAAGGAAACGAGAAGATACTGGAAATTGAAAGAGGTTGCACCATATCACACTCTTTGTAAAAGTCGCTTTGGAAGAGGCTGTGGAACTGTCGTAAGACACACTACGTGATAAATACATTGGGTAGATATTCTCAATATGTTACACGTTCAAGGCAAAAATCTGGAAATATTCGCATCGTCGTCGTCATCGTCGTCGTCATCATCATCATCATCATCATCATCATCATCATCATCATCATCATCATCATCATCATCATGTAGCTATCATGGAGTTGTGCCACTTGTTGACCCGTTCCACTCTCGCACACCCAGAAGTCTCTCCAATGGTCTTCCCTGTTTCCATCTTCTTTATGGTGTGTAGTTTTTTATGTGAGAATAATGCGTCCAGTTTCTTGCTGTGACGTTTGCCAGTGGTTAGTGTTCTCCTGAATGGGTTAGGAACCCACAGCAGCGTAATTCCAGAGTAAGATTGCTACCTTTAGCCTCTGGACAGGCGTGTTGTGGGGTGGAATTTCCCCCATTCCTTATGAAAGAATTACACCGCTGTGATTGCCTCATTTGTAGGAACAGGGTATACCGCGAGAAGATGAGGAGGCTATAATATTACGTATCATTGCTCCTTATACCCCATCTGGAAATAAGTGTTTTACGTGCATCAGACTTAGGATATTATTACACGAGCCATTTTGAGTAAAGTGTACTGCACTACTGTACATCACATTATCGAGCGTTATATGCCTCCGAGCATTTTAATGTTTCTAGCTACTATATGATTCTGTCCGGCATCAGTTCTTACGAACCACTTTCACGCATATTCCCATCTCGGCGAGCTCCACTCCCTCGTACCCCGCACTACACCTGTACGGTATTTGTAAGTACGCCAATCGCAGTTGAATTTAAGAGTTTGCCTACGGCATGTCGGGCGGCAAGTAGCAAGGTACATTATTCGCCATTATCCTAACTGTTGGATTGGTCGTTGTGGTCCACAACATCATTTCTTTTGTTTCAGTTATTTCACTTTCGAAATTTACGTTAGAACTATTGCCCGCAGAGAATTTGCCTGCACTAATCTGGTGGTTTCTATGCCGACGGTATGCCGCGAGTGGAATGGATACATTTTTGGCGTAGCGTGGTATTTTGCACACTGGCATGATGATTCCCTTAAAAAAATAAGTGTCGTTGTTTATCAGCACTTTTCTTTAACGAATGCCATTAGGAAAGTTCAAACGACGAGGAGGATTAACATCGCCAAAATATCTCGAGCGGTGAATGCTGATGAAACATTACCTTTCCGTAAGTGCAGCTTCGCAGGGTGTTAAATAGTCTCCATAAGTGAAACTCCAGTAAAACGCTGGTAAACAGAAAAGGAAACCAGTAACCACAGGAAAATATAGAGTGCTCCCACACATTTAAACATATTGGAAATTCCCTAGAACTTTGGAACAACTTTACATACTATAATATAATGTATAATAAACCAACAAGATGCAACTCTGGCAGTACTGTGTTTATTAAAAACTACAAGTATTCTCTACATGTTTCGGACGCCCTTTGCGTCCATCTTCAGGAGCACTATAAACTGTGATAGCAGCCACTG
>Ga0209629_10004763_pt1 | contig 10120 bp, 9 predicted proteins | sample TergutCu122P5_FD_187286 | JGI IMG/M metagenome (GOLD analysis project Ga0209629, IMG submission 187286) | Cubitermes ugandensis P5 segment gut microbial communities from Kakamega Forest, Kenya - Cu122 P5 (SPAdes) (version 2) | ecosystem: Host-associated > Arthropoda: Insects > Digestive system >... | reverse complement strand
GAAAGTTCCTAAACGGCATTAGTTCTGTAACAGACTCTCCTCGACCAGGTCAGGCACACCGAGTAGTGACACCAGAGGCCATTGCAGCAGTTGAAGCCATCGTGAAGGAAAATCGCCACGTAACAGTGCATGAAATAGCCGCACATCTGGGTATGAGTCATGAATCAGCACACCATATTGTCCATGATGTTCTGCAGGTCCATAAAGTGTCTGCAGGGTGGGTGCCACGCCAGCTGACTGCAGAATTGAAAGAACGATGTGTTGATGCCTGCCAGGAACTTTTGTGATGCTTTGAAACCAGAAGGTGATGGCTTTCTAGGAAGAATTGTTACTGGAGATGAAACCTGGGTTCACTACTACCAGTTGGAAACCAAGAAAGCGATCAAGTAATGGTGCCATACCTCCTCACCAAAGCTGAAAAAATTCCGCACACAACCATCTGCGCGAAAGATTATGCTGACTCTCTTTTGGGATGAACGAGGGGTAATTTGGGAGCACTACATGCCCAGGGGGAACACTGTGACCAGTGCAACATATGCAAATCTCCTCATTGCATCCTGCAATCAAGTCCAAACTATGTGGACTTCCGAGTACAGGTGTTGTGTTGCAACATGACAATGCTCGGCCCCATACTGCCCGTTCAGCTGTTGCAACAATCCAAGATCTGTCCTTCGAGTGTCTTCCACATCCGCCGTACTAGCCAGACCTCGCCACAAGTGATTTTCACGTCTTTGGACCACTCAAAGAGGCGATGGTAGGCAAGTCTTTCAGGTCCGACGAAGAGGTGCAGCAGGCGGTGCACGAGTAGCTGCACTCTCAGCCAAAATACTTTTTTTCTAGAGGTATCCATGCACTTCCGAAGCGCTGAAACACTTGTATGGAACGCAATGGAGACTACGTAGAAAAATGATGTCATTGTGTACCTTATGTGTTCAATAAATTACGAGATAAAAAATATTTATGGTTTTCATTTGACGCACCCTCGTATTTTTTTTTATGTACGGCACTTTTTTTTCAAATCCAAATGGACCATTTTGTACCCATGTTAGTAAAAAATGTCTCAAATATGTGTTCTGCCAATACTTATTACATAAATCATCTAACACACAAGAATTGCAAGAGTGTCACTACTAGCTCTCCTACAGCACAGCTGACTGACTAATGAGCTCAGATTTTGCAGTCACATAACAGCAGCTCTCATTGCTGGAATTTAACTCATGAGTCCACTGCCACTCCTCAGTTCAGTATAGCCTGAATCATTAGAAGGTTGAGCTTGCTTGTCTGTGAACAGTATGGATCCTTATAAAGCAAGACACGATATGACAGAGAAAATGCTACTTGACAAACTTGAAGCCCAGTCACATAAGTTACATTTGTGACAGTAAAATTGACAGAAGTGACACGAGTGACAGTCAATATGTGCCATGTGAACATTCTGATCAAGAAGAATGTGACCATGTGTCTACATCTGAACCTGATTCTGATGGAGATAATGTGACTGCATCAGATGATAGTGATGCTGACAGTAAAACAGTTGGGGGTTATGAAGCAAAAATGGACAAATATGGAATAAACTACCCCCTCTTGTGAGTCGCCGCAGGATACACAATATAATTATAGGTAACCCAGGACTGACTGCTTATAGTGAAAATTTTTCAAATTTAGCTGAGTCCCTGAAACTCTTCATTACCAATGACATACTGAATGAAATATATCATACTAATGCTGAGGGCAGTTCCCAAATTCCAAAAATGTGGAAAGATATCAGTTCAGTAGAGCTCTTTGCTTTCTTGAGTTTGTGCATTGTTCCTGGCTTTCTGAGGACAAGAAAGGAACCAACAGCAAAGCTGTGGACAACAAACATTGCCTATGCCAAACCGATTTTTTGTGCAACAATGGCAAGAGATTGGTTCTTTCAAATTCTTCATGTCATTTGTTTCGATGACAAAACTGAAAGAAATCAACGGATATCAACAGACAAATTAGCTCCAATCAGAAATGTATTTTAAAGTATAATCAGCACATTTCAAATGGCATATACACCAAATGAACACATAACTACTGATGAACATGTAGTGGCGTTAAGAGGTAAATGTCCATTCCGCATGTTTATAAAGTCAAAACCAGGAAAGTATGGGATCAAATTATGGGTTTGCTGCTGATGCAAAGAATTTTTATGCCTGCAACATGCAAGTATACACAGGCAAGAGTGGTGGAGTAAGGAAGAAGAAGCAGGGACTTCGAGTTGTAAAAGATATGGTCTGTCACATGTATGGAACTGGAAGAGGTGTTACTATTGATAATTTCTTTACAAGTTGTGAATGAGCAAAATTCTTTTTGTCTAAGAATATGACAGTGGTTGGCACACTAAGGAAGAATAAGCCTGAAATTTCAGCATTATTTCTCAGTGGAAAACAAAGAAATATCCATTCTTCTATCTTTGGTTTTACCAATCATATGTATCAACAAGAAACATGACTGTCATCCTCCTCTCATCACAGTATCGTGATGATACGTGCATGGGAGAGGAAAAAGATCACAAACATGAAATTATCATGCACTATAATACCACTAAAAGTGGAGTTGATGTCCTGGACAAGCTTGTGACGGAATACATTTGTATGAGATCAACAAGGTGTTGGACTTGAGAGTATTCCTGTAAATTCATTTGTATTGTGGATGCTGAAGTATCCTAATTGGCCACAAAAGAAGAATAATTGAGGACGCCTGTATCTGCTTTCTCTGGGAGAAGAAATGGTAACACCACATATAAGACGGGGTGATAGTGGAAACATTGACAGACATACTCGCAGGGCCATGAGAGCAATGGGTGTTGCTTGCAAACAACCAGCTTCCCCTATAACTGTGAAGTAAGTTGGAGGAAGATGGCGTGGAAGGTGCTCTGTTTGTCCAACAGCTATGGACAGAAAAAGACTAGAAATGTTGCCAGTGCTCAGAATGGGTGTGCAAGGACCACTCTATCAAGACAGTTCAAATAACATGCAACAATTGCAAGGAGCAATCATACTAGAGACAAATTTCATTCACATTTATGTTCTAAAGTATATTTTCTTGTCCCCGAACATTTTATGTATTTCACTCTATATAAATGAGAGGGGGGACTGAATAAATGCAACTAAGTCCATTAATCGAACCTTGAAAAATAAATGCTGAGAAAATAATTTAAAAAATATGAGTACAAACTGTATCCAGTTCCATAAAAGTAGGAAGTTTTTTTGCTCCGCAGTCTAAGGGTTAATGCAGTAAGGAATGTTGCAGCACATGCAACTACAATGTAGTTAAATACACATTTATGTGCATGAAGAAGTTCAAGATGAAGGGAAGCCTCATTTAATTATCAGCAATGAGAGACTTTGGTAATTTTCATGTCTCTTAAGAACAATTTTGTTTAATAATCTTGAAAACCAAAAAGACAGGAAAAATGTGATGTGCATAAAATGTGTACTTCTATATTCCCTGCAACTCCATTCCAAATGTTCTTCACTCGGCAGATGGCGTGCTGTTGACACAGAATTGCACCCAATGCACCCAATCTTCACCAAAATTGTCTGACTGTAAACCATAAATGGAATGTGATGACAAATGTGAATCAAATTCCTCCGTATCACTAATCTGTAATAATCAACCAACAAATGCACAATCTTTGTATATGAAGACTGTGCATTTATTGGGTAATTATTATAGAGTAGTCATTATCAATACACAGTATGAATAACATAAAATCCTCCATATCACATTTCAATGAAATTCATTCAGGAATTCCTAAGTTGTTTCAAATGGCCATACTACTGTAGGGGATGAATATCTGACTACTGCTAGGACTGATGTCAGGGAAACTATATAACAAACCACCCAGTACTGAAATGAGATTTCCAATTACAATACAAATTTTTGACAAAATATGCTTGTGATCTATAATGCTGGAAGACATACATACATATACATGGGTAAATGTTAGTTATTGTACAACTGCATTATGATATTTTTAAGTAAGGAGCAGCAATCAGTTAAGTGTGAATTACTATTAGGGAAGGGTAATTAATAGAAACTAAGGTTGTTCGCAATACTAGTTCTAAATTCATGTGTGATGTTTGTTTCTGGGGTATTATACAACTGACACTAACCTTTATCAGCTGTGCACTACATGAATAAACAATGTCTACACAATCAATACATATCTACAATTCTGTTACCAGCCTGTAGTTGAAGTGCCTCCACAAACTAGAGTAATTAATTTTACTGTGTAACCACTGACAGATGTAGAAAATTTGAAAGTTATACTCTTATAATTACCTCTGGAACATGCAAATGTAAATGGCTAGCGTTGAGGAAATTATTTTTTGGATCAACTTTTGTCATGAAATTGCGTGCAACTGTCAGTGCTATTCTAGCTGACTCCTTCATTACATCTCCAAGATGACCAGTCAGTTCAAGTGACCCCTCACTGTTATCTTCATGGGGACGTCTGGTTGTTGTTTCAATGTATAGTGTTGATCCACCTGAAAATGCAGTTTGCCTACTCAATGCTTTAAATCAGAAATGCTACACACAACTGTTAATTATCAAACAGCTGAACCATTTTAAAATGTAAAATCTCATAACATCAAATCCCTTCAAGTCCACATTCACTACTATTTAGTATAAATATCAATATAAATCTGTTGTCTATTAATGAGGACAAAAGTTTTTAATGCATAAATTAAAAAAATGGCAGCATGTTATGAGGCAGTCTTACAATTGTGACAGTAATGCGATGGCATGATGCTTATTAATAATTTGTACCCTCTACCAAATTACAAAGGATGAGATAGGATGGGTATCTAGCACATGCAATAAGACATGCTAACACATTTAAGAAAATATGAAGGGAAGGAACAATTTCAGAGACATTAATATAGATGGGAAGATAATGTTAAAGTAGAACTTAAAGAGAACTCCACTGTGACAATGTGAACTGGACTCATCAGGGTCAGGTCAGGGACTAGTGGCAGCCTCCTGTAAACAGGGCAATGAACCTTTGGGTATCATAGAGTGTGGATATTTTCTCAACTATCTCACCAACTTAGCTTCTTAGGAGGTCTGCTGTATTGATCTGTATGTAAAATATAACAGAAAATTGTAAATATACCCATCGCAGTCCAGGCTAGTCCCATTACGACTCCTGGTGGTGTCACATCATACATCCTGTCGTGTGTGAACACAGGCTTCCCAACAAAATCAGGTAAATTCTCTGGAGTCACAACAATCTCAGCAACTTCATTTTTCACGACTTTAAATGCTACTTTCCTCACCACCTGTAATCCAATCAATCATAAAGACAAAGTGTACTAATGAATATTATATTTTGAAAATCTAAACCAGGGAACATAAACAACATGTTAGTCTATGCACGAATCCAACCTTCTCAATATGCTTTTGTAGATTTCTGACCCCGCTCTCACGGCAGTATGATTTAATGAGCATGTGTAAGGAACTGTCCTGGATATGGATCTGTAAACAAAACAAAGAACATTTAATACCACAACAGAGATTAATAAAGAAAGGTGCAGACAAAGAACTAATGTCAGTTTGGATTAGGTTAAGACTTTGCATACGCCTGACAATTTGATAAGCAACGGCGGGGGGAGAAGTAGTAAAAACTGCTGTAGCAGTGTCACTTAAATATCACAAGTACTGTAGTGTTCCAGTGAACTTCAAATTACGTTACCTGTTCGCTTTTCAGCCCTGAATCTTTCAATGCCTGAGGGAATAGATACTGTTTGGCTATGGCAAGTTTCTCTTCAGCAACATAACCTGACATATCTATCATTTCCATTCGATCCCGGAGCGGTTCAGGTACGGTATCAATGATATTAGCTGTGCAGATAAAAAGAACCTGAAATTAAGTCCACAGCCTATACATAGAAGTCCATTTAGTGTCTCAGTAATTTATAACAATAAATTCATTTAATACACACATACTACGTTAGCAGTGACTTGAATGTTATGATTGTATGCTGAGAGACAGTAACTGAAATGCTGATGTATAAACTGAATCAGCATTGATCTCATAATAAATAAATATATGCATATATATAACACACACACACACCTTTGACAAATCGACAGGAACATCTAGGTAATGATCCAAGAAATTTGCATTTTGTTCTGGATCCAACATTTCTAGAAGTGCTGATGATGGATCTCCTTGATAACCCCTGAAAATCAAAGGTCATCTTAAAGCAAAATGTTCAGTAATGGCCAACACTTCATATGGAACCACAATAAACAATTCCAAAAGTGATAATACCATCACCATTATCCTACAGAACTGCAGCAACACAATTTTTAATATCTGTAACCAGTTAATTATGATCTCCAGTCCCAGAAAATGAGTAGTCTTCACTCTTGGCTGTTTAAAATTTACAGTATTTACCTAAATGCAAGATGACTCTAATCTATAAAGACCATCCAAAAATAAAACATCTATCCTACTAATAATTTAATACACTTAATACACAAGACATGTCAGATTGTATGTAACTCAACCAATCAGTGTCACTGTCTCCACCTCCACAGTCAGTACTTTCAGCTGGCTTCGGAAACGTCATGCTTCGTCATAAAATCAGACGATGGAAAAGGCCCCCAAAAAGAAGATCATGTAAGGTAACACTAGTTGTGCCCTGTTCTGTCTTTTGGAGTTCTAGATCTTTGAAGAGGGGACTGATAGGTTGTGCCCAAATGTCACTGGAATTACCACTCAATGCTGCAAAGTACCTCACAAAAGTGCAGATCTCACATGATGGTTTGGCAATGCAGGCCTTGATTTGGCCGTGCATGGTCCAGTTGAGAGCAATCCCGATGCCGCAGTCCAGCTCAGTACTTCACATGTGGATTTAAGATGACCTCACATACTTTAGGGCCAAATTTAAGGGGGGGGGAACTTGTCTTGCATTGGAGTAAATACAGTAATTAGTTCCACTGATACTGTTACTATTATTGTCATAAAGAGTGTCTTGCTTGAGCACAGATTCTGTCTACATTAGATCTGTCAGACATAACTGCACAGGGTCACCTGGTCACCATGTCTGTAACTGTTAACTTACAAACACCATTTCACACATAATGTGCCGTTCCATTAATGATCTATCTCAGTTCCACATTTCACACACCCAGCTTCAATAATTCATTACTTATTGCCATATAAGCTACAAAAAATGTTACGCAGCCACTGCCCCATTTTACACAGGCAACTTCCAGTTTTGTATTCCTGCATTTGGTTACACAGTCACAGCATGTCCTCAGATTGTGGGAAGAGGACATGGCCTACAGTTTTGGGGAGCATGGGTGAGGGGTTAACAAGAAGGCATAAAAAATTTTACATGGTACAAAATGTAGTAAGTGCCTTGGACATGGACAGACCCTTTGGAGCAACACACATGGGTCAGGATAGGTACAGGTGGCAGGCTTTTGTGACCATGGGTATTAGCCTTTGGGATCCAAAAACTGCAGAGAATTTCTAAACTGGTTGAGGAACTATTGGTGTCTCAAGAAAGACTCTGGTCCATTAAGTTGATCAGTGAAATCCAATATTAGTGCATATCTATTTAGTACATAATGATCTCCATTTAGTGTACAAATTTCCAGCCTCCCACAGCCTGTATTCAGAATTCCATTGACTGTGGCTAAAACAATATAGATACGTAGGGGGACCCAAAAATAACCGGAATTTAAATGTGGCGCGCAAACTAGAAGTAGCTGGGCAATGCGCTGCTAGGTGATGCGGGTCAACACAATACTCTAGCAGTCTGCCACGTGGCGTCAATCTAGGATGACTGTTATTGTTGTTGTGGCTTTTTTTCTAAGTGCCTGCTAGGAAGTTTGGCAATTTTTATGATGGCTGATAATAAAGAACAAAGACTGTGTGTGAAGTTTTGTTTTCTGTTAGGGAAATCAGCTGCTGAAACTGTTCTAATGCTGCAAAAAGCTTTTGAGGAAGAAGCTTTAAGTAGACTCAAGTGTACGAGTGTTATTCACATTTCAAAGGGGGTGAAATGTCACGTGAAGACCAGCCAAAATCTGGCCGACCTTCAACCTGCTGAAATGTTTAAAATCTTGACAAAGTTCGCAATACAATCAATGCAGATCATTGTCGGATCATTGATGAGATTTCTGAGATAAGTGGTTTGTCTTGGAGTTCATGTCACCGAATGTTAACGGAACATTTGAATATGAAACGTGTTTCTGCAAAATTTGTTCCTTAGTTGTTGACAGAGGATCAAAAAAACAATCGTTTGAATGTTTGTTACGATTTAAGGGAACAAGCTGGAAATGACCCACAGATTCTTTCTAAAGCTGTGACCGGAGATGAGACTTGGTGCTACAGTTACGACCCGGAAACAAAACAAGCACTGAGCCAATGGAAAACTCTTAATTCTCCAAAACCAAAGAAGGCCCGACAGGTTCGATCAAATGTTACGATCATGTTGAATAGGTTTTTGATGCTAATGGAATTGCGCACAAGGAACTTGTTCCACCTGGACAAACTGTCAATCAACAATTCTATTTGCAGGTGTTGAAAAGATCAGGTGATAGTGTATGGAAAAAATGAACAGAAATGCGGAGCAGTGGTGATTGGTTCCTTCACCACGACAATGCCCCTGCCCCCATGGCCTTGTGTGTGCAGCAGTTTTTGGCAAAAAACAACATGACATTTATCCCTCATCCTCCCTATTCACCCGACCTTGCACCACGTGATTTTTTCCTATTCCCTCGTATGAAACGCCAGATGAAAGGGAAACATTTTGCTGATGTCAGCAAAGTGAAAAAGAAAATGCTGGAGGTCTTGAACAACATCAGCACTGAAGAGTTCCAGTTTTCAGCAGTGGGAAAAACGTTGGTACAAGTGTATTGAGTCAAGAGAAGAGTACTTTGAAGGAGACTAGAGTTGTAATAGTATAAAACCTAATAAACCATTTTACAAAAATAATTCTGGTTATTTTTGTGCCTGCCCCTCGTATTCACTTTTCTCTGTGCTACCTGATTCTCAGCTGTTAGTTTCATTGTTGATTTCATATATTGTACATTATTTCATAAAGTAATTTGATATTATTCATTATTTAATTGCAATTATTTGTGTAGAAATAACCCTTTATCTACTTAAATAAAGAAATATTATTGTAACTGCATACAAAGGTCTGATCAGAAATGCCTGCCAAGTACTTTTAATTCACATCTCATGCTGATAAAAACAGATAATACTTACTTTCCAATTTTGTCTACTTCATCTATTAATACTAATGGATTTTCAGTCTTGGTTTTCTTGAGACACTGAATCACCTTCCCTGGCATAGCACCCACGTATGTCCGACGATGACCTTTGATCTCGGCGACATCTGTCATCCCACCCACACTGAACCTAAAGTACTGGAAATTAAATTATAAAAAAACAATACATTCAAATACACTGTGTAATGCACACTGCATAATCAGAATTCCTTAACACATTTTCAATTCAATTTCAAATTTTGTCAAAGTTGTATGCTTTCTTTTGGGTGATTCCCCGGCGTCTGAATTTTATAATGCTGACGTTTCGGAACACTCTGTCTCTTCCAGACTGAGTGTTCCAAAACGTCGGCATATAAAATTCAGACGCCAGGGAATCACCCAAAAGAAAGCATACAACATTCAGGACACGGCGAAAGTTTGAAATCAAGAATGTCAAACTTACTTCTGCAAGAAAAAGATATGCCAAGGCCTCATTTTATGCCTTTTTTGTCTTAACAACTCCTGCATTAGTTACACCACTTTGTAATTTTTGCTCTCTCATTTTTGGCTTAATGCCCTGTGGCTTGTTTATTTGCACTTACTGAAGCCTTTTTTCTTATGGGAGTATAATTTCTGATTTACACCTTTTTGATTTACACCCACTTTTTCAGGAATGTAACTAGGGTTTAACCCTCAATATACCAAGAGGGGGTCCTCTGAGGACCCGAGGGTGAATTTTTGTGATCCTGCCGTAACTACATCAACTAATTTACTCCTGATTTTTGTATGTGTCCCACATCAGCTTAAGATAAATATTATGTAATTAGACTTATAAAGTGTTCTTTCAAAAAAA